>Ga0169931_10001598_pt1 | contig 37223 bp, 27 predicted proteins | sample Kivu_15m_20L_FD_129675 | JGI IMG/M metagenome (GOLD analysis project Ga0169931, IMG submission 129675) | Freshwater microbial communities from Lake Kivu, Western Province, Rwanda to study Microbial Dark Matter (Phase II) - Kivu_15m_20L... | ecosystem: Environmental > Aquatic > Freshwater > Lake...
CTCGCGGGCTTCGGCGATCGCAATCCTGCTTTTCATCATCGCGCTCGTGGGTAACGGCATCGGACCGCAGATCGTCGGTGTACTCAGCGACACGTTCATGACCCTGGGCCTTGAACAGCGCGGCTTGGCAGGCGTTCTCGATGTCGCCTCCTGCAACCCCAAACTTGCCGCGGCTCTGCCCGCAGCGCAGCAAGCGGCATGCAGCGCGATCTATGCAGAAGGTCTGCGCAACTCTATGATGGTGACGGCACTGTTGCTGCTGGTGTCGGCTGCAAGCTTCTGGATGTGCTCTCGGCATCTCGATCGCGACATGCTCGCCCGCTGACACCGCGCGCGCTGCCTGATCGTTCAGCTGCGCAGTTTGCGCAGATAGTCGAGCAGATGCTCGGCTACGGCCTCAGGCTGTTCGGGCAGTAGAGCGTGTCCGGCGCCATCGATGTACACGACCGAAACTCGAGCGCCCCCGTCCCGCTTCAAAATTTCGGCGTTTTCGGGCGGCGCAAGGACATCTTGCAGAGGCTGCATCACGAGCACCGGGACATTGCTCGCTTTCCACCATGCATCAACAGGTGTTTTGTCCGTGGCTTCAATCTGCGCCTCGGCCACTTTGGCAAACCAGCCGTCACGCCAGACCGCGGGATCATTGCCCGGCGCGAAAAAAGCCTTTGCAACGAAGGTCAAACGCTGCGGCTCGGCAATTGCCAGATCAAAAGATTTGACCAGTGCCTCTTCAATGTCGGGCTCCATTCGGACCTTGCCGCCCGCGGCTAGCAACACCACCCCGCGAATCCGGGCCGGATGCCGTGTGGCCATCATGCGTGCCACGCGATTGCCGAATGCGTGCCCCACAACCACCGCCTGCCGATTGGGCACTAGCGTCATCGCGACCATCGCGTCATCTGCAAGCTCGGCCAATGTTTGCGGTCCCGCATGAACTGCCGACCGGCCGATTCCTCGGGGTTGCGGCCGCAGCACGCGATAGCCCGCTGCAGATAACCGGCGCGTCAGATCGTTGAAGTCTTCTGCACCGCGCCCCAACGAAGGCAACAAGATGATGGGCTCGCCGTGCGCAGGCCCGTTGTCGAGAACCTCGATCACGCCGCGCGGCGCATCCAGCAGTCGGCCATGTTCTTTGACAACAGATTCTTTGACAGTTGCTTTTTGATTGATCGCGGGTCTTTGGGCGAAGCCGATAGAGCTCGTGACCGCGAGACACGCCAACAAACCCAAGCACAGTACGCGATGCCGGGTGGATTCACCGAGCCTCATGTCAGACCCTCGTCAATTGAAGAGCTCGGCGCGAGCACCATTGACCTCGACGGTGATACCGCGACGACTCGTCCACTGCGGTTCAACGTTGTCTTTGTCCCATTCGGCGAATAGTCGCTGCAACGACGCCACCACTTGGGGGTTTTGCGCTGCGACGTCGACTTTCTCGCCGGGGTCTTTTTCGAGATCGTAGAGCAGCGTCCACTGCCCGAGGGGCGACACGGTTGCGGCAATACCATCGGGACGGAGCGATCGTCCGAGGTCGTCATCGGCGGCTGGCGCGGCTGCCTTGTTGGCGACAATCATTTTCCAACGGCCTTGCCGGACGACGTGATTGGGCCCTGTTCGCCAGAAGAGCGTTCGTCCGTTTGCTTGCTGCGGACGATCGAGCACTGAAACAAGGTTGACCCCCTCCGCGCGAGGGTGGGTAATGCCCGCGAGTGCCGCCGAAGTCGCGGCAATGTCGAGCGAACTCACGATCTCGTTGCGCACTTGCGGTTTGATCCGCGCCGGCCAGCTGATGAGATAAGGCACGCGTAGGCCGCCGTCCCAAGGATAGCCCTTCCAGCCATTGAGTGGCTTGTTCGAACAGGCACCTCCCACATAGCTCGGGCAACCGTTATCACTGATGAAAAACACCAGAGTGTTGTCGTACTGACCGGTTTTTTTGAGGTGCTCGATCAGGCGCCCCACACCGTCGTCGAGCGCAGCAAACATGCCTGCATAAACGCGATCGAAATCGGAACCGCCCTTGCCCGCGCGCTGCAGGTATTTTACGGGTGCCTGCAACGGTGTATGCGGAGCGGTGTAGGCAAGATAAAGAAAAAACGGCTGCTGCTCCTGTACCCCGCGATCGCCTACCCCGCGATCGCCGATGAAGCCGATGGACTTGTCAGTGAACAAATCGGTGACATAACCCTCAGGGTCGATGGGTGTTCTTCCATCGAAGAGAGGCAGCCGTTGCCGCGTGATGCGCGAGTCTTCTGCCGTGACGACATGAAGATCGTCAGCACCAATGGAGCGCAGATAAGGCGTAGCACCGCCGAGCACACCATAGAAATAGTCGAAACCCCGGTCGAGCGGCTGATATCCCGGCTGTTGCCCGATATGCCACTTGCCGACCATGCCGGTTCGATAACCAGCCTTTTTCATGGTTTGCGCAATCGTCGTTTCAGCGAGGCTCAGGCCCGATGTTTCATCTCTTCCCACCGGATTGAACTCGAAGCCGAAGCGCGTTTGTTGACGCCCGGTGAGGATCGCGGTTCGCGACGGCGCACACACCGCGGCTGTGACATAACCAGCAGTCATCCGCGCACCCGACTGCGCGAGTCGGTCAATGTTGGGCGTCGGGATCTTGCCGCCCACCAAACTGAAGTCGTTGTAACCCATGTCGTCCACCACGATGACGATGATGTTGGGGCGCGCCGTAGCGCTTGCGCGGGAGGATTCGACCGCCGTTCGCGTAGGTGGCGCGGAGCCCGCGCACGAGACCAGCGTGACGGCGGCGGCGACCGCAAAAACCCGCAAGGCATGACGACAAAAAAAATGATTTGCATTCATGGTGAGGTCTCTATAGCTCTGCTCGGCATACTCAAAGTGCTGACACTTTGAGCTATTATTGCCAACATCCTGTAACCGTGGCAAGGTAATCGAACATGGTCTCGCCGTCACCGTCCAGACGTTTTGGCGCCGCAGTGATCTGCGGTTTTTTGGCTCTGTTCGGCATCGCCAGCAACACCAGTGCCGCAGAACGACAGCCCAACATCGTGCTGATCGTTGCCGATGATCTCGGTGTTCCGGATATTGCGACCTACGGCAGCACGCCGGTCGCCGTGCCCACACCCAATCTCGATCGTCTCGCACGCCGTGGCGTGCTGTTCCAACGCGGCTACGCGACAGCTGCCGTGTGCAGCCCCTCGCGAGCCGGTCTCATGACGGGGCAGTATCCCCAGCGTCATGGATTCGAGTTTCTCACGCCCGAGGGCGCCGATGCCGGCAATCAGGGGCTGACACCCGAGCAGCATGTTTTCGCAGTCGATCTGCAGCGCGCGGGTTATCGCACTGCAGCCATAGGCAAATGGCATCTCGGTGCCACCCCGGATCGCCTGCCCACAGCGCGCGGTTTCGATTATTTCTTTGGCTTTCTGCCGGGCGAAACAGCCTACATCCGCGGTGGCACACCCGGCTCGACGAGCCTTCCCGCACCCTATCTCGGTGATCGCAGCCTCACCCGCAAGGTCGATTGGGTACAGGTCATGCGCGACAAGGCAGGCGATTCCGCCGCGCCAGAGGTGGTTGCCAACGACAATGCCTATTTGACCGACGAGTTGACGAACGAGGCCATACGCTTCATCGATCAAGGTCCGCGCAATCGGCCGTGGTTTCTCTATTTGGCGCACCTCGCGCCGCACTCGCCCTTTCAGGCGCTCGACTCCGATCTCGAGGCCTTCGCCGACATCAAAGACCCGTTGCGTCGAACCTATGCAGGCATGATCCGCGCACTCGATCGCGGCGTCGGTCGCGTGCTCGACGCCATCGAACGCTCCCCTGAGGCCGACAACACCATCATCATTTTCACTTCCGACAACGGCGCAGCGACTTACTTCGGTATTTCAGAGTGCGACAACCTCGCAGGCGGCAAGCTCAGTTATTTTGAAGGCGGACCGCGCGTACCCTTCATGGTGAGCTGGCCGACGCGCTGGCCCAAAGGCCTGCGCGACAGCCGTAACGTCTCGCAACTTGATCTCGCGCCGACGATTCTCGCGGCGGCAAAAGCCAAACCGACAATGGCCTTTGATGGTGTTGACCTCACCCCCAAGGTGCAGGCAGATCGCCGCAACGAGATCATTCACGAAACGCTGTTCTGGCGCACAGGACCGGAATTCGCAGTGCTTTCAGGCGACTGGAAACTGCTCTCCAACACGCGCCAAGGTGCCTATCCCTGGTTGTTCGACCTCGCCACCGATCCGTCCGAGCGCAGCTCACTCACTTTTGCCCGACGCGACGTGGTCGCGGACATGCAAAAAAGATATCGCGACTGGGCGGCGCAGATGAAGGCCCCGGCGTGGGAGCCCAAACAAGTGGTACAGATTTTCCAGTGCGGACGAATTTCCTTTCACGAGCAATGAATTCCATGAGCAACGATTTATTCCCCATCTCCCCGCGCGCCCACGATCTGTGTGCGCAAGTCAAAGCGTTCATGAAAGAGCATGTGGTACCCAACGATGTGCTCTTTCACAAACAGGTGGAGCAAGGCCCCAATCCATGGACGGCACCGCCGATCCTCGAAGATCTCAAGAGCAAGGCGCGCGCCGCCGGACTCTGGAACTTGTTCTTGCCCGACGCAGAGCATGGCGCAGGACTGACCAATCTCGAGTACGCCCCCATGGCCGAAGAAATGGGGCGCTACCCCTGGGCTCCCGAGGTCTTCAATTGCAATGCACCAGATACCGGCAACATGGAAGTCCTGCATCGCTACGGCACCCCGCAGCAAAAGGCGAGTTGGCTGACGCCATTGCTGGCGGGCGAAATTCGTTCCTGCTTCGCGATGACCGAACCTGCCGTCGCCTCCTCCGATGCCACCAACATCGAAACGCGCATCCGACGCGACGGCGATCACTATGTCATTGACGGACGCAAGTGGTGGACTACCGGCGCCATGAACCCACGCTGCCGCATTGCCATACTCATGGGCAAATCCGACCCCGGCGCCGCCCTGCATTTGCAGCAATCAATGATTCTCGTGCCGATGGACACGCCGGGGGTCAGAGTGTTGCGCCCGCTGCGCACGCTCGGTTTCGATGAACCCGCTCACGGTCACGCTGAGGTATTGTTCGACGGTGTGCGCGTGCCGGCCACCAACATGCTGCTTGGCGACGGCCGTGGTTTCGAGATCGCGCAAGGCCGTCTCGGCCCTGGGCGCATTCACCACTGCATGCGCCTCATCGGGCTTGCCGAGCGCGCGCTCGAGGCGATGTGCGCCCGTGCCAAGGCGCGCGTGGCCTTCGGCAAACCGCTGTCCGATCAAGGTGTCGTACGACAGCAGATCGCGCTTTCGCGCACCGAGATCGATCAGGCGCGACTACTCGTGATGAAAGCCGCCCACATGATGGACTTGCACGGCAACAAGGCGGCTCGAACCGACATCGCAATGATCAAGGTGGTCGCGCCACGCATGGCGCAGGCCGTGATCGACCGTGCGATTCAGGTGCACGGCGGCGGCGGTCTCTGCGACGATTTCTTCTTGGGCTATGCGTTCACGGCGGCGCGCATTCTGCGACTTGCAGATGGCCCCGACGAAGTGCATCTCGAGACGGTCGCCAAGCTCGAGCTGCGCCGCAGTCACTGAATCGCTCAGTCGGCGGCGAAGCACTCCGCAGCCAAGTCGGCGTAGGGCCCCATGCCATCGCGCACTGCCGGTGCGAGCGCCAACGATTGCGGCATGATCTGCCGCACCATCTGCAGCGCTGCAGCGCGCTTGCCATCTGCCCAATGATCACGCCGATCGGCGAGCGCGCGTACCTGTCGCAACCACATCCACGACACTGTCAGATCACCCACCATCAATGCCGTGGGTGTCGCAAACGCGTAGGCCTTGCGCACATCGCCCGTCGGGTTGTTGATCGACACCAGCAATTGGCGCAGCAGCCCGAGTGCGCTGATCATCGGTTCGGCCAGTGCCACGAACTCTTCTATCGCGAGTGCCTCGCGAGCCTCGACCTCGATCGCAGTGAACAAGGTCTCCAGCCCCGTTCCACGACTCGCCTTGCGTACGATGAGATCGATCGCCAGGATGCCGTTCGTTCCTTCGTGAATCGGGTTCAATCTTTGATCTCGATACAGACGCTCGACAGGGTGGTCGCGCACATAGCCCGCACCCCCCATGCACTGTATCGCCAATGAATTCGCCTCGACCCCCCGCTCGGCGCACCATGACTTGATGACAGGGGTCAGCAAATCGAGCAACTCGCGGGCCCGCTTGGAGCCGTTCGGATCGAGCGTGCGGACCTGATCGACCAAGGACGCACCAAAAAGACACAGCGCGAGCCCACCCTCGGCAATCGCTTTTTGCGTGAGCAGCATGCGACGGATATCGGCATGATCGATGAGCCGCGCTGAACTGCCGTCGGTGACATTGCGCCCCTGTCGCCGCTCGAAAGCGTAGTCGCTCGCATAGCGGTATGCCGTCCAAGCGGTTGCAGCCGCGGTCGTGCCCACGCCGATGCGCGCCTCGTTCATCATTTGGAACATGCACTGCAGGCCGCGCCCGGCCTCACCCAGCAGCTCTCCAATACAGTCGGTTTCGCCACCGAACGCGAGCGCACAGTTGGTGGTTCCCCGATGTCCGAGCTTTTTATTGAGCCCTAGCAACTGCACTCCGTTGGCGGTGCCATCGGGTCGCAGTCGGGGCACGATGAACAGCGACAACGCCTCCGATCGCCGTCCGTCTTCGGCGATCCGCGCGAGCACCATATGCACAATGTTTTCGGCAGCGTCGTGATCGCCACCCGAGATCCACATCTTGTTGCCACGGAGGCTGTAGCGCCCATTTCCGAGGGCGGTGGCCTGAGTCGTCGCATCGAGCAACGAGGAGCCTGCCTGGGGCTCACTCAAGCACATCGTGCCGAACCACCGTCCCTCCAGCATCGGCGGCAACCATAAAGCCTTTTGCTGCGCGGTGCCGAACGCGGCGATGAGGCGTCCGGCGGCAGCGGTCAGAAACACATAACCTGCGGCCGGCGTACAGGCCGCGCCGAAGATTGCCATCAGCGCCGTGCCCGCCGCGCTCGGCAGGTCGGCCCCGCCGAGCTCGCGCGGAAAGTTCCCGGCGATATAGCCGGCATCCGCGTACTCGCGCAGCGCGGCGCTTAGCGCAGCCGATACGCGCGCTCGTCCATCAATCATGGCGGGTTCGTTGGCGTCGATATCGACAGCGAGCGGTGAGAAGTTGTGCGCGGCGAGCTCGGCAGCACTCTCCAAAATGCTGCGCACCAGCTCGCGATCAACATGCGCAAACTCGCCCTGCCCGAGCATGCGCCCGATCTGGTTGACGTCGAACAACTGGAATTCGAGTTCGCTGACCAGCATGTCTGCTCCCCTGGCCATTTCGTCGCTGACGACTGGCTCCTAAAGTGTCTACATTATGACTTATACTGGTGACAATACGCAGGGGTGAGGAGTGCAGGCAGTAAGGCAGCAGGCCGATTATCATTGCTGCTTCCGCTTGCCCCACCCGCTCGTCAGAGGTCGAACCGTATGGAAGATGATCGCAGCCCACCCATCATCGCCGAACGCATTCGGGACACCATACGAGCTGGTGCCTTGCCGCCAGGTTCACATCTCGGTGCCGGCGAACTCGCCGAGCGCTTCGGCGTCAGCCGCGGCCCGGTGCGCGAAGCGTTGCGTCTGCTCGAATCAACCGGTCTCGTGCGCATCGTGCCGCAGAAAGGAGCCTTCGTGGTGGCGCTGGGCGATGACGACCTGCGCGAACTATTGAGTATCCGCGAAGTACTCTTTGCGGCGCTCGCCGAACACTGCGCCGAGCGTGCTACGCCCGCCGATCTGACCCTGCTCAAAAGATCCTTGGTCAAAATTGCCGCGCTCGCGACCCGAACCGAGTGCACTCCGCGCGAATTTCAACTGATGACCGATCGTTTCGTGGCCAAGATGTATCGTATTGCCGCCGTACCACGACTGACGCGCATGATTCAGGATCTGAGCGCAGGTCCTGCAGAGGTCTGGGGGCACCTCGCCGTAGCCACGCGCGAAATGCGGCTTGTCGAGTTGCGCGGCTACCAACGGTTGTTAAAGGCCATTCAGGCGGCCGACCAAGCAGCCACCTTCGAAGCCGCCCGTGCCATGCATGCCGATGGCGTAAACCGCGCGACCGAACTCAGCCGCGTCATGCAAGTCGGCACCCCGCGCAACCCGCTCGAACTCAAGCGCAGTCGCCGACGTCGTGCAGTCAGCTGACGTCGATATCACCCGCCGGGTGTTGTTCGCGCGGGCTGCTGCCTTCGCCACGCTGCTATCTTTGAACGCCGACGGAATCGCCACCGCAACCGAATCGGCGGCGCTCACCGAACGCGAACGGGCCTGTCGCGACTTCTACCTCTACGGTCTTGCCGCCCTCGAAATGCTGCGCGCGCGCGAGCGTACTATGGGACCCACAGCGAATGTTTTTCGGCATGTTCGCGCATTGGCAACAGCGGCCTCCCGCCGCGTCACCACACCCAATAGTGACACCCTCTATTCATCGGCTTGGCTGAATCTGCGCGGTGGCCCCATCGAGATCGCCATTCCGGCGACCGAGTCCCGTTACTTTTCTTTGGCGCTGCTGGACCTGCACTCCAATAACTTCCATATTGTCGGCACACGCGTGACCCGAGGCGAAGCGCATCACATTCGACTGCTTCCGCCTGATGCAACGCCGAAACACGGCGAGGTCCGAGCACCGACTTGGTGGGTTTGGACACAAGCCAGAACTTTGGTCGAATCGGCCGCCGACCTGCCAGCCGCGCATGCGGTCCAAGACGCCATAACGCTCGACGCGCCCATGCTCCCTGCGACCGCAGCCCCAGCACTGCTTGCGCCACCCTTCTCGGCAGCTCCGGTCGTGCAACTCGCGGCGATGGCAAGACTGCTGGATACCGAGGCTCCGCCTGCAAAGACCGATCAAAGATTTCTGGCCAGGCTGCGGCACCTAGGGCTCACCACGTCGGCTCTGGCCGCGCCGGACGCCGAAATAACGCTTGCCTGCGAACGCGGTATCGCCGAGGCGCGTCGCCAAATCGGTGACGTGACCGATGCTGCACCGCTCGTTGATGGCTGGATCTACGCGCGACCGTCGATCGGCGACTTCGGCACCGACTACCTTTATCGCGCGGCAGTCGCGGTCTGGGGTCTCGCCGCTCTGCCGATGGTCGAGGCCATCTATGTCCGCGCCGCAGGTCCAGGCCCGCAGGCCTCGTTCGATGGTGCGCGGGCGCACCGCATCCGCTTCGATCGCGATCGAGTCCCGCCGGTGGGTGCTTTCTGGTCCTTGTCGCTGTACGAACTGATGCCAAGTGGGGAGCTATTTTTCTTTGACAACGCCTTGCAGCGGTTCGCAATCGGCGACCGTACACCCGGACTGCAGTTCGCGAGCGACGGCAGCCTCGAGATCCATATCTCCGCCGACGAGCCCACCGATGCACGGCGCAGCAATTGGCTGCCCTGCCCGCGCGGCGCCTTTGTACTGATTTTGCGCGCCTATCTACCGGCAAAGCGGTTCATTGAGGGCCGGTATCGAGTGCCGCCCGTCATACCAGTCTGAGCACAGAGGATCTCATCATGACCGCCGCCTTCTCGACGCCCATCACGACGCTTGCAGACCAGGATGGCGTGATCGAGGGTCCGTGGCGCAAGCCCATCAATTTGTTGCGCGCTCAGACCTATGATGACCACGCGTCCATTCACGATGACGCGACCGCACAAAAACTCGGATTTCGTGGCGGCACCATCGAGGGCCCGACCCACTTCAGCCAAATCACACCGTTATTGGTCCATCTGTGGGGAACCGAGTGGTTCGAGAACGGCGCAATCTCCGCCAACTATCGCAACGCCAGCTACGAGGGCGAAGAGGTCAAGGCACAGGTCAAGCCCACGAGCAGCAGTAGTGCGCAAATCTCGGTGCTCAAGCTTGATGGCACCGTGGTGCTCACCGGCAGTGGCGCGATCGGCAGTCATGCCGAGCCCGGGGCCGCGCTTGCCAAGTTGCAGCGCGCCCATCCCCTCATCGAGCCGCGTATTCTCAAAGGGGCGAGTATCGGCATGCGCGCGCCATCGCGAGTCGTACGCATGGACTACGCTCAAAGAATGGGTGATCTCTACCCGTTCTCATTGCAGGAAAAGCTCGCGAACATCACCGAACCCTCGCCGTTTTACGAACGCAGCGCCGCAACCCCGTGGAATCGCCCGGTCATGCCCGTAGAAATGATCAGCGTACTCTGCCAACACCTCGCCTCCGACGATGGCTTCCCGGTGTCGTTCCCGGTTGTCGGCTTGTTCGCCGACCAGGAAATCAGTCTGCGCTCGGGTCCTGTCTCGCCCGAACTCGACTATCGTCTGGAGCGCGAAATCATTGCCCTGACCGAGACGCCCAAGACCGAAAGCATGTGGCTACGCAGCCGCCTCTTCCGTGACGATTCTTTGATCGCGGAGATGACGCTCAACCAGGCCTTTTTGAAGGCTTCTTCGCCCCTCTACGCCTAGCGAGTCGGGCGATCGAAGACAGCGCTGGTTATTGCGCTTTCCGCTTGGGGTTACGACTCTCGATGGCCTTGAGTCGGGCGTCGATCTCGCTGCGGTCAAGATATCGGCCGCAGGTCATCACACCGACGATGCGACGCGCATTGGCAATGTCGCGCAGCGGATCTGCATCGAGCAAAACAAGATCGGCGCGCGCGCCCGGGACGATGCCGCCGTCGACCGATGAGCCGTCGACCCACTCGGCAGAAGCAACCGTCGAGGCACGCAAAATACGCGCGGGCCCTATGTCCGCTTGCGACCATAGATCGAACTCCCTGTGCAGCGAGAAACCGGGCACCAACATCAACGTACCGGTGTCGGTCCCGGTCAGTACGCGCGCGTCTCGAGCGACGAGATCAGCAAGAACGCGCTGGAAGCCCGCGACATCGATCGCTTCGGGCGCTTTGGCTCGGCGCCCGAGCGCCCCACGCGCGAGAATCGGCGGCAGATACTTCGTCTCCGCGAACGGACTCTGCAAGATTTCTTCCTGGTGCAAATTGGTCCACAAGACGATGAGCGTCGGGGTGTTCCAGATTCCGCTCCGTGCCGTGAGCTCGTTCAACTCGGCGTCAACCACGGGCATATAGCCGGCAAAATGTTCGATGCCATTGAGGCCTGCGCTGATCGCCCTCGAGGCGCCTAGCGTCTTGGGTACATGACCGATCACCCGCAAGCCTGCTTTTCTGGCGGCTTCGATGCCTGCGAGATAAATCGCCTGGTCGCTGATGTTGTGGAGCTTGACGATGTCATAGCCCGCCACTGCGAATTCGGCGATACGGCTGCGGATTTCGTCGACGGACGTCACCACCGACACAAAACCGGCGGGGCGCGGCGCATCGGTGAGCAAAGGGGTCGCCACCTGCATACGCGGTCCAAGTCTGGAGTCGCTGGCAATCTCGTTGCGCAGCGCGAGCGCGCGCGGCGTGCCCGCCATCACGCGAATCGTGGTGACACCATTGGCAAGGTACAGAAACAGTTGATCGTCCATGTCCATCGGCAGCAAGTGGACATGCATATCCGACAGACCAGGCATCAAAAATTTCCCGCGCGCATCGATACGACGCGCATCTTTGGGGATGCGGATGCGCGATCCGACCGCGACGATCTTGCCGCTATCGATCAACACCGTGGCCCCCGAATGAGTTCGGCCGTCCTGCGGGGATATCACATTGCCACCGACGAAGGCGATCGTCTCGGCCTCAGCGCTCGACCAGAGCAGCAGCAAACAACACAGAATCAGCCTGCGCATTTCGATCGGACCTTCAGAATGTCAGTTCTATTTTTTGACCGGCAATGTCCACCACTGCGGTTCTCGCCTGCCAGCGCGGCGCAATATTCCCCTGCTCGAACTCCGCAAGCCTTGCCGACAGACGCGAGCGCACTTGCGGATTGTTGGCAGCGAGATTGGTTGTTTCGGCAGGGTCGATCATCAGATCGAACAAGAGATCACGTCGACCACCGCCGGGCTCGCGCGCTTGCCAAAGTTTCCAACGACCATCGCGGACCGCGATGTTGTCGCCGGCACGCCAGAATATCGGCGCGGTTTTCGGGTCACGGCCCGCTGCGAGCTCGGGCAATAGATTGCGGCCATCAAGACGCGGCGCCGCCGAGAGATTCGCGCCCGTGATGGAGAGCGCAGACACCATGGCATCCAGTGAATTCATTGGTGTGCTGACCACCCGCCCAGCGGCGAGCACACCCGGTTGGCGCCAGATCATTGGTACGCGAACACCGCCGTCGCGCAGATCGCGCTTGAAGCCGCTGAACATGCCGTTTGAACAGGTTCCCGCAAGGTAGTGAGGACAACCGTTGTCACTGAAAAAAATCACCAAGGTCTTGTCGGTCAGATTCTTGCGCTGCAGCGCACCCAGGATTTCACCCACACTGTCATCGAGCGAGACGATCATGGCGCCGTAGGTGCGCAAGGCCGGATCACTGATGTGGGCCAAGCGCCGCATGTAAGCCGCAGGAGCCTCGATCGGCACGTGCGGCGCGTGATGGGTCACGACCAGAAAAAATGGATCTTCGGCATGACGATCAATGAAATCGATAGCTTCGCGTGTGACAATTTCGGTCAAAAAACCCGCTTCGTCGATCGGCTGCCGGTCGCGGGTGAATCCTTGTCTGCGCTGCGCACGGACATTCTCTCCCTCGACCAGATAACGACCATCGTCTGGGCCAAGTTGCGGCAGATAAACGGCTGCCGAGGCGAAACCGAAGTACTCATCGTAGCCACGGTCCATGGGGTGATATCCCGTCTGCGTCCCGAGATGCCACTTGCCAACGAGACCCGTGACATACCCCTGCTGCTTGGCGCGTTGTGCAATCGTGACCTCCGAGGCGGGCAACGAGAACTCCGGGGTCTCACGCAGCCGCGGATTGAAATCTTGCCCGAAGCGCGCTTGATATCGGCCCGTGTGGAACCCGGCACGCGACGGACTGCAGATCGAGGCCGTGACATACCCGTCCGAAAAGCGAATGCCCTCGCTCGCGAGTCGGTCGATATTGGGCGTGGCGAACGCCTTGGCCCCGTATGCACCGACGTCACGATAACCGAGGTCGTCCGCCACGATGACGACGACATTGGGGCGCGCCTCTGCGGGGGACATCACGGCAGCCAGCACAGCCAAAGAAATCAGCCACCAGCTGCGGGCGCTGAACATGCCGATTCTCTTCAACTGAATTGCTTTTTCAGGAACTCGAGGATCGCTGCACGGGCGCGCGCCTCTTCTTCCCTCTCAGCAGGCGAGCGCTCACCTCGACCCACGCGGGCCATCGCATTCTCCCGCCCCCAATAAAATCCGTGCGGGACTTGCTCGGCAATGAACAGAGTAAGCGGCGCTTTTGCCGCCTGCATACGCTCGATCGTTCCGAGCAACAGGGGGTAAGGAACCTGATCGTCGCCTTTGCTCGAGAGCATCAGCGTAGGGATACGCACCTTGCCGGCGTGCGTCTCGAAGGAATTAGCCTCGAGTTCCTCGCGCGATCGGCGCGAACTGCCAGCCATGCGTGTTCTGATATCGAGCAGCGTCTGTCTCGCGGACGGTGTCAGGGCGTCAAGCGGCGGCGTGTTGACATCTTGCAGCAGCGACACATAAGCGTTTGGCATGAATGGCGAACCCACGACAGCACAGCGGAACTCGTCCGCCCTGACGGTCGTCAGGACCTCCATCAACAATTTCCCGCCGTGGCTGCCACCCATGACACAAACTCGTGACGGATCGACTCCTGGCAAGGTCTTGGCAAAACGAATTCCTGCCAGAGCGTCTTTCCAGATGTCTCCGCCGCCCAATCGATAGTCGATCGACAAAATCGCCCAAGGCTGTTCGTTGAACATCACGACTGTCGGGGAAGAAGTGATCGCCCCTTTTTCAGGAGGTGTCGCGAGCGTACGCAAATAGCCGAAATCGCGATTTCCCATGCCGCCGTGGATAGTGACCACGATCGGCATTTTTGCCGGCGCGGTTTCGGGAACACTCAACACAGCGCGAATTTGCTTGCCGTCGTGTGACGGAAAATACATCTCGCTGATCTTGCGGCCGGCGATGAGGTCAACGCCCGGCTTCGGCTCCTGTCGGCCGCGCGCCACTTGATCCCGAACTACCGAGCGGAAGGCATTTTTTTCGTTGGCGTCGATGACCCCATCGCCGTTGGTATCGAAGCGCTTGAGGCGGGGATCTGTCGCGGGAGTCTGTTGCGCGGCGGCCGCCGTGACCAGGCAAAGCACTGCGGCAACGACGGTCAATTTGATCATTTGCATGGCGATTAACTCCTGCAGACAGTAACGAGATTTTATTGATCGAGAACTTGCGTCATCGGGACGACACGCGGCGATGGCCCGTCCACGAGCAAGGCGCGCGGGTCGGCGGGCGCGGAAACCTGCCAGAGCACCGTGCCATCGGCGCGAGGCACGCCCTCGCGCATGAATGAAGTCCAGTAGGCGAGCAGCATTTCGCTGACTGCCTGCCGATCAGCACTCATCGCAGCCGGGATCTGTTGCGCAGCACGGCGTCGCTCACCCCGGCCGGCGGCGCGATTTTCATTGGCAGCGACGATCTGCCCGCTGGTGGGCCCGACGCGCGCGAAGACCTGCGAGTCGGTGTCGCCCTTGGCTTTGCCCAGGTTGCCGAAGGTGTAGGGCATCGAGGCACCGTGCGGCGCCGGACTGCGTCCCGTTGAGTAAACAAAATAATAGAGCCAAGACGTGCCGCCGGCCGCGCTGACACCGGCGGCGCGGCCGAGCGCAGCCGCCATCGCACCGCGCGCTGCCACGGGCTCGTTTGTCTGCATGCTCGGAGAGTCGCCATTCGACGAGGCGAGGCGTCCGCCCGACTCGCCGTTGGTGGCGCCAATAATCATCTTGACGGGCGCAACACGCGACGAGGCGTAGGCCTCGCCAAGATCACTCACCAATACTTTGCCGTCGACAAATGGTTTGGTCGGCATGCCCACAGCGCCACCGCGACTTTGCGCGGCACTGTATTGACTCTCGAAGTCATTGCCTTTGAGCATTCTTTGACGACGCTCGGTCATCGGGAAACCGCGCTTCGCGATGACTTCTTTGGCAGGGATCGCGCGCAGCCTTGCAAGGTCGCCGTCGGCGACGCCAAGTTCGGCGGCAAAGGCGACGCCCCCGGCTTCGGCCTCGGCGAGTGTCTGTACCCCTTCAGTTCCGCCGGCGCTCTGCACGATGGCCTTGGAAAACAAACCCCGCGCCAGCGGGGACTGGATGAGGATCAGACTGCTGGTGCCACCCGCCGACACACCAGAGATCGTGACATTGGCAGGATCGCCGCCGAAACGCGCGATGTTGTCGTGTACCCAGCGCAGCGCTGTAATCTGGTCGAGGATGCCGAAGTTGCCGGTTGGCTCGTCCGCTGCCGCCGCTTCTTTCGCCAGCGAAGGGTGGGCAAACATGCCGAGCGCTCCCAATCGATAATTGGCAGCTACGACGACGATGCCACGCTTGGCGAGCTCCGTGCCGTCAGTTGCTGGTTGCGTCGATGAACTATTGATGAATCCGCCACCGTGTATCCACACCAACACCGGTGCTTTCCGAGCGCCCGGAGGCGCCCAAATATTGAGGGTTAGACAGTCTTCGTCCTGAGGCGCGTCATAGAAAAGACTTGGCTGCGGACAGGCCGCTGCAAAACGGCTTGCATCGCGCACCCCCGACCATGGCACTACCGCACGGGGCGCTCGCCAACGCAAATCCGCAATAGGCGGCGCAGCGAAGGGAATACCTCGCCACGCATGCACGCCATCGAGCGCAATGCCTTGCACCTTGCCGCCACTGACGGCGCGGACGGACGGCGCTGCGCCGCTCGGGCTATCGGCGATCACGGGGCGCGTGATCACAAGCGTGATTACCGCACCCAGCACGCAAGCAAGCAATCGGCCGGGCGCAGACGAGCGGGTCATGCTTTCGTCCTAATCAGCCCCTCGAGAGGTTTGATCGCTCTGCTGTCCGGAAACACCGTTTCCAGGGAACTGTCAGACAGCAGTAGATGCTCGCGCAAAACGCCTTTGCAGAGAGCACGCAAATCAGTGGTGGTGCGCAAATCACGATTTTCAAAGAGTTGCGAATCGGCAAGTCCGGGCCAGTCGGCGATGATCTTGCCGCCCGCCACGGCACCGCCGAGCAGAAAAGCGGCGCCACCCGTGCCGTGATCGGTGCCGCGGTTGCCATTGATACGAACCGTGCGACCGAACTCTGTGATCACCATCACGGCGGTGTTGTTCCACTCCGAACCCAGCCCTTCCTTGAGTGCCGCGATGCCACGATCGAGCGCGATATACATTTCAGCGAAGCGGCCCTGATACCCGCCACTAGACTGTTGTCCGGCCTGAAAGCGCACATTCTGCGCCGCGTGACTGTCCCAATTACCGAAGTCGATGGTAACGAGTCGCGGGCCGTTCGGTTGCCGAAGAAATCCTGCCGCTGCACGCGCCTGCTTGATGAAACCGCGAGCCTGCGCGCTGGTGAGTTCGTCCTTGCCCCCATCGCCCATTGCACGGCCCATCGCCTCGGCCTGAAAACCTTTCTCGAACGTCGGACCGAGCTCGGCATCGGGCCGATACAAATCGGCGAGACGGCCGATCGTGTCCGGATCGAGTGCATCACCTTCGGCTGGCACCCATGAAGCGATCGCCACATCGCCGCGCATCGAGAGCGGCGGTGTCGTGCCGATCGCCATCGCAAGATCACCCTCTTTCTTTGGTGGCAGATAGGCGAGCGCACGATTAAGCCAACCGTTGCGTATCGATTTGTCCGTGGTACCGCGATCGAAGGCATCTTGGGCGTCGAAGTGCGAGCGCTCGCGATAACCATGGCAGGCGGCGTGCACGATCGTGAGTTCGCCAGCGCCATAGAGACGATGCAGTTGCGGCAAGTCCGGATTCAGCGCGAACATGCCGTCAAGCTTCAGTGCGTCGAAGGGCGTCCCCTCGCCCGGATTGCCATCCGCGAGTTCGCCGCGCAACGCCTTGAAGCGAGGCTCTCCGTACGCGGGCACGGCCGACAGTCCGTCCAGCGCGCCGCGCAAAAATATGAAAACGAAGCGTCGCTCGCCGCCGGTCATGGCCACGGCGAAGCCGGGCGCAAGCGTCAGCAGACCACCGCCGGCAACAATTCCTTGAACAACCGATCTGCGCGAAATCATGTTCATCTCCTCTGGAATTCGGCACTGGCGAGGATCAGGGTCACCGCCTGCTCGCGGGTCGCCGCGCGTGCGACAGATCGTCGCAGTTCCTCGGATGCAGACTTGCCAAGAATGGACTCGAGCAACAAAGAACCATCCGGCAGCGTCGCCGCGTGCCGCACGGCAAGGGCATGTGACCACTCGATACGCTTGACGATCGAAGCGGCGCCCGACCAGTCAGACAAGCGGTCGTACCAGCCCTGCGGACCCGGTGCACCGAAAGGCTTTTGCCCCATCTTGCCGAGCTCTTCGTATAGCACCGAGGGTTCAATGATTTTTGATGTCGGAGCTGCTGCGCCTTCCGCCATATCCATGCTGTTCGCAGGTCCACCCGCAGCAGCCGGTAGCCGTGCCCCACGCGGCGGTCGATAGCTGTCGAACCGATACGCCGGGTACGGCTGCAAGACACCAACCTCGGCGTTGACGGCTCGCAGGGCGGAGAGCACGAAATCTTCGGGCTGCTTCAACTTCAGTTTTTTGGGCTGCCACGCATCGCGCGATTCAACGAGTGCGCGCGCCATCTCGCCGATGCTGGTGTCGTTGGCGAGATAGACCCCCGCAAGGCGCTTGATCAAAGATTCGGGTGGATCATCACTGACGAAATGCCGCGCGAACTTGGTCGCGAGGAACCGCGCCGTGGAAGGATGCCGAGCAAGATCGATGAGCATTGCCTCGGCCTGCCGAACCCCGGTGTCGGCGTATTGCTTGCCAAGCATGGTGACCGGGCCCGGCTCGTGCCAGTCGGGGTAAAACGCGAAGGCGTAGGGACCATCGGGGGCGCGTTGTGGCAGCAAGATCGCGCTGGCGTACACCGTATTCGCGCGAAGAATCGCCGGTGCGGTGCTCCAGCCCGTCAGCGCCTTGGCGAGGGCGATGACATCCGCCTGTCCGTAGCCGCCCTCCACACCCATGGTGTGCAACTCGAGGATTTCGCGTCCAAGGTTTTCATTGAGTCCCATGTTGCGTTCGCGACCGAACGGCGAGTTCGGCCCGACCGACGTGTCGTTATCGAGGAAGGTCAGCATGGCGGCGTGTTTTGCCGACGCCATGAGCATGTCGCTGAAACGTCCGGTGACATGCGGTCTGATGACCTCGCGCTCGTAAGCACCTACCAAAATGGTTGCGGGCACCTTCGCTGTCGGCACCACCAGATGATTCGACCAGAACCGGACAAGGCGTTCTTCGAATGGCCGATCGGTGGCGAGCGCGTGACGGGTACGCGCACCAAACTCCGTATGTGCGATCTGCGCCGCCCAGGTGACATAGCCACCGAGCATCCGCTGCACGTTTTTGGATGCCGCCTCGATGGCCGCGGCATCGCCGCTCGCTTGCGCCGCTTCGAGCTTCCGATTGAGCGTGGGGCTCGCCTCGCCATAACGATGCCAATGCGCCGCCCGAATCTCGGTGCTCGACGGCAAACCGTCGAACGCCGCGATTTTTTTCGCGGAGGGTTCAAGCTGCGCGAGCAGCCATTTGCGGGGGTTGGCGGCAGCACGATCAATCTCGCCGACGCGGGCACCCAAACCGAAACGATTGGTTGCCGTGGCTGCATTCAGGGACATCCGCGACCTCCTCGATAATTGCTGGAATTTTGCCTTCGACCAATCATTACGCCGCTCATACGGTAATCCGTCGCTCGACCGAGCGCCTGCGACCAAAACGTAGCCGGGGCTTGCACATTCCATGTCCGCGCTTTACTTTGCTGACATAAATAAACGAAGTGTCGACACTTCTCGACCCATCGAAACACGGAGGACCGCGCATGTTCGCCGACCAAAAATTGCTCTCGAAAACACCCATTCCTGCTCCCGGGTGCTTGCAAAAAACATCGCTCGCCGCCCTGGTCGCTGCGGCGCTTCCTGCCTTGGCCATCGTGCTGGGCAACTCCGCAGTCGCTCAGCAGCAGTCCACTGCAGCCACGGCCGCAAGCAATGACGGTCTCGACGAAATCGTGGTCACCGCGCGCAAGCGTCAGGAGGCCCTGACCGACATTCCAGGCTCGGTCTCGGTGATTTCGAGCGATGTCATCCGCGAGATCGGCGGTCTGATCGACCCCCTGCAGCTCGGCGAATTGCTGCCGGGGCTCACGGTCGATGATGAAAACCTGCCCGAGTACAAAGCGCGTGGCGCCGGCGTCGCCACCAACAATCTTGCCGAAGCTTCGATCGTACAACTGCGCAACGGCGCCAATGTGGCATCGGGTTTCGGCGGCCGGGCCTTCACCCGCATCGATCAGTTCGACACCGGTCAGGTCGAGTTTTATCGCGGCGCCCAGGGCGCCATGTTCGGTCGCAATGCCGTGGGCGGCGTCATCAATGTCGTCAACAATCAGCCCAAAGAATACTTCGAGTGGAACGGCATGGGCTCCCTCGGCTTCGACAAGAAGCAGATTCGCACCGAAGGCGTCATCAACGTTCCGCTCGTCGAAAATAGGCTGTTTCTGCGCACGGGCGTGCAGTATGCGAAAGAGGACGGTCTTTACTGGAACGACTACCTCAATCAGCCGGCACTACCCCTCGAATCACTCGGTGCTCGCGTCGGCTTGCGTGCACTGATCGCGGAATCGACGGACGCAACGTTGTTCATCGACTTGGAAGACTTCAAGTACAGCGACTGGATCGACAGCGGCACCCGCCGCAGCGGTGTAGCCCCCGAAACCTATGTGACCGTCGGCGCGGTCGATGTCCGCGGGCAACCTTTGCCTGCGAACAGCGGACACCCTGCCAATGCACCCTACGACGAGCTTCGCAGCGCAGTCGATACCGCAGGGTTCTATCGCCTCGAGACCAAAAATATCAACCTGACTGTCAATCACAGCCTCTCGTTTGGCATCCTGCAGTCGATCACGAACTTCCGTGATCGCGATTTCAACACCTTGCAGGATGCGGATCAGAGCTATATCGGAGGTCCCGCCGCCACCGTGCCGGCGCTGCGCGCCGGACAGCTGCCCGGCGTGAACACCACCACCAACTCGGTTTGCGTGCGTACCGTTACGAATGCGCAGCGCCAGTTCACCTCGGTGACGACCGCTCGAGCCTGTACCAATGCCTTCAGCACCTCGTCGCGCGATCTATCGCAGGAGTTTCGCGTGCTCTCGTCTGACGAGGGGCGCTTGCGATGGCTCGCCGGGGTCGACTATCGCGATTTCAGTAACTCGGTGTTTGAGGTTCGTGACGGGCGCTTCCCCAATACCACCGGCACCGGTTCGATCAACAATTTCTCGTCCGACTCGACGATCTTCACCAAAGGCTATGGCGCCTTTGCAAGCGGTGAATTCGACTTCACCGAAAACTGGAAGCTGGCAGGCAGCGTGCGTTACTCCAGCCAGAAAAAAGGCTTGAAGCTGCGCGTCCTGCAGATCGACACCACGCCTGCGCAACTTGAGACTTCCGCCGACGAAAGTGCTCGCTTCGAGAGCGTCGACCCCACACTCACGCTGAGCTACAAGTTCGGCGAGCAGATGGTTTACGCAGCCGTCGCGAAGGCGGAGCGGTCGGGCGGCTATAACCGCGCCTCAGGAGTCACCTCGGCACCTGCCAACTTGGCAGGTGTCGTCGTGCCCTTGCGTTATGAAGACGAGAAGTCCGAGAACCTCGAACTCGGCATCAAAGGCAACTTGTCGTGGTTTGCCATGCCCTTTCGTTACGGCATCACCGCCTATCAAGCTGACTACTCGGACATCCTGCGAAATGCGGTGGTGCTCGCGGGCGGTGGCTCGGGCGATGCGGATACCGTGATCCTCGGTTCACAGCTGGTGAACATCGGCGATGCGCGGGTACGCGGTGTTGACCTCGAGCTCGACGGCGTGATCGAACGTTTTCTTTGGAGCGCGGGATCGCTCCGCTGGAACGTGAGCTATACGCGCACCGACAGCGAGATTCTGAGCGGAGTCGCGGTCGGCCAAGCCCTGCAGGACGTACCCAAAGACGGCTACACCGGCAATATCTCGTATCGACGAGGTTTCGGCGGCAGCGCAGGCGAGTTGCGGGGTTTCTTCATTCGTCTGAACGGTGAGTACGAATCGCCGAAGACCCCCTCCACCAGCACGCTGCTCGTCGATCCGCGCCGTCGCCTCAACGCACTCATCGGTCTTGACGGGAGCATGGACGGTCGCCCCTGGCAGTTGTCCTTGTTCATCGACAACGTGCTGAACTTTGACGACATCCTCTCGCGCGGCAATCTCAATACCTACGATGGGCAACTGTCGATCAATCGGCAATTGGCGCGCAGATCGGAGCCGCGCACGATTGGTGTCCGCTTCTCGATGTCCAGCGAGGGCTCAGCCGGTCGTATGGGGCGTCGATGATGCCGCAAAAACTTTTGGGGCAACCGCTCACACTGCTCGGGCTCTGCATCACACTGCTCGGCGCGCAGGCAAGCATCGCGCAAACCCCGCGCGAAACCGCGGTTATTCGCGTCGAGAGCGGCAAATTGATCGGTGAGGATCAAAACTCGGTCCGCATCTACCGCGGTATCCCTTACGCCGCGCCACCGGTGGGTGACCTGCGCTGGGCGGCGCCAAAACCACCGCTCGCGTGGTCGGGCACACGCAAAGCGCTCGAGTTCGGCAAGATCTTTCCGCAAAGCGATCGCCGCAGCGATGCCGGAAACCAAAGCGAAGATGCGTTACTGCTGAATGTTTGGGCGCCCGCGAACGCCAAAAAGGCCCCCGTGCTCGTGTGGTTCCACGGCGGTGGTTTCATTCAAAACTCCGGCGCCGATCGACGCGCAGAGGGTCGCGCGCTTGCCGAGCGCGGAGTCATCGCGGTCACCATCAACTATCGACTGGGTGCGCTCGGCTTGTTTGCTCACCCGGAACTCACTGCGGCGTCCAGGGCCGACGAACCGCTAGGCAACTACGTGTTGCTCGACATGATGCAGTCGCTACGCTGGGTCAGAAAAAACATTGCGGCCTTCGGCGGTGATCCGCGTAATGTCACGATTTCAGGGTCGTCTGCCGGGGCAACAGCGATTCTCTATCTGCTCGGCGTTCGTGATGCCGATCCCCTCTATGACAAAGCCATCGTGCTGCACAGCGGCGGCTTCGACAACGTACTGACGCTTGCCAAAGCTGAAGCCGCCGGGTTGCGCCTCGCCACCGAGTTGAAGGTAGAGCCGCCGGGGCTTGCCGGACTGCGCGCCTTGCCGGGATCAGCCTTTGCACTCGGACCAGAACTTACTCGTCGTCTCGAGTTACCTGTGAAACCCTTGGTCGATGGCAGATTGATTACGGCGCCCATCAGCGAGACCTTCAAAGCGGGTCGACAAAAGAAATTGCCGCTCATCCTGGGCGCGGCCAATGGCGAGTCCGGCGCACGCGAGTACGGCGATGAGATCGCCGTTCGTGGCGGATTCGGTTTTCAGTTGCTGCTCGCCGAGGCGATGGCCCGTTCCGGGCAATCACCGTGGATGTTTCACTTCACGTTCGTACCGCCCGAGCGCCCGCGTACCGCCACGCACGGTGAGGCGGTGGGCTATGCCTTCGGCAACCTCAGTGCAAACGCTGTCGTCCCCGCAAAAGAGATGTCGCAAGCGATGATGGATTACTGGGTAGCCTTCATGCGCGACGGCACGCCGAACCCCGCGAATCGGCCACAGTGGACTCCGTTCGATCTAAATCAGCGCAGCGTGATGGTCTTCGGTAATCAAGCCATCGCCGTCAAATCTGCACCGCCATCGCAACCCGGCGAGGCCCGCCCGGCACGCCGCGCACCCGACGGTCAGGAGCCGTGGCAACGTCTGCGTCAAAGAATGCAAAATCAGTAACGAACCTTCACGTCCCGTCCGGCGATACGGCTATCGTGCAGCCTGCCCTTCATTCGTGACGGGTCGTTACCGGCATTCCAGGCATCAAAGGCTGCTGCCATTCGGCGTACACGCGCAGGCTCTGCGGCTGAAAGATCGCGGGTTTCTTTGGGGTCGTCCTTCACGTTGAACAAAAACGTGGCGGGCTTGCCGTCGGGATAACTCACCACCAGCAATTTCCAATCACCTTTACGAACCGCATAGTCGGTACCTGCCCGCCAGAACATGTGCTCGCGAGGCGTGCTCCGGCCAACGCGGACCAAAGGCTGCAGATCGTAGCCATCGAGTTCGCCGAGTTGCGATGACAAGCCAGCCGCCGCAACCATGGACGCGACAGCGTCGAGCGAGGACACCGGCTTTTCGAAACCGCGACCCGCCCAGCTGCGATGATCGGGCCAACGAATGAGCAGCGGCGTACGCAATCCCCCCTCGCGCAGCTCACGCTTGAAGCCCGAGTTTGGCGCATTGGTGCATGCTGCCGAGGCGTACTCCGGGCACCCGTTGTCGCTCAAAAACACGATCATCGTCGGTCGTCGCGCCGCAGCGGAATCAGCTGCTGCCAGGACTTTGCCCAAGCCATCATCAAGCGCTGTCGTCATGGCTGCATAGACGCGATGGATGGGATCAGCGACATTGGCAACGCGATCGAGGTAATTCTTTGTCGCTTCGAGGGGGACATGCGGCGCATGATGCGCCACGACCAGAAAATAGGGCTCATCGACACCGCGGTTCGCCTCGATGTAACGCACCGCTTCATCGGTAATGACATCGGTTTTGTAGGCATCGATCTCAACTTTCTTGCCCTGCCGCGTGAAGCCTTGCGAACGCAGTTCGCGTTCGCGCTCCCCCTCGATCTTGATGACTTCATCGCCATCGCGCAGATTCAGGATGTAGTTGCCACCACTCGCGAAGCCAAAGTAATAATCGAAGCCGCGCGACAACGGGCTCGATTGCTGCCGGTTGTTTTCGAGGTGCCACTTGCCAACCAGGCCCGTGCGATAGCCCGCGGCTTTCAGACGCTCGGCAAGCGTTCGCTCGGTATCAGGCAGCGCCATGGCGACGATGTCGGCGGCGCTACCCGGATTGAAGTCGTGGCCAAACCGCGCCTGATGACGACCGGTATGCAGCGCTGCGCGGGAGGGACTGCAGACTGCGGCAGTAACATAGGCACGAGTGAAATTGACACTCTGCTTTGCCAACCGATCGATATTGGGCGTTTCGAAAAAACCGTCGCGCAAATATCGAACGTCGCCGACGCCGAGATCATCGGCAATAAAAAAAATGATATTTGGACGATCTGCTGCGTCAGTCTTCGCCACCGCGGCGGGGCCCGCAGCGGTGGCGAAGAAAATGGCGAGCAGCGCAGCGATCGCTGCTGAACGTTTACTCGCCGCCTGCACGACGCTGCCGTATCTTTTCGCGACCGGCTTTCATCTCATCCTGAGTGACTTTGCCGTCGCTGTCCGCATCGAACATGCCGAAAATCGGGTCGGGCAGTCCGGCTGCGGTCCACTCATCTTTGGAAAGGATGCCGTCTTTGTTGGTATCGGCCTCTTGCAAGCGATTGCCACCACCGCCGCGCCCCTCGCCGCGCCCTGCGCGCGCGCCGGCCGCGTCACCCGAGGAGGGAGCATCGCTGCTTGCGGCGGCGCCAGACATTGGGGGCGGCGGCGCCGAGGACTGCGCTGCAGTGAGTTGCGCAAAACCCAATGCGGCGATACAGACCGTCACTGCGGTCCATTGAGTACGAAAGCTGACCATCATGAGAACCTCGGGTGAGTTGCAGGGTTGCCTTGGATTAACGCTGCGGCGAGCTTGATCCGTCGTCGGCATCACGGCGTTCGCCGATCGGTTTGGGGAGATCGAATACCCGGCGACCAGGGCGTAGCGTATCGGCGACTGCGATTCTGCGTTCGGCGGGCAGGGTCGCTACAAAATCCAGCATCACGCGATCAACTGCGACCTTGAGCTCCGCTTCGATCTTGCGCGAGCGCGCGAGCGCCTGCTCAGTCGCCGGTCGATCGAAATCAGGCTGCAGCAACAATGTGCGCGCGGCTCTGCGGGCATCGCCGGCCTCGCTGAGCATCGGACCGATCTCTGCCCGAGATTCGCGCAACACGCGACGAAAGCCCTCGCGTTCGGTCGGCGTCAGACCACTGCGCACTGCGCCAGGTTCAGGTGATGACGTCGGCCAGACCCCGAGCGTGCGATAAGCCAAAAATACCGTGGCGACGAGCGCGCTCACCAAAAAAACATTGAGTACCACCGACGCGAAAAACGCGGTTCGCCATATACGGTGCGGGTCGTTGGAACTCATGGGGATTTTCAAGGTGCGGGCAGATTCCATCCGGCAACATCATCGCCCTCGATCACGGCGAGTGCGGTTGCCTCGTATTGGCGGGCTGCGAGGTCTCTGCCGAAGAGCATACCGATGCTGATGCCGCAAACGCAGGCTGCAGCAAGACCCGCCACCATTGCCCAACGAGGACGGCTGGACGCGCGCAACATCCGGACCGGCTGCGTCTGCATCGCCAAGGCCACCCGCTCGCGCAGGTCGGTCGCGGCCAACGGCAGCGGGTCGGCGTCGAGTATCGCGTCAAGCTGCCTTGCCTCGGCGAGCGCAGCCGAAGCCGCGAAATTCAGCGACAGCTCACCCTCGTTCCGTTCAGCCGCCGGCCAGCGCTCGGGGTTGGCACCATAAGCGTCGATGATTTGTTCGAATCGGGTCCTTTCCATGGTCACTCCCTGACGGGTTCTCCTAAAAAATGCGCTGCCAGCAAGGCCCGCAATGAGCGCCGAGCCCGTGACAGCAGGCTCTCCAATGCTTCAACGCTGATCTCCATCATTTCCGCCGCTTCGATGTTGGAAATCTCCTGAAAATGGCACAACACGATGGCCTGGCGCTGTCGGGGCGGCAAACGTAGCAGGGCTGCCTGGACGGATTGTGCGTCCGCGGCGGCCTCGAGATTTGCAGCGGGACCAGCCCCCTCGTCGGGCAAGTCCGGTAATACTTCGAGAAAAGTCTCGCGACGGCGCCGCAATCGGTCAAGACAAAGATTGAGCGCCACTTTGTGCATCCAGGCATCGAGGCCGGGACCGCCCGGCTCCCGATCCGGGGCCCGCTGCCAGGTTCGGACCAGCGTTTCCTGAGCTACGTCCTCGGCATCGCCGGAGTCACCGAGGATACGGCGTGCGAAGGAAAAGATCCGTGGCAGCTTCCGATCGAGCAGCACATGAATTGCCTCCGGGTCGCCGGCACGGATCCGCGCCGCAAGATCATGCTCGGCGTCGTCATTCATCGACACGCGGGCGCGGCGGGCGCATCGAGGTATGGCCTTGCCAACCCGTATAGAACGCATCGAGCGATTTGCGCGCCCAAAGAATGAAATCGTCATCGCGCGCCGAGTCGCCCTGCTCTATCCACCACAGCACCGCGTCGAGCAGAAACCCGGCCGTGGCCCTCGATGACAATTGGCGCATCAGCGGATCGGCAGCCATCGAGGGCGAGGAGGTTTCGAGCAGGCGATCGGTACGCTCGACGATATTTGAGTGCAGTTCCTCGAAGTAGCCTCGGTACTCGGGGTCGGTCGCACAATGTCGCGCGAGCAGCATGAATTCGCTGCGGTGGGCACGTGTCAGAGCCAGTACTTCGCTCAAGTTGCGCCCGAGCCCACGCCAAGGCTGCGCCTGCAAAGCGCGCCACTGCGCCGCAAAGCCGCCTAGGATGGCCGCCAACAAGGCATCGCGCGAGTCGAAGTAGCGGTAGAGAACAGTCTTGGGGATGCCGAGCTCCTCGGCGAGTGCATCCATGGGAGTCGAGCGAATACCGCGTTTGGCCAAGACGACCGCGGCCGCGCGGAGTAATTCGCCCTCGCGCTCTTGTCGACGCGCATCGGCCTCGCCCCGCGGCGGGCGCCCCGCAGACAAGTGCGCGACTTTGGTTGATCGCGCCCGGACGGCTCTGCTCAATCGACTCCCCTCCAAACGCCGACCTCCCCTTCGGTGGCCAGCCCTTTCTTGATCTTGCCTGCTCTTGATCTTGACTGCTCGCGAAGTTAAATGATACTACCTAGAACCAATTAATACCTGTCGCTCGGCACAACAGGAACTACACGGGGGACAACATGACCACCAATCGCCACTCGCCGCTGATCGCGGCTTGCATCAGCGCCATCATCACCGCCTCGGCGGCTTCGAACTTGCAAGCGCAGTCCTCGAATGCTGCTGCCGGCAATGCCGGCGCGCTCGAAGAAATCGTGGTCACCGCACGCAAGCGCGCCGAGCGTCTCGAAGAGGTTCCAGCGTCCATCACTTACTTTGACGAAGAATATTTGCGCGATCTCGACGTCGGCTCCGGCAAGGACCTGACGCGCATCACCCCGGGGCTCTACGTCATCGACAACGGCTCGGGCTTCAACGACGAATTTCTCATCCGCGGCGAAGGCGCCTCGCGGCAGAACAACGCCGAAACCGGCTCTGGGCTCTATCGCAACGGCATGTTTGTCCCTGGCGGCAATGCCGGTGGACGCAACTACGTACCCGTCGATTTTTTTGATGTGGGTTCCGTGACCGTACTACGCGGTCCGCAGGGATCATTCTTCGGCCGCAATGCTTTGGGCGGCGCGGTCAATATTGTCTCCAAGCGCCCCACCGAGAATCTCGAAGGTTCGGTAGACCTCGAGTACGGCATCAACAAAAGCAAGCGTGGCGAAGCGGTACTCAACATGCCCCTCGGCGAAACCGTTGCCGTGCGGGTCGGCGGTCTGAAAGCAAAACAGAGCGACGGTTTCTACAAAAGTTCACTCACCGGCAAGACTCTCGATATCGAAGACTCCTCGGCGTACCGAGCGCAGCTTGCCTGGCGCCCCTCCGACAAGTTGGATTTCAACCTGCTGATCGAACGGGCCAGTGAATTCGGTCCCAACGTCATTGCGTTCGGGCAGATCCTGCCGACCGATGATCCGCCTGTGAACCCGACCGGCACGCCCTCGGGCTACTCGGTCGCACGCTTTTTGAAGCCGGTCGACACCGACAGCTATTTCGATCGCACGACCGAGACCCGCATCATGGAGATCAGTTGGGATCTCGGCGGGGTGTCGCTGCAGTCGACAACCGGACAACGCGAACGCTTCGCGCGCACCAACTCCGAAGTCGACACTTTCGGCAATAACAAGACCGCCCGCCTGATTCCAACCGTCTCGCAAGGCTCCGAAACTTTCGAGCGCTTCACGCAAGACCTGCGTCTCGTCTCGGATGAAACAGGTGGCTTCAATTGGGTCGCGGGCGTCGAGTACAACAAAGTCGATTCAGTCTTCCGCACCGACCGTTACTCGGACGGCAACCGTAACAACGCGTTCGATGGTCTCGCCGATGTTCCAGCCACGCTGGCGCCCGAGTGTTTGGTGGCCCCCACCTGTACGCTTGCCACGGTACAAACCACGGCGCGCAACGGCTATCGAGTCGAAGACTCGGGCATCGATGACAAATCTTATGCGGGCTATGCGGCGCTCAACTGGAAACTCGACGAGCGCCTGCAATTGAGCGTGGATACCCGCTACAACAAGGACGACAAAAATTTCCGTCTCTCCAATGTTTTCAGACTCGACAATCCCGCCACGACCACGGTCAACGAACAACTCACGCGCACGATCAACAGCGCCAAGACCTTCACCAAATGGACACCGAGCGCATCGCTCACCTGGCAGTACGCGGACCGGCAGTACCTCTTCGGACGAGTGGGTACGGGCTTCCGCGCGGGCGGCTTCAATAACGATCTCGGCGAACCGAATGATGGCGTCAGCGCCATCGCAGTCCCGGTTGCCTACGGATCCGAGTTCGTCACCGCTTACGAGGCGGGCCTGCGCGGTCGCAGCGAGGCGGGCTTCACCTATGAATTGAACGGCTACTACAACCTCAAGCAAGACACGCTGGTGAACTACTCCGTGTTCACTGGGACAACCGCGACGAACACCATTCGCAACGTCGGCGTGCTCGGCAGCGCAGGCGACTCCTTCCAGTACGGCATCGACGGACAATTTGGGGCCCGGATGCGTACCGGTAGCGGCACTTTGGCGCTGCGTGTTGCGCTGTCTTGGGCCAAAGGCGAGTACGACGGCGGTACGGTCTTCGCCAATCAGCAAACGAACCCCGCTACCACGCTCACCACGCCCTCGATTGACGGCAAGAGCCTGCAGCGACTGCGCGAGTGGACCACGGCCACAACGCTCACTTGGAAGATGCCGATCGGCAACGATCTGAACTTTGTCTCGATGTTCTCGTGGCGCGGCGAGTTTGGTGGCTTCGAAGACCCGAACAATCTCAACAAAATGGATGACGTCAGCTTGGTGGATGCCTCGATTGGCGTACAGAGCGATCGCTGGCGGCTGGTGTTGAGCGGCAAAAACGTGCTGGACGAAAGTTATTTCAACGTCTCGCCCGGCAATCTGTCGTTCAATGCCCAGCAGAATGAACCGCGTACCTGGAAAGTTGCGGTCGGCTATAACTTTTGAGGTGCGCCATGCTGCGTTACGAGTCGCGTCTTGGCGCGCTTCTGGCTGCGGCGGGTCTGCTTTTGACGGCGAGCATTTCGTCGCCGGCACAAGATAAGCCAGACACCTCACCACGGGCGGGTACGATGGCGGAACGGCTCGCGAGAGCCACGCCTGCCAACGCCATGCAAGAGTCCATCGAGGTCGGCTCGGTCACTCGCTCATACTGGCTGGTCGCGCCGTCTGCGAAGGCCGCAACGCCGCGACCCTTGCTGTTTGTGCTGCATGGCGGCGGCACTGCCGATGCACGCGTCACCTTCCGCTATCGCTTTCAAGATATTGCGGCGCGCGACGATTTCGTGACCGTTCATCCAAACGGCATCGGTGCGGGTTGGAACGACGGTCGCGAGACCGAGTTTTTGCTCGCTCGCGGCAACGCACCCGATGACGTGGCGTTCTTTCGGGCGATGATCAATCGCTTCGTGAGCACAGGTCTTGCTGATCCGCGGCGGATCTACGTGATGGGCGGCTCGAACGGCGCACTGATGACGCTCAGACTCGGCTGCGAACTCGCCGATCAAGTTGCGGCAATCGCCGTCGTCTCGGGCAGCTTGCCCACCAACTTCGTCGATCGCTGCAAACCCGCACGCGCGCTGCCCGTCTTGATGATTTCCGGCACTGCAGATGACTTGATGCCGTTCGCTGGCGGCCCAGTTGCTGCGGTTTCGGGACAAAATCGCGGCACTGTCATCGGCGCGGAACCCACGTTCCAGTTTTGGCGCAAGGTCAACCGTTGCGACGCCACGCGTACTGCACGCGAGGATTGGCCGGACAAGATCGCTGACGACGGTACGACCCTCAGTGTCGAAGATGGCGTGAACTGTGCAGCGACGACGCGACTCATGATCGTGAAGGGCGGCGGCCACAGCCTGCCGGGCACAGCGGAACGCGCCGGTGATCGTCGTCTCGCCGGACTACCGCAGGCGACCGGTTCGGTCAGCCGCGAAGTTGATGGCGCCAACTACATCTGGGAATTCGTGCGCAATTTCTCGCTTGCTCCGTCGGCATCGCCCGAACGCACCGTGACGGAAATCACTTTGCCCGCTCGCGATGGACGAGAACTGAAGGCCGTGTTGTCCATGCCCAAGGGTTCTGGCCCCTTCCCTGTGCTCGTGACCGTACACGGTGGACTCGGCGATCGCAGCTACGCCGTGCTGCGCAATGTCGCCGATCCGACGAGTGACAGCCCGACGGTGCGCGCGCTCAATCTGCAAAACTGGATCATCATCGCTCCCGGGTATCGCAACGACTGGTTCGGCGCCGAGGAAACCGATCTCGTCGACGCCATTCGTTATGCCGCCAAGTTGCCGCAAGCCGATCCCAAACGCGTTGGCGTATTCGGCGGCAGCAACGGCGGACGTTTGACCCTGCGCGCCGCTGTGCTCGATCCGAAGTTGATGAAGTGCATTGGCGCTGGCTCGCCCTTCCTCACTCACCCACCCGATTTCTTTGGCGATAAATCGCAACCGCCGTGGACGCAGCTCTCGCCCGGCGCAGCGACTTGGATGGGCGCCACGCGGGAGCGACTGCAAGTCGCCGTACGCATGGCAGCCAATCGAGCCCGCCAAACCCCGGAGCAACTCATGCTCGAACACTCTTCACAGACGGCAGCCGACAAGATACGCGCGCGCGTACTGCTGCTCACGAGCCGTGCCGATGAGCAGGTGCCCGATATCATGGTGCAGGGGCTTATCGATGGACTCGCACGCGCCGGTAATCCGGCCACCGTCTTTGCCGTCGACAAAAGTTTGCACGGATTTTATTGGCAACGAGAAGGCGAGTTCGGCGCACGCGAAGGCCGCGGCACCAAAACCGACATCCAGCGTCAAGAAGAAGAACGGGCGCTCGCGGCCACCCTCGGTTTCTTCACCACCTGCTTCGAGACCACCAAAAAATGAGTGCGGCCTGGCAGGAGTCACCAAGCGGCACGCGCTTCGTGTTGCGCGCGCTAGAGCGATACCCTGATCGCATCGCCTTTCGCGCCGGGGAACAGCAGGTCAGCTACCGCGCGGCACTCGATCTCATCGGTCGAATGCAGGGCGTGCTCGCGAAAGCGGGTGTCGGCCGCGGCGATATGGTGGCCGGTCTTGCCGCCAACCGTTTCGAGGCCTGGTGCGCCGGCGTTGCGGCAAACGGGCTCGGCGCTGCCACCACGGCGCTGCACCCTCTCGGCTCTGCCGCAGATCATTTGGCGCAGATCATGGACTCGAGCACGACCGTGCTGCTACTCGATGCGCGTTTCGGCGCACGCGCCGAAGAACTGGCGAGCAAGGCCGCGGTGCGTGCGAGCTTCACATTGGGCGCGGCCGGGTTCGGCACAGACTTGCTCGCCGCTGCACTCGAGAGCAGTGCAACAGCCATCGACTGTTCGCTGCCCGATGATGTGGCGCTGCTCAACTACACGGGTGGAACCACCGGCCGTTCCAAGGGCGTGCTGCGTAGCCACCGCGAACTGACGGCAGGTTTTGTCTCGATCCTTGCCAATTTCCCGCTGCCGTCGACACCGCGCTATGTTGCGGCTGCACCGATCAGTCATGCCGCAGGGCTGTTCGTCGCACCGGTGCTCGCCAAAGGCGGCACGGTCGATCTGCTGCCGGGTTTCACGCCAGAATCTTTGATCAAGCGCATATCCGACACCAGAGCAAACATGTCGCTGCTCGTGCCCTCGATGATCTATGCCATGCTCGATGATCGCTCCTGGACCAACGAGCAAGTGAAATCTTTGGAGTTGCTGGTTTATGGCGCATCGCCCATGTCGCCGACTCGACTTCAAGAGGGTCTCGAACGCTTGGGCCCCGTGTTCTGCCAGTTGTACGGTCAGACCGAATGCTTCGTGATTTCAACGCTCGCCCCCGAAGATCACCGCAGCGATCGGCCCGAGCTGCTCGCCTCTGCGGGCCATCCCCTCGCCGACTGCGATGTTCGTCTGATCGATGATGACGGTCGCGAGGTAGCCCGCGGCGAGCGTGGAGAGATCTGCGTTCGAGCGCCCTTCGCGATGCAGGGCTACTGGAAACAACCGGAACTCACGGCAGACACGATCCGCGGTGGCTGGATTCACACGGGCGATGTGGCTTGGCAAGACACGCAAGGTCGGCTCTACATCGTCGACCGAAAGAAAGACATGGTGATTTCCGGCGGCTTCAATATTTATCCGCGCGATATCGAAGACGTGCTCACCGCTCACCCCGCTGTGGCGATCGCTGCCGTGATCGGCGTTCCCGATCCGAAATGGGGTGAGGCCGTGAAGGCCTACATCGTCACCAGAGGCGGCACCACTACCGATGCCCAAGCGCTGGCTGACTGGATCAAAGAGCGCAAAGGATCAACGCTCGTCCCCAAGTCTTTCGAGTTCGTCGAGCAATTACCACTGACGCCAATCGGCAAGGTCAATAAAGCTGCGCTACGCGCGCCGTGGTGGGCAAATCGCGATCGCCAGGTCAACTGATGGCCTTGTCTGAACGATTCGCGCGGCGACTCGCGCTGCCGCTGATCGCTGCGCCGATGCTCACCGTGTCGAATCGCGATCTCGTGATCGCTGCCTGTCGCGCAGGAGTCATCGGCGCCTTCCCCACCGCGAACTGTCGCTCGCTCGGCGAGCTCGATGAGTGGCTCGCCGAGTTCCGCTCTGCGCTCAGCGCAACGGATGCCCCCTTTTGCGCGAACCTCATCATCCGCCGCCCAGATCTGCAGCAGCATCTCGAGCGACTCTGCCTGCACCGCGTCGAAATGGTCATCACGAGCGTGGGCTCGCCCGCGGCAGTCATCGAACCCTTGCATGCAATCGGTGCACTTGTCTTTGCAGATGTCGCCACGCTTGCCCATGCGCGCAAGGCGGTCGCTGCAGGCGCCGACGGACTCGTACTGCTCACTGCGGGTGCGGGGGGCCAAACGGGCAGCCTCAACGGGTTCGCGTTCGTGCGTGCAGTTCGCCAATTCTTTGATGGGCCGCTCGTGCTCGCTGGCGGCATCAGCGACGGTACGGCTCTTTGGGCAGCCACTTCGCTGGGCTGTGATCTCGGCTACATGGGTACGCGATTCATCGCTACCCATGAAAGTGCGGCGCCCGATGCGTACAAGCAGATGCTGGTGGACAGCAACATCGACGATATCGTGCTGAGCTCTGCCTTCACCGGCTTGCCGACCAGCATGCTCGCGCCCTCGCTGCAGGCCGCCGGCGATTTGTCGAATCCTAAAAAATGGCGCGATTTATGGAGCGCAGGACATTCGGTCAGCGGCGTGGCCGAGGTTCTCTCCGTGCGCGAGCTTGTCGATCGTACCCAAAACGAATTTTCGCAAGCGGCGGCGAAATCGGCGACATCGCCTTGGCTCGATCGCGCGACGCCGGCGGCGAGCGATACCTTTGTCGGTGTGAAACCGGTCGAAACCACCCACCGACTCGACCGCCACGCGCTCGAACGTTGGCTGATTGCAAACGTCCGAGGTTACGAGGGTCCGCTCGAGATTCTGCAATTTCGCGGGGGGCAGTCGAACCCCACGTACAAGTTGCTGACGCCAAATCGCCATTACGTGCTGCGCAAAAAACCCAGTGGCAAGTTGCTGCCCTCGGCGCATGCCGTCGATCGCGAGTTCCGCGTGATCTCGGCGTTGCACGCCACCGGCTTTCCGGTCGCGCGCCCCTACGCACTCTGCATGGATGACGGCGTGATCGGTACCGCGTTCTATGTCATGGAAATGGTGGAAGGACGAATCATCTGGGACGATCTGCTGCCGGGCGTGACAGTGGAACACCGACGCGCAATCTACGAGCAATTGATTGCGACGCATGCGGCGTTGCACAAGCTCGATTATCAGGCCTTGGGTCTCGCCGACTTCGGCAAGCCCGGCAATTATCTCGCACGGCAGGTCGATCGCTGGAGTCGTCAATATCGTCAGAGCGAAACCGAGCGTATCGAAGAAATGGAAGCCCTGATACGCTGGTTGCCGCAGTCCATCCCACCCGGCGATGAGACTTGCCTCGTCCATGGCGACTATCGGCTCGACAACATGGTGCTGCACGCCACCCTGCCGAAAGTGCTGGCCGTACTCGACTGGGAGCTGTCGACACTCGGCGATCCGCTGGCTGATTTCACCTACTCGCTGCTCAACTGGGCTCTGCCGCCGGGTCTGCGCTCAAAGATTGGGGGCATCGATCCGCGTCCACTCGGCATACCAACGCTCGAAGAGGCGGTCGCGTTGTACTGCCGATACTCCGGGCGTCGCGAGATTCCGCATCTCGACTGGTATCTCGGCTACAACACTTTTCGTCTGGCTTGCATCGTGCAGGGTATCGCAGGCCGTGTGCGCGACGGTACCGCCACGAGTACCCATGCCGTGCAGATGGTCAGCCGAATGCGTGAACTCGCGGTTGCCGCGCATCAGTTTGCTCGACGTGCTGGTCTTGATTGATCCGCGGAGTTTTCGTCTCATGAGCGCCTACCCGAATTTACTCGCCCCGCTTGATCTCGGCTTTATCCGCTTGCGCAATCGCGTGCTGATGGGCTCCATGCACACGGGGCTCGAAGATGATCCGCGGCATTTCGACCGCTTGGCCGCTTACTTTGCGGCCCGTGCCCGCGGTGGAGTTGGGCTGATCGTCACTGGCGGATTTGCGCCCAACTTTGTCGGGCGCGCCTCCCCCGATGGCGCGAGACTGGAATCTCGTGAAGAGGCTGCGCTTCACCGCCACCTCACCTCTGCCGTCCACGCCGAAGGTGGCCACATTGCCCTGCAGATTTTGCATGCCGGTCGCTATGGCTACCATGCGGACATCGTCGCCCCCTCGACGGTGCAGTCACCCATCACGCCCTTCGCGCCACGCGCGCTGGACGCCAGCGGCGTCGCAGAAGAAATCGCAGCTTTCATCCGCTGCGCCGAACTCGCGCGCGAGGCCGGCTACGACGGCGTCGAAGTCATGGGTTCAGAGGGCTATTTCATCAATCAATTTTTGGTCAATCGCACCAACAAGCGTACGGATGCCTGGGGCGGCTCGCTCGAAAACCGCTTGCGCCTGCCGGTGGCCATCGTTGCCGGGATACGCGAAGCAGTGGGCCCCGACTTCATCATCGTCTACCGAATTTCGCTGCTGGATCTCGTACCCGACGGTCAAATCTGGGATGAAGTTCTGCATTTGGCAAAGGCCGTGACCGCCGCCGGAGCGACCATCCTCAACTCGGGCATTGGCTGGCACGAAGCACGTATCCCGACCATCGTCACCTCCGTGCCCCGTGCCGCGTTCTCGTGGATCACCCGCAGGCTACGCGCGAATCTAAGCGCCGCGGGCATCGACACACCCGTGTGTGCCACCAATCGCATCAATACACCCGACGTCGCCGAATCTTTGTTGAGCGCTGGCGATGCCGACCTCGTGTCGATGGCCCGTCCGCTCCTCGCTGATCCGGATCTCGTGAACAAGGCGGCAGCCGGTCGCCCGGAAAGCATCAATACCTGCATTGCTTGCAACCAAGCCTGTCTCGATCACACCTTTGGCGGTGCGATGGTCTCCTGCCTCGTCAATCCGCAGGCCTGTCACGAAACAGAGCTCGTCGCTCGACCAACGGTCAAGATCAAAAAAATAGCCGTGATCGGTGCGGGACCAGCAGGACTCGCTGCGGCAACCACGCTCGCCGAGCGCGGTCACCCAGTGACCTTGTTCGAGCAGGCGGCGATGATCGGCGGTCAATTCAATCTCGCCAAACTGATCCCCGGTAAAGAAGAGTTCGCCGAGACCCTGCGCTACTTCACACAGCGCCTGCACGACACGGCCGTGACGCTACGTCTCGATACCCGTGCGGACGCCGCCATGCTCGCTGCTGAAAACTTTGAGAGTGTGGTACTCGCCTCAGGCGTGCTGCCGCGCAATCCGGGAATTCCAGGTCAGGAGCATCGTAGTGTTTGCAGCTATCTCGATGTGCTCACGGGCCGACGTCAAATAGGACGACGCGTGGCGCTGATTGGTGCCGGTGGTATCGGTTTCGATGTCGCCGAGTTCCTCACCCACGAGGGGCCTTCGAGCACCCTCGACCTTGCAGCCTGGCGCCGCGAGTGGGGAGTCGGCGATCCACTCGAGGCTCGCGGCGGCGTGGCTGGCGTGAGCGCGCAGCCCTCGCCCTCACCCCGACAAATTTATCTCCTGCAACGCAAGGCCGAAAAACCGGGTGCCGGACTCGGCAAAACCACCGGTTGGATCCATCGCGCGGCGCTCAAAATGAAGCAAGTACAGATGATGGGCGGCGTACAGTACCTGCGCATCGACGATGCAGGCTTGCATATCCGCATCGAGGGGGCCGTACGAACCCTCGAGATCGACGATATCGTGCTCTGCACTGGTCAAGAGTCGCTGCGTGAACTCGCCGAACCGCTGCGCGCCGCCGGTCTCGAGGTACATTTGGTCGGCGGCGCCGACGTCGCTCAGGAACTCGATGCCAAACGCGCGATCCGCCAAGCTACGCTGCTTGCACTTGATCTTTGAATAGCGGAATGAGTCTTCATCATGAAAATCGACACGCAAACTTCTGCCGTCATCACCGGCGGCGCATCCGGTCTCGGTGAGGCCACGGCTCGCGCCTTGGCTGCCAAAGGCGCGAGGGTCGCAATCTTCGATGTCGCCGAG
>Ga0169931_10001599_pt1 | contig 37209 bp, 26 predicted proteins | sample Kivu_15m_20L_FD_129675 | JGI IMG/M metagenome (GOLD analysis project Ga0169931, IMG submission 129675) | Freshwater microbial communities from Lake Kivu, Western Province, Rwanda to study Microbial Dark Matter (Phase II) - Kivu_15m_20L... | ecosystem: Environmental > Aquatic > Freshwater > Lake...
CGACGCGTATCCGTACACGGCGTACTCGACGACGCTCTCGATTCTGCTCGAGCCGTGGAGTCGCGAGGGCGGCTCGGAGGCGATCCTCGCGCGCCTCGCGGATGCCGCGCAGCGCGAGCGCATCCTGCGCGAAGTGGGTCCGCGCGTCGCAACGGAGCTCGGCGGCTTCGAGCTCGTCGTGATCAGCTCGGTCGGCGCTCCCGCGGCGCAGGAGTGCGTCGGCCGCAGCCTCGCCGAGCTCGCGCAGGCATGGAGCATCGCGCCCGAGGAGGCCTTCGTGCGCGTGCTCGAGCGCGGACGCGCCGACGTCGGCTACGTCGGCCACGGCATGAGCGAGGACAACGTGGCGCGCGTGCTCGCGCACCCGCTGGTGATGATCGGCTCCGATGGACGCAGCATGGCGCCGACGGGCAGCGCCGCCGACGATCGCCCGCATCCGCGCTCCTACGGCACGTTTCCGCGCGTGCTCGGCCGCTACTGCCGCGAGCTCGGCGCGCTCGACCTGCCGACGGCGATCGCGAAGATGACCTCGATGCCGGCGGAGCGCATCGGCCTGCGCGACCGCGGTCGCATCGCGCTGGGAATGGCCGCCGATCTCGTGCTGTTCGACGCTGCGCGCGTCGCCGACCGCGCGACCTTCGAGGAGCCGCAGCGCTACCCCGAGGGCATCGAGCACGTCTACGTGAACGGCGTGCCCGTGGTGCAGCACGGCGCCGTCACGGGCTCGCGCCCCGGCCGCATGCTGCGGCGCGAGGGAGCGAGCTAGCTGCGCAGCGCGTGGCGATCGAGCTCGCGCACGGTCGCGCGCGCGCGCTCGACGACGTCCTTGGGCGCCTTGTTGCCGTAGGTGGCGGCCGCGAGCTCCGCAGCGAGCGCCGCAGCACGTGCGGCGAGTTCCGCAGGCGCGCCCGCGCGCTCGAGGCGCTGCGCAAGCTCTGGCGACACGACCTTGGCGGGATCGTCGGCGAGACGCGCGGCGAGGTACGCCGGGTAGAGGCGCGTCACGTCGCCGCCCGGACGGATCAGGCGCGTCTCGAAGTCGGCCGCCATCGCGTGCTCGTTGGCGCTCGGAAGGCCACGGCGGCTGCGCGCTCGCAGCACGAGCAGGAGCACGACCAGCGCCACGACCCCGCCGACGACGAGCACGGACGGCGTGAGCAGCGGAGCTTCGGGCACAGGGACATCGGCAAGGGCGGGTTGCATGGGGCGGCGGATGCGCAGCGGGAGGGGCTGCGAGCGAGTTATTTCATAGCGTCCCGGCGCGGCGGGAGTGAAGTAGGCCAACTCGACCGGCGGGATCTCGCGCACGCGTTCCTCGGTCACGCGCAGCCCGCACTCGATGCGCAAGGTGCCGTCGACAAGCTCGGAACGCTCCGAGAGCACGCGCAGGCCGTCGAAGGGACCGATGCGCGGCGCCGCGAAGTGGCCGAAGTTGCCTTGGCCCGCGATCACCGTCGTGAGCAGCAGCGTGCCGCCGACCTCCACGTCGCGCGGCTCGGCTTCGGTCAGGATCGTGAAGCTCCCCACCGCGCCGCCAAATTGCGGCGGGCGGCCCTGCTCGGGCAAGGCGAGGGCTTGGAGGCGCGCGAGCGGAGCGCGCACGCGCGCGTCGACGCGATCGCGCGGCAGGCGTCCGCGGAACGGGTCGTCGTCGAAGGCGCTCGCGTAGGCGAAGCTCAGCTCGGTGCCGTCGAGGATGAGCTCTCCGGGCGAGTCCGGCAGCCACTCGAAGGCGAGCGCGTGCAGCGCGAAGGTGCGGCCGTCGCGCTCGATGTCCGCGCGCGGCACGGCGAGCGCGAGGTCGCCATCGAGTGCGAGGCTGCGCGCGCCGGCGGGTGCGGCGAGCGCGAGCCAGCGGCCGCCGCGGGACCCGCGCAGCCACGGCGCGCGCACCTCGACGGGCAGGTCGAGCGAGCGCGCGAAGAGCGGAACGAGCTCGCTGGCGAGGAAGCCGCGCTCGATGCCGAGCCGCAGCTCGACGCGCTGGGGAACGCCGACATAGGCCTCCGAGAGAGCGGGCTCGAGCTCGAGGAACACCCGGACGTCGCGGTTGAGGTCGCGCGGCCCGGGAGCCTGCGGAGCGCCCGCGGGCGCCGCGCTCGAGAGCGGTGCGGCGAGGAGCGCGAGCAGCGCGGCGCGGGGGGCGAGGAGCATTCGGGGGCGGCCCGGCGCGGGGCGCGGGCGGAAGAAGGTAGCGCCGCGGTCGCAGGGCGCCTACACGGGTGCGCCGCGCGGGGCCGGGGGCGCGTTTTGCTAGCATTCGGGCCGCGTTTTCCGGCCGACCGCCCGCTCCCCCGCACTTCCCCGGCCGATCGCAGCAAGCAAGACGACCCTCATGGGCCTCCAACAGATCAGCGACGGCGCCGACCATCAGGAGATGCGGCGCTTCGTCAAGTCGCTCCTCGACGACGTGCACGCCCTCGAGCAGATGCTCGCGCAGGGCAAGGTCGAGTCCGGCACGCGCCGCATCGGCGCGGAGCAGGAGATGTTCCTCGTCGACCGCGCGCTGCAGCCGACGAAGCTCGCGCAGGTGCTGCTCGGCAAGCTCGGCACCGAGAGCTACACGACCGAGCTCGGCCTGTTCAACCTCGAGGCCAACCTGCAGCCGCAGGTGCTCGGAGGCGACTGCTTCGCGCGCATGCACGGCGAGCTGACGATGCTGCTCGAGCGCGCGCGCGCGGCGGCCGCGGAGGAGCAGGCGCAGGTCGTCCTGTGCGGCATCCTGCCGACGCTGGAGAAGGCGCACCTCTCGCTCGACTACATGACGCCGAGCCCGCGCTACCTCGCGATGAACCGGCTGCTGACGCAGATGCGCGGCGGCAAGTTCGACTTCCGCATCAAGGGCGCGGACGAGCTCTCGACCTCGCACGACAACGTGATGCTCGAGGCTTGCACCACGAGCTTCCAGATCCACTATCAGGTCTCGGCCGAGGAATTCGCGGGCTGCTACAACCTCGCGCAGGTGATCACCGCGCCCTGCCTCGCGGCGGCGGTCAACTCCCCCACGCTGCTGCAGCACCGCCTGTGGCACGAGACGCGCATCGCGCTGTTCCAGCAGTCGCTCGACACGCGCAGCGAGCACATGGCCGAGCGCGGCCAGCGCCAGCGCGTCAACTTCGGCGAGCGCTGGGTCGACGACTCGATCCTCGAGATCTACCGCGAGGACGTGGCGCGCTTCCGTTCGCTGATCGCGATCGCGTCGGATGAAAACCCGCTCAAGGTGCTCGCGGAAGGCGGCGTGCCGCAGCTGCGCGCCCTGCGGCTGCACAACGGCACCGTCTACCGCTGGAATCGCCCGTGCTACGGCATTTCCGACGGCAAGCCGCACCTGCGCATCGAGAATCGCGTGATTCCCGCCGGACCGTCGGTGATCGACGAGGTCGCCAACGCGGCCTTCTTCGTCGGCCTGATGTGCGCGGCCGAGGAATTCGGCGACGTGACGGCGGCGATGAGCTTCGACGACGCGCGCGCGAACATGATCGCGGCGGCGCGCTACGGACTGCACGCGCGCTTCCGCTGGCTGCGCGGCAAGGCGTGGAGTGCGGACGAGCTCGTGCTGTCGCAGCTCCTGCCGATCGCGCGTCGCGGACTCGCGAGCTCGAAGGTCGCGACGCCCGACATCGATCGTTACCTCGGCGTGATCGAGGAGCGCGTGCGCCGCGACCGCACCGGCGCGCAGTGGTCGCTCGACTCGCTCGCGTCGATGGGCGACCGCGGCCGTCCGCTCGAGCGCTACCGCGCGCTCACTGCGGCGCTGATCGAGCGCCAGAAGACGGGCGCGCCCGTGCACGAGTGGCCGCTCGCGAACATCGAAGAGCGCGACAACGCGCGCGAGAACTGCCGCACCGTCCGGCAGGTGATGAACAAGGACATGTTCACCGTCCGCCCCGACGACGTCGCGGACCTCGCCGCCAGCCTGATGGAGTGGCAGAAGATCCGCTACGTGCTCGTCGAGGACGAGGACGGGCGCTTCGTCGGCCTGATCTCGCACCGCGCGGTCCTGAGCATGCTCGCGCGCGCCAAGGCGGGCGACGGCTCGACGCGCAGCGTGCGCGAGATCATGCGCGCGGACGTCGTGACCGTGGCGCCCGACACGAGCTCGCTGCAAGCGCTCGAGCTGATGCGCCGCAACAAGATCGGCTGCCTGCCCGTCGTGCAGGACGGACGCCTCGTCGGCGTGCTCACCGAGCACGACTTCATGGAGCTCGCCTCCGTGCTGCTCGACCGCTGGCTCAAGGACGCCTGAGCACGCGGCCATGGGCGGCGTGCTGCAGGTGCCCGCGGATCCAGCGGCGCGGGTCCTCGGTCGCGCGGGCCGTCTCGGCGGACCCACGCTCGTCGTCACCGCGGGCATCCACGGCAACGAGCCCGCGGGCGTGCGCGCGGCCGAGCGCGTGCTCGCCGAGCTGCACCGTCGCGGCACGCCGCTCGCGGGCGAGCTCGTCGCGCTCGTAGGAAATCGCGCGGGCCTTGCGCGCGAGGCGCGCTTCCTCGACGAGGACCTGAATCGCCTGTGGACCGCCGAGCGGCTCGCTGCGCTGCGCGCGCGACCAAGCGCGCGCGACCACGCCGAAGAGCGGGAGCAGCGCGAGCTCCTCTCCGAGCTCGAGCCGCTGCTCGCGCGCGAGCACGTGACGCTGCTCGACCTGCACTCCACCTCCGGCGGCGGCCCGCCCTTCGCTCTCGCCGGCGACACGCTCCAGAATCGCACCGTCGCCTTCGCCCTGCAGGTGCCTTTTCTGCTCGGACTCGAAGAGAACGTGAGCGGCACGCTCGTCGAGCACGTCGGCGTGCTCGGCCACGTCGCAGTCGTGATCGAGGGCGGTCAGAGCCGCGATCCGCGCACCGCCGACCTGCTCGAGTCCGCGCTGTGGATCACGCTCGTGTCGAGCGGCGTCGCGAGCGCGAGCGACGTGCCGGAGCTCGAGTCGCACCGTGCGCGCCTGCGCTCCGCCGCGCGCGGCCTGCCGCCCGTGATCGAGGTCGCGCACCGCCACGACATCGCAGCGGAAGACGAGCAGCGCTTCGAGATGCTCCCGGGCTTCGAGGGCTTCGCGCGCGTCGAGCGCGGCACGCTGCTCGCCCACTCCGGAGGAGGCCGCGAGCGTCCCGTGCTCGCGCCGTTCAGCGGACTCCTGCTCATGCCGCGCTACCAGCGCCAAGGCCGCGACGGCTTCTTCCTCGGGCGCAGCGTGTCGCCCCTGTGGCTGTCGCTCTCCGCGGCGCTGCGCCGCCTGCACCTCGAGCGCCTGCTCGGCTTGCTGCCCGGTGTGCGCGTCGAGACGCGCGGAGGCCACGTGCTCGCCGTGGATCGCCGCGTCGCGCGCTTCTTCGCGGCGGAGCTCTTTCACCTGCTCGGCTATCGCCGCCGCGAGGAACGCGGCCACGAGCTCGTCGTCTCGCGCCGCAACGACCGCCTGTAGATGAAGCGAGGGCGCCGCGCCGCGGGAGTGGCGCGACACCCTCCGAAAACTGCGCGCCGTGCCGCGGGAGCGAGCGCGACGCGCAGCGGAGCAACCAATCCCTCAGCGGGCCCGGTTGCGCATGTCCATGCTGGTGATCGAGGTGCCGATCGGTGCGCTCGACAGCGGAGTGCCGAGCACGCCCGGCGCGTCGATCGGGCTGCACACGAGCTCCTGCGTTCCGGAGTTGACCCACAGGAGCTTCGTGCTGGTCGCATCGAAGCGCAGGAGGGCCATGTTAGACTGCGTGCCGCTGCCGACGAGCGAGAGCGTGCCGTCGAGCGTGGCGTTGCTCGGGTCCTGATCGACCGCGTAGCAGCTCCACGTCGCGTTCGCGGTGTCAGCGATCATCATGCGACGACCGTCCGGCGAGAGCGACATCACGAGCGGGTGGATCGTCGTCAGGAACGGCGAGCCGGCGACCGGCGTGAGCATTCCCGTGGCGAGGTTGACCGAGTGCACCGCCATGCGCGGCGAGCCGATGTGGCCCGTGAACAGGAAGCGGCCCGACGCGTCGAACACGCAGCGGAACGGGTCGATCGCATTCGTGCGCACGTTGCCGCGGTAGGTCAGCGCGCCGCTCTGCGGGTCGATCGAGAAGACCTCGAGCTCGTCGCCGGCGGTGTCCGGCACCGCCAGCATGCGGCCCGTCGGGTGCACGGCGGGCGGCCACAGAAAGCCCGAAACGGTGTTCGCGCCAACGGGATCGAGCGCTCCGGTGGTGGCGTTGAAGTTGTAGCGCACGATGCTCGGGCCCGTCGTGCCGTTCGAGGCGAGGTACGCGCGGCGACCCGAGGGATCGAAGGCGAGACCCGCGTTGTTGCGCTCCGCACCCACGGCCGTTCCGGCCTGCATCAGCCCGGTGCCGTCCAGCGCGTGCACGCTCAGCGCCGGCGAGCCGGTGGCATTGCCGTGCGCGACGATCAGGTGCTCGGAGTACGGATGCACCGACACCGTGCGCGGATCCACGCCGCCGGTGCCGAAGGGCGTGCCCGGCAGATCGACGAGCGTGCCCGTGGTGGAATCGAAGGAGTATTCGTACACGGCGTCGCTCGACACGCTCGTGGCGTACACGTTCTCCGTGACGAGGCGGTACGGAACGTGGCCGCGCACGAAGTCGAAGTCCGCGAGCGACGTGCCGCGCAGGTGCACGCCGACCTCGGCGAACTTCAGCTGGCCATTGGACTCGATGTCGTACACGAGCAGGCGTCCGTCGGTGAGCGCCGCGTAGACCTGCGTGCCGCGCGGCTCGACCTCGAGGTGCGCGACCGGCGCGAGTCCGGGCACGGTCGCCGGCGACAGCGCCACGGGTGCGCCGGTGAGCGCGTCGAGCGAGAACATCCGGATCGCGTTGCCCGCGTCGGACGCGACGTAGAGGCGAGAGGAATCCGGCGTGATCGAGAGCGTGATCTCGCCGAGGGGCGCGACGCTCGCCGGGCTCCAGGACAGCGGGGCGAGAGCGCCGGTGGCGGGCGTGACGTCGTAGCCGAGGAGCTGGCCGCTCGGGCCGCCGGCGGTGTAGATCCGCTCGCCGTCCGGGCTGATGGTCAAGTCGCAGGCTCCGACCACCGAGTTCACGTAGCCGACCGCACCGGGGAAGCCGGTCGTGGGGTCGAGGTCGACGATCGCGATCGTGCCATCGATCTCCAGCGTCGCGTAGAGCGTATGTCCATCGGGCGAGCAGACGAGGTCGCACGGGCCATTGCCGAGCGTCAGACTGCCCGACGGCAGGGCGCTCAGCGCGCCCGTGTCGACGGCGACGGAGTAGCTCCACAGCGTGCCCGCGTCGGTGGTCGCATAGAAGAAGCGGCCGTCGGGCGTACAGGCCATCGAAGTGACGTTGCCGTCGAGCGTCTCGCTGCCGCTGGCGGCCTCGAGCTCGTCGCTGAAGAGCTTGAGGCGATGGACGTCGATGCGCGCGCCGTTCGAGATGAAGGCGTACCAGCCCCACGGGTGCACGTTGACGTGCGAGATGCCCGGGCCGCTCCACTGCCAGCCGTTGGGGATGAGGTCGCCGCCCGTGGGACGGCGCCAGAAGTTCGTCAGCGTGCCCGAGCCGCCGTCGGCGAGAATCAGGCCGCGCGCGAACGGCGGGACGACGTCGAGCGTGTAGTTGCGCGAGGAGGTCTGCCCGGCGCAGTCGGTCGAGGTGATCTCGAAGGCGACCGTCTCGAGCGCGATCGGCACGCCCTCGATCTCGCCCGTGGCGGAATCGAGCGTGACACCCACGGGCAGCTCGCCCGCCGTGAGCGCGAAGCTCGAGCCGCGTCCGGACTGGAACACGGGCGTGAACTTGGTGCGCACGCCCTGACCGAGCTCGTCGGGGAGCAGCGGGTAGTTGAAGCTGGGCACCTCGAGCGCGACTTCGAGCTGGATCTGCACGGATGTGGAGCCGGCAGGGTTGGAGGCCGTGACCATGTAGGTCGCGTCGGCCGTCACCACGTCCGGGGTGCCCGAGATCTCGCCCGTGAGCACGCTGAAGGTCAGGCCGCTCGGCAGCGCCGGCTCGATGCTCCACGTCGTCGGGTCGCCGCCCGAGGTCTGCGGCATCGCGGGCGTGACCTCGCCGCAGGGCTGGAACGAGAAGTCGAGGCTGCCGTAGTTGATCGCCTGGGGCGGCTGGAGACCGCCGCCGCCTCCTCCTCCACTGCTACCACCGCCGCCGCCGGTGCACGCGGTGAGGGCCAGGATCGAAGCGGACAGGGCGAGGAATCGGAGCTTGTGCTGCATGGAGGGATGGACCCGCGTTGCGGGGTTGGGGAATGGGCGCCCTGTCCATCGACCTCGGCCCCGGCGGGAATGAAGACCAACGCGGCCCCGGCGGGCGCGCCCGGAGCGAGATGCAAATTCCTTCCAGCGCGGGGCGCCCTCCGAGGGAAGCAGCGCGCGGAGCCCGCACGCGGGCGCACGCCTCGCACGACGGCCACTTGGCGGCACGCCCGCGCTCCGTACACTCTCGGCCCCATGAACGACTGGAAGCCGAAAATCGACTCGTGGCAGGCGCGGCTCGCGCAGTGGCAGGCCCGCTTCGACGCCGAGTACTCCGCCCTCGCCCGCAAGCGCAAGGGCTGGTTCAAGCAGCTCTCGGCCGGCGAGCTCGAGGACATCGCCGCGCAGGCCCGCAGCGCGGCCGGCGAGGACGTCGCCAAGGAGCTGTTCGGCTTCCTCGCGGAGCTCTGCGACGCCTACCGCGCCGAGAAGCTGCCCCAGCCGCGCGCCAAGGTGCGCGCGTGGATCGGCATGCAGCCGGAGCTCCTGAACGCCGCGTGGAGCTTCAGCGCACAGGCGCTCGAGCTGGCCCGCGGGCAGGACGCCCAGCGCGCGCTCGAGCGCGGCCTCGCCGCCGCCTCGATCGTCGACGTGCGCGTCGACTTCAACGCCGTGGTCGAGCTGCTCGGCCGCTACTGGCTCGCCGCCCGCAAGGCCAACGTCGACCCCAAGGCGCTGTTCGCCTCGACCGCCGCGCTCTCCAACCCCGGCATGGGCGGCGGCGGAGCCTACTTCAGCCAGATGCTCGCGGAATTCGAGGCGTCCTCGTACTTCCGCGACCACGTGCGCCCGCAGCTCGCGCACGCGAGCGCCTGAGCGCGCCGGTTCATTCCTCAGCGAGCAGCTGCTCGATCGTCGCGTCGTAGAGGTCCGCGGGACTGTCGTTCCAGCGCACCTTGCCGTGGCGGTCGATCAGCACGACGTAGGGAATCGAGGTCGCCTTGTAGGCGAGCGAGGTCGCGCCGCTGTCTTGGAAGACGGGGAAGTTGTAGCCCTTGCTCTTCACGTGCAGGAGGATCGACTCCGGCGTCTGGCCCTGCTGGTGGTCCGTGACGCCGACGAGCGCGACGCCCTTGGGGCCGAAGCGGCGCGCGAGGTCGATCATGAAGCTCTCTTCCTTCGCGCAGTTGGGGCACCACGTGGCCCAGAAGTACAGTGCCACCACCTGACCGCTCAGGACCTCGAGCGGCGCCGGCTCGCCGAGGATCCAGCGCTCGGCCTTCCACGGCGTCGCGGTCGTGCCGAGCAGGCGCGCGAAGCCGAGCTCCGACTTCATGTTCTCGGTGCGATTGGACTGCGGAAAGTCCTTCAGGAAGCGCTCCATGTCGGCGATCGCCTCGCTGCCCTTCAGCAGGTGCCGCCGCGTCATGGCGCGGTACTCGAGCGCCTTCTCGACGTAGCTGCGGTCCATCGAGAACTGCTCGAGCACCGAGCTGTAGGCGTCCTCCGCCTGCGCGAGCTCGCCGCTGAACAGGAACGTCGAGCCGCGCATGTGGCGCGCGCGCGAAGCGATCAGCTCCTTCGGCGCCTCCGTGCAGACGCGATCGAAGAGCGTGCGGGCCTTCGCCATGTGCGCGCTCGCGAGCTCGGTGTTGCGGTGCAGCACCTGCGCGCCGCGCCCGGCCGAGAAGAAGCACACGCCGGCCTCGACCAACGCCTGCCGCGCGCGCGGCGCCGTCGGGAAGTCGCGCGCATAGGCCTCCCAGCGCCCCGCCGCCTCCTCGTAGGCCGCCTTGTTCTTGAGCTGCATGGCCGCATCCCACGCCTGCGACTCCGGCGTCGGCGTCGGAGCCTGCGGCGTCTGGAACGGGAGCACGAGCACGGCGAGCAGGGCGATCAGGTTCACGACAGAGTCCTCGGATGGGGGGCATGCGCCCGACGGGCATTCTGCACCTTCGGCCGGAGCCGATCCGTTGGCCGGAAGAAAAAGTTGGCCGGGGAGAACTTCGGCCGACGGAAGAAACTGCGTCGCGGAGCGCTGCGACACCGCCGTGGAACGCGCCGTTTCGTGCTGCCGGCGAGTCTTCGCGGCCTCCGGCGGGCTGGGAGCGTCCCGGGCGGCCTGCGGGCGGGGCGCCCGAGGAGCCGCGGGCGTCGGCGAGCCGCTAGGGAGGCTCGCAAGGGCGTCCGAAGCGTCCTAGAGGCTCCCCCATGGCCGCCGAAGCCCCCACCGACGACCCGCTCGCGCCCGTGGCCGTGGCCCGCACGCGCAAGGCGGGCGTGGCGCGCGAGTACGGGCTGGTGCTCACGGCGGTCGGCATCGAGTGCGAGATCGTGCAGGCGCCCGAGGAGCTGGCGCTGGTGGTCGCGCGCGAGCATGCGCCGCGCGCGAGCTCGGAGCTGCGCCTCTACCTCGAGGAGAACCGTGGCTGGCGCCGCGCCGAGGAGCTGCCGCTTGCGATCAGCGAGAGCTGGCCGGCGGTGCTCGCGTGGTGCAGCGTGCTCATGCTCCACCACGTCTTCAGCGCCCAGCGCGTGTTCGGCCTCGACTGGTGGAACCGCGGCGGCGGCCGCGCCGCGGGCGTGCGCGACGGCGAGTGGTGGCGCACGGTCACCGCGCTCGGCCTGCACGCCGACGGCCTGCACCTCCTCGGCAACCTCGTGTTCGGCTCGCTGTTCATCGCCCTCGTGGCCGAGATCCTCGGCACGGGCCTCGGCCTGCTCGCCGTGCTCTCCGCCGGAGCGCTCGCCAACCTCGCCAACAGCCTGCTGCAGGAGCCGTCCTTCCGCTCCATCGGCGCCTCGACCGCCGTCTTCGCCGCCCTCGGCCTGCTCGGCGGCCACCGCTGGCAGCAGCGCGCCCTCGTGCGCAGCCTGCGCCGTTCGAGCTGGATCCCCCTCGCCGCCGCCGCCTTCCTGCTCGCCTACCTAGGCTCCGGCGGCGCGGGCGAGCCCGGCGTCGAGTCGAACGTCGCCGCGCGCGTCGACGTCCTCGGCCACGCGCTCGGCTTCGCCTCCGGCGCCCTCGTCGGTGCCCTGCACGCACGCCTCAGCCCCAAGTCGCTGACCGCCCCCCGCCTCCAGCCCTGGTTCGCCCTCGCCACCGCACTCCTGTGGTGCACCGCGTGGTACGCGGCCGTCGGGCGATAGACGCGGGCGCTAGGCGGGCGCGCGCGGGGGCGGTAGAGATGAGGGGGCCATGGGGATCGAGGCGGCGGAGGTGCGGGAGTTGATTGCCGCGGGCGAGGGGCGGCAGGTGGAGTTCAAGCGCGGTTTGCCGCGGGATGAGAAGACGGCGCGCACGCTGGTGGCGTTCGCGAACACGCGCGGGGGGATGCTGCTCGTCGGGGTGGGCGATCGGGGCGAGGTGCTCGGGGCGCCCAAGCCGCGGGCGACGCTCGAGCGGCTGCGCGCGATCGCGGGGCATGCGGTCGAGCCGCCGGTGGCGGTCGAGCTCGCGCTGGTGACGCTGGAGGAGAAGCCGATCGTGGCCTGCTGGGTGCCGCTCTCGGCGCAGCGGCCGCACGCGGTGCGCCACGGCGATGGCGAGCTCGAGACGGTCGTGCGCGCGGGCTCTTCGAACCGTATGGCGAGCGGCGCGACGGAGCGTGCGATCGGCAACACGACGCGGCGGCCGCTCGAGCCGCTCGAGCGCCGCGTGCTCGACTGGGTCGGCCTCGTCTCGCGCGGCGGCGCCGCCGCCGACAGCCCGGCGACCGTCGACGGCTTCTGCAGGGCCCAGAACATCGGGCGCCAGCGCGCTCGGCGCGCGTTCATCGAGCTCGAGCGCTCCGGCCACCTCGTCGGCCACGGCCTCGGCGCGCGTCGCACGTACTCGCCGGCCTGAAGCGAGGCTCTCGCAGTCGCGCGCGCGAGTTGGCAATCTCTCGCGCACCATGTCGCGCACCGCCGTCGTCGCACTCGCCGCCCTCTCGCTCTCGCAACAGCCCGCCGCGCCGGACTTCGGCCAGCGCTTCCGCACCGCCGCGCAGGAGCCGGGCCAGATCGTGCCGCTCGTGCTCGACGTCAGCGCGACGATTCCCAAGGTCGACGCGACTACGGGACAGCAGCTCGCCGACAGCCTCGAGCCCTACCTGCGGCAGGTGTTCTTTGCGCCGAGCTCGATCCCGGGCGTCGAGCGGCTCGGCGTGGTGAAGCACGAGGTCAAGTCGGGCGAGCTGCCCGGGACGATCGCCAAGCGCGCGCGCGTCGGCGCGGGCATGCTCAAGTACCTGAACGCGCAGTACGACGAGCGCCGCGTCAACGCGGGCGCGAAGCTCAACGTGCTCGAGCTTTCCAACGGCTCGCTGCAGCTGATCGTCGACATCCAGCGCTACCGCCTCGCCGCGTGGCACCAGACGCCCGAGGGGCAGTTCGTGCTCAACATGTACGTGGCGGTCGGGGTCGGTGCGCCCGAGTCCCCCACTCCGGCGGGCACGACCAAGATCGTCGACCGCGTGCGCAACCCGGCCTGGACCGAGCCCAAGACCAAGCAGGTCTTCCCCCACGGCGACCCCGGCAACGTGCTCGGCGGCTACTGGATCAAGCTCGACCCCGAGGGCCTCGGCGGGGTCACGGGCATCGGCCTGCACGGCTACACCGGCGCCCCGAGCATCGACTGGCTGAGCAAGGGCTCGTCGAGCGGCTGCGTGCGCATGCTGCAGCCGGACATCGACCGGGTGTTTGAGCTCGCGCTCGAGGGCACCAAGGTCGTGCTGGTGCGCTGAAAAAGGCCCGCCGCGGCCGCGCGGAGGCGGGATGGGGCCGGAACTGCGTCCAAGGGGACGGGTTGTGCGTAGTAGCAGAGTCCGCGGCATGCGTTTCGCATACTGGCCGGGCCCTCTCGGAGACCCACCTGCCATGCGCGTCCTCACCACGCTCGCCCTCGTCGTCGCCAGTGCCCTGCCCGCCCTCGCGGGCGAGCCGATCTCGTGGAGCAAGGACTTCGAGGAGGCCAAGACGCGCGCGGCCGCGGAGAAGAAGGTGCTCTTCGTGGCCGTCAACATGGACGGCGAGGCGGCCAACGACCGGCTGGCGGAGAAGGTCTACGCCGACAAGCGCATCACCGCGGCGGCGGCGCTCACGGTCAACGTGATCGCCTCGCGCTTCGACCACGCGGCGGAGAAGCGCCCGTGCACGCGCTTCCCCGGGCTGGAGTGCATCGACCACAAGCGCTGCGACAACGCGGTGCGCTCGAACGTGCTCAAGGCGGATGCGAACGGCTACGTGGTCGCGCCCCAGCACGTGTTCCTCGGTCCCGATGGTGCGGTGATCCTGTCGGTGCCGTACGAAGTGAGCGCGGAGGAGCTGCAGTGGTGCTTCTCGAACGCGATCAAGGCCATCGATCCGGCGGCGGCGAAGGCCGTGCCCGCGAGCGGTCGCCCGCCGCGGCGCCTCGTCACCGGCGGCGTGTTCGATCCGGCCGGCGTGCCGGGCGCGAACCTCGCGCCGCCGACGCGCGAGCAGGTGCTCGAGCTGATCAAGGAACTCAAGGCCTCGCTGTGGGGCGAAGGCCGCGTCGAGAAGATCCAGCGCGTGCTGATGTCGCCGGAGCCCGAGGCGATCGAATACATCGGCTCGGAGCTGAAGAACGAGCTCATGGGTCGGCGCGGCTGGTTCCGCGGCATGCCGGGCGGGCCCGCGGGCGCGGGCGGTGGCGAAGATGCGCCGGATCCGCGCGACATCCTGATGCACGCGATCGGCGTGCTCTCGCCCTCGGTGTACTGGAAGCTCGTCAGCGAGTACCTCGACAACGACGACGAGAAGCTGCGCAACGAGGCGATCGTGGCGCTCGAGCAGCTCGCCGTTCCCGACTCCGCGCGCGCGATCTCGGCGGCGATCGGCAAGGAGAAGAACCTCGCCTGCAAGAAGGACCTGATGCGCGCGCTCGGCAGCGCGGGCGCGAACGACGACAAGGCGCGCAAGGCGCTGCTCAAGTTCGTGGCGAGCGAGAAGGATCCGCTCGTGCGGCTCAACGCGATCGTGGGGCTGGGCTGGCTCGCGCCGGGCGCGGACGTGAACAAGGTGCTCGGCGAGCTGCTCGCGAGCGCGCAGGCGGACGACCGGCGCGCGGCCGTGGTGGCCATGGGCCTGTCGCGCAACGAGGGCTGGATCGAGGTGGTCGAGAAGGCGCTCGCCAAGGATGAAGACGCGGCCTTCAAGACCGCAGCGGAAGCCGCGATCAAGGTCATCAAGGGCGAGAACCTGTCGGTGCTGCGCGCTCCGCTGCGCGCCATCTGCGACGACGGGCTCGAGCGCGAGAAGTTCTTCGGCAACGGACAACTGCAGATCCCCGGCTTCGGTGGCGGTGCACCGGGCGGTGGCGGCGGCCCGGGCGGAGGAACGGGCGGCGGCGGCCCGGGTGGCACCGGCGGTGGTGGCTCGGGCGGATCGGGCGGCGGCCGGTAGGCCGTCGGACAGCCCCGTGCGGGGCGCTGCGCGAGAAATCAGCCCCGCGCTCTAGCCGAACTGCGGATGGTGCGTAGATGCTAGGATGTCCTAGCCTGCGACCGGACTCCATGCTCCCCTTCCGACAGCTGCTTCGAGCCCTGTGGCTCGCGTTGCTCCTGCCCGCGCTGATCGCGCCGAGCGGGTGGCAGTGGCGGCTGTGCTTCTGCGAGCAGATGAGCGCGGCGGCGAGCGCGGAGCGCAGCTGCTGCGAGGACGAAGCACCCGTCGAGGAAGGTTGCTGCGACGAGGACCCGATGACCGGGCGTCACGAGTGCGGCGAGTGCCACATCGTCGACGCCGGGGTTGGTGCGCTGGCGTGCTTCAGCGCGCCGAGCGTGCCGCTCGCGCCGCCGGCCTGCGCGCTGCTGCTCGTTGCGCGCACGCCGGTGAGTGCCACGCGTCCGAGCGGCGCGTATCGCGCGCGCTCGCATGCGCCGCCTGGCCTGCGCGGGCACCTGCCGCTGCGCATCTAAGTAGCTCCGACTGTGTCGTCGGCTGGCGCTGCCCCACGCTTGGGTGCGCGCCGTTCCGTTGCGCCCTGTCGTGGAGCTTCCATGCTTACCCTTCGTTCTGCAGTTCTGTCCGTCGCCTGTCTTCCCTTCGCGCTCGCGTGCACCAGCACGACGGCGCGCGAGTACTCCGATGCCGAGCTGTCGGCCACTGCCCGCGTGCGCTCGACTGCGACCATCGACGACGTGGCGCGCGCGCTAGAGCTCGCGGACTTCGGACCGCTCGCGATCGCGCTGCCGCCGGCGCCGGGTGAGCTGCGTCCCGACATGGAGGAGTTCTGGCACGCGGCTGCCTACGCGTGGAATTCGGAGCTGCGCGCCCTGCGGCGCGAAGTGCGCGCGGCACGGGCCGAGCGCGGCTCCGCGGGACAACCGCTGCCGATCCAAGGACAGGGCATGCTGCTCGATCTCTCCGATCCCTCGGCGGAAATCGAGTTCCAAGCCATGGTCGACGTACTCGGCCTGCTCGGCGTTGGGCCCTCGGCCGCGGCGAGCGCGCTCGCGGACGAGCAGGCGCGTGCGGCGCTGGCGAGCTTCGAGGCGCGCGCGTGGTCGCTGCGTTTCGAGGTCGATCGCGCGCGCGTCGAGCTTGCGGCGGCGAAGTCGCTCGAGACGGCGCTTGCGGCCCTGTACGGAGAGTGCGCGGAAGTGCTGCCGCGTATCGAGGTGCTCGCGGCGCGCGGTTGGATCGGCCGCGGCATGACCGAGGGCGCGCTGTCGGCGCTGCACATGCTCGAACACCACCAGTCGCTCGCGCGGCTCGAGGAAAACCGCGCCCGTGCGAATCTCGCGGCGCTGTGCGGACTCGATCCCGCGCATCCGGCCTTCGATGCGATGCAGAGCGGCGTGATCGACCGGTTCCACCCCGAAGATGTCGAGCTGACGGATCCGCAGGATGCAGCGCTGCTCGCGACGCTGCCCACGCTGCGCGCGGCGCGCCTTGAGCTCGCCGTGGCCGAGGCAGAGCTCGTGCGCATGGCGCGCGAGCGCTGGCCGATGCTCGGCATCGGACCGCGCCTCATGGTGCGACCCGACGAGCGGCTCGTCGGCGGCATGCTCGGCTTCAGCGTGCCGTTCCCCGGTGCGCTGGAAGGCGCGATCCTCGCCGCACGCGAGCGACGCGACGCGGCCTGGGAAGCGCTCGAGGACGAGCTGGTGCGTGCGCGTGCGCGCCTTGAGAGCACGGCGCGCGAGTTCGCGGAGTCGGTCGAGCTCGCGGAAGAGCACGCGCCACTCGCGGACCGCTCGGTGGCGCGCATGCTCTTCGCGGCGCAAGCCGAGTTTCTCGCCGATCCCGAGCGACTCGAGCGCTGGTCCTTCGCGGTTGGAGAGCGCATGGACTCGCTGATGGCGCTCGTGCGCGCGCGCGCCGAACTCGTGCGTGCGTGGCTCGACTGCGAGGAAGCGCGCGGCGCGCGCGCGGAGGTGCAGCCGTGAGCCAAGTGCGACCCGACATCGACCTCGCAGCGCTCGCGCGCAACGAGTCTCCGCTGCCGCCGCCGCGGCGCAGCATGCTGCGGGTGGTCGTGCCCGCGGCGATCCTTCTCGCGTTCGCCGGCTTGTTGCTCTCGACCGTCGGCGACTTGTGGCGCGGATCCGTGGAGGTCACGACCGTTCGGCCGCGTCTCGTCGATGCGTCGAGCAGCGCGGCCGCGGGCGTCGCGCTGTTCCAAGCTGCTGGCTGGATCGAGCCCGATCCCTTCGCGACGGCTGTCTCGGCGCTCGCGCCTGGCGTGGTGCGCGAAGTGCTCGTGCAGGAGGCGCAGAAGGTGTCCGCGGGCGAGGTCGTGGCGCGCTTGGTGGCACGCGATGCGGAACTCGCGCTCTCCAACGCCGACGCAGCACTGGCGGAGAGCCGCGCGGAGCTCGCGCGCGCCGAAGCGGACGCGAAGGCCGCGCGCGCGACGTGGGAATCGGCACTCGCCGTGACGCAGGCACTCGCGGTCGCGCAGGCAGAAGCTCGCGGACGTGCCGCAGAGCACGAACATCGCGAACAGGCGGCACTGGCGGGTGAGGCGCGCGTGCAGGTAGCGCGCGAAGAACTCGAGCTGCAGCGCGAGCTCGCCAAGGCAGGCGCAGCCGGACCGCGGCAGGTCGAGCTCGCGCAGGCGCGTATCGCCGAGGCGAGCGCCGAGCTCGCGGTGATGCGCGCGGACGCCGTTCTCGCCAAGTCGGAGTCGGAGAAGGCGCAAGCGAACTTGGTGCGCGCGGAGCGCGACGTCGAGCTGCGCATCGAGGACCGCAAGCAATTGGAGAGCGCGGAGGCGATGTGCGACATCTCTGCTGCACGCGTCGCAGCCGCTCTCGTCGCCCGCGACGAGGCCACCCTGCGACTCGAGCGCATGGAAGTGCGCTCGCCTTCCGATGGCATCGTGCTCGAGCGTCGCGCCGCTCCGGGCAGCGCGCTCGGCGAGGCCGATGCGACCGTGTGCACGCTCTACGACCCGCGCTCGATCCGCGTGCGCGTCGACATTCCCCAGGGTGAAGTCGGCAAGGTGGGCGTCGGCATGCAGGCGGAAATCCTCGCGGAATCGCGCCCCGGACGCCCCTACCGCGGCGAAGTCATCCGCCTCGTGCACAAGGCCGACATCCAGAAGGTCACGTTGCAGGTGCACGTGCGCATCGCCGATGGCGACGAGCTCGTGCGGCCCGAGATGCTCGTGCAGACGCGCTTCCTCGCAAGCGGAGGCAGTACGAGGGAGCAGGGCGCGGCGACGAGCGTGGTGCTGATGCCCGCGCGGCTCTTGCTCGAGGGCAACCGCGTGTGGGTCGTCGACGGCGCGAGCGGAACGGCACGACTGCGCAACGTCACGCCCGGCTCGCGCGTCGGCGAGGAAGTCGAGATCCGCGAAGGACTCAATGCGTCGGACAAGCTGATCGATTCGCACAGCGACGAGCTCGTCGAGGGCGCGCGCGTGCAGGCGCGGGGAGCGTGAGCATGGCCTTCATCGAGCTACGCAACGTCACCAAGACCTATCGCAAGGGCGAGCACGTCGTCACTCCGCTCGCGGAAGTTTCGCTCGACATCCAAGCGGGAGAGTTTTGCGTGCTGCTGGGTCCCTCGGGCTCGGGCAAGACGACGCTGATGAACCTGATCGCGGCCGTCGATCGTGCCGACTCCGGCATTGTGCGCGTCGGCGACACCGATCTGGCTCGCATGAGCGCTGCTGGACTTGCCGATTGGCGTGCTCGCACGGTCGGATACATCTTCCAGCAGTCGAACCTCGTGCCGGTGCTCACGGCCTACGAGAACGTCGAGCTGCCGCTGTGGCTGCAGCCGCTCTCGCGCGCGGAACGGCACCGTCGCACGAGTCTCGCGCTCGCTGCGGTCGGGCTCACCGATCGCGCCGAGCACCTGCCGCGCCAGCTCTCCGGCGGTCAAGAGCAGCGCGTCGCGATCGCACGCGCGATCGTGGCGGATCCGCCGCTGCTCGTCGCCGACGAGCCGACCGGCAACCTCGACCACGAGTCCGCCGACGGCGTGCTCGCGCTGCTCGAGCGCCTCAACCGGGAGCGCGGGAAGACGATCGTGATGGTCACGCACGATCCGCGCGCGGCGGAGCGCGGCACGCGGCACTTCCGGCTCGACAAGGGCGTGCTCGCCGAAGACACGGAGGCGAAGCGATGAAGCTCCTGCGTCTCGTGGCAAAGAATCTCGCGCGCCGGCCGATGCGCACGCTGCTCACGGTCGGCGGCGTGGCCTGCGCGATGCTGATGCTGCTGCTCGTCGAGAGCCTCGGCGCAGGGCTCGATCGCGCGCTGTCCGGCTCCGACACCGCGCGCACCCTGATCGTCTATCGCAAGAACCGCTACTGCCCGCAGACGTCGTTCCTGCCGGAGTGGTACGGACCGCGCATCGAGCAGCTCGATGGCGTCGAGAGCGTGCTTCCGGTGAAGGTTTACCTGAACAACTGCCGCGCGAGCCTCGACATCGTGCCCTTCAACGGTGTGCCGGCGGACAAGCTCGCCTCGACGCGCAGCTTCGACGTGCTCGACGGCGACTACAGCCGCTTCGTGGCGGAGCGCGACGCCGCGCTCGTCGGCCGCAGCTTCGCCGCGCGCAAGAACCTCGCGGTCGGCGACCAGTTCCGCTTCGGCGGCATCAACGTGAAAGTCGCGGGGATTTTCGGGAGCGCGGAGCCGGTCGAGGAAGGCACGGTCGTCACGCACCTCGAGTTCCTGCAGCGCGCCGTCGCTGTGAATCGCCTCGGCACCGTGACGCAGTTCGAGGTCAAGGTGCGCGACGCAGCGCGCGCGAAGGAGCTTTCGGCCGAGATCGACGAGCTCTTCCGCACCGCGCCCGAGCCGACGGATACGCGGCCGCGCATCCTGTTCCTCGAGCATGCGACGCGCGACCTGCGAGAGATTCTCGGCTTCGCGCAGCTGCTCGGAGCGGCGTGCGTCGCGGTCGTGCTGGCGCTCGTCGCCAACACGGTCGTGATGAGCGTGCAAGAGCGCGTGCGCGAGTTCGGCGTGTTCCGCACGCTCGGCTTCCATGCGCGCCATGTCGCCGGGCTCGTCATAGGCGAAGCACTCGTGCTCGCCCTCGCGGGTGGCGCGCTCGGACTCGGCACGGCGCTCGCCGTGATCCGCTTCTCGAGCCTCACGATCGGAGCGGAAGGCGTCCCGGTTTCGTTCTCGACCGAACCGGCGCTCGTCCTGCGCGGCTTCGCGGTCGCGCTCGCTACGGGCCTCGTCGCGGGCCTCGTGCCGGCGATTCGCTCGTCGCGTGCGGAGATCGTTGCCAGCTTGAGGGCCGCCTGAACATGCCCCGCTCGCTGCCCTTCGACTACGCGGTCCGCAACCTCGGCCGCCGTCCGTTTCGCACGCTGCTGACGGCGCTCTCGAGCGCGCTCGTCGCCGCGCTGCTCGTGGCCACGACGGCCTTCGTGCGCGGGCTCGGCGGCACGTTCTCGGGTGCGGCCTCGGAGGACACGGCCATCCTGCTCTCCACGGTCGCCGAGCGCGACGTCGTGCGCTCGACGGTGACCGCCGGCTTGCCCGAGCTCGTCTCGGCCTCCGTTCCGGGCGTGAAGGCGATCGGCGGAACTCCCGCGATCTCCGCGGAGATCCACATGGGCACGAACCTCGAGCTCGACGACGCAGGCGAGTCGATTCGGAGCGAGCCGCTCGCAGGCTTCGTCCGCGGCGTGACCGAGCGAGCGTTTCTCGTCCACGAGAGCGTGACGCTGCTCGAAGGCCGTCCCCCGCGTACGGGCGAGGTGATCGTCGGGCGCATGGTTGCTGCGCAGCTCGGCGTGCCGGAAGAGCAGCTTGCGCTCGGACGCAAGCTGCGCTTCGAGGGCGCGACGTTCGAGATCGTCGGCCGCTTCGCGGCACCGGGCACGACGATCGAGGCGGAGATCTGGACTCCGCTCGCGGAACTGCGCGGACTCACCAAGCGCGACGACAGCTCGGTCGTTTTCGTGCGCATGGAGAGCCCTGCACGCTTCGTTGAGCTCGAGCTCTTCACGCGACGCCGCCTCGACCTCGAGCTCACGATGATCCCGAGTTCGACCTACTACCGCGAGCTCTCCGACTACTTCGCGCCCATCCGCGCGATGGCGTGGGCCATGTCGGCGCTGATCCTCGCCGGCGCGCTGTTTGGCGGCGCGAACACGCTCAACGCAGCCGTGCAAGATCGCCTGCGCGAGCTCGCGGCGCTGCGCGCCGTCGGCTACTCAGGCCTCGCGCTCGTGCGCTCGCTCGCGCAGGAGTCGCTGGTGGTCGCTGCGAGCGGCGCACTCGTCGGCCTCGCGCTCGCGCGGCTGTTCGTCGCGGGCTCCTCGGTGCGCATCGCCATGAGCGCCTTCGCGCTCGATGTCGATGCTGTCGCCATTCTCGTCGGCTTCGCCGGCGCACTGTTCGTCGGCGTGATTGGCACCGCTCCAGCGGCAACGCGCGTCCTGCGCATGCCGATCGCCGCCGCCCTCAAGGAACCCTGATCCGCCTCTTCCAAGGACCCTCACATGCGCATCCTCTCTCCGCTCTCTCTCGTGCTGCTCTCCTTCGCTTGCTCCGACGGCGGTTCCGGCGGGAGCCCGTCGTCAGCCCGCCTCGAAGGCTTCGTCTCCGCGACGGCCGAAGCCGCCAACGTGACGGTGCTGGAAGCGCGGCGCGACGCGCGCGCTGGCTCCGAGATCGTTGTGCGCGGCCGCGTGCAGGACTTCGTCACCGGCGCGGCGGCTTTCGTGCTGATCGATGAGTCGCTGCGCGCGTGCAGCGACGAAGGCGATCCCATGGAGGACTCCTGCACGACGCCGTGGGACTACTGCTGCATCCCGTCGAACGAGGTCGCCGCTGCGTGCGCCCTCGTCGAGTTCCGCGATGAGCAGGGGCTGATCCTCGAGCCGATCGCGGGTCTGCGCGGGCTCGATCACCTCGACACGGTGATCGTGCGCGGCGTGGCCGAGGTCGATGCCGACAAGAATCTGCGCATCGCCGCGCGTTCGTTCACGTTCACGCCCAATAGGAAGCGCTAGTCGCTCGCGGGCGCGAGGGAAAACTCGAGCACGTCCTTGCGCTCGCTCAGCGCTTCACTGAGGTCGTGGGCGTGCCGCGGGTTCACGCTCTTGATGACCATGCGGTATTCGAAGAAGTGCTTCTGCGCGTCGAAGCGGTAGTGAAGGTTCGCGATCGAGAAGCCGCGCGAGGTCACCAGCCGACGCAACTCTTCTTCCGGCACGTGCGCGCTGCGCTCGAAGCGCACGGTGAAGGCGGCGTAGAACTCGGAGGGCAGCTTGCGCTCGAGCCAGCCAAAGACCGACAGCGTCGCGAGCGTGAGCGCGGCGGCGATTCCAGCCGGCAGGTAGAAGCCGATGCCGATCAGGATGCCGATCGCGGCGGTGATCCAGATCGAGGCCGCGGTCGTGAGCCCGCGCACGGACAGTCCGTCCTTCATGATCGCGCCGGCACCGAGAAAGCCGATGCCGGTCATGATGCCCTGCGCCATGCGCGTGGGATCGAGCGTCACGCGCACATCGGTCGACGCGGGCACCCACAGGCCTTCGTAGGCCGTGAGCAGCATCAGCAAGCTCGTGGAGAGGCACACGAGCGCGTGCGTGCGGAATCCAGCGGGGCGCCCGCGGTAGCTGCGCTCGAAACCGATGGCAGCGCCTGCGAGCAGCGCGCCGACGAGGCGCACAACGATCTCGGGTAGCACCAATTCGACGTCGGCGACGCTCTCCATGTTCAGCAGCATCGCTCCACCTTGGAGTCCGCGCGCACGAAGATCAAGCGCGCATCAAGACGCAGCCACACTCAGAACGTGGGCTTGTGCGGCTTGTCGCCCAGCGTCTTGCGCGCCTTCGCGGCGCCCTTCTTCTTGGCCGTCGCGGCCTTCTTGCGGGCCTTCGCCCCGACCGGCCGCACCGGCGGCGCCTGCCCCGCGGGCACCCAGCCCTCGGGCGGCGGCGAGCCCTTGATCTCGAACAGAAAGCGCGACGGCATCGACGGCTGCGCCTTGCCGAACTTCACGCGCTCCTGCGTATAGCTGATCGTGAGGTAGCGCTGCGCGCGCGTGATGCCGACGTACATCAGGCGCCGCTCTTCCTCGACCGTGTCCTCGGCGACGGAGCGCAAGTGCGGGAGCAGCCCCTCCTCGACGCCGACGAGGTACACGCGCGGGAACTCGAGTCCCTTCGCGGCGTGGAGCGTCATCAGGGTGACGACATCCTTCTTGTGCTCGGCGTCATCGCCGTCGTCGTTGCTTTCGAGCGTCAGGTCCTGCAGCAGAGTGGTGAACGTCGCGCGACTGTTCTTCTGCTGGTGACGCGAGGCGAGCTCGATGACTTCCGTCACGGCCGCCCAGCGCTGAGCGCGCGTGATCTCGTCGGGGTAGAGCCGCTCGATCTCGGTCTTGTAGGCCACCGCCTCGAGCAGGCGCTCGACGCGCTGGGAGAGTCCGAGCTTCTCGTCGAGGTTCGCGGCCGTCGCCACGAGCTTGCGGAAGTCGCGCACTGCGTGGATGGCCGCTTCGGGGACGCCGGGGATCTCTCCCTGCTCGAACGCCTTGGCGAGCGAGATGCCCTGCTCTGCCGCGAACTCGAGCGCCCTGTCGAGACTCGCCTTGCCGACACCGCGCGGCGGGCAGTTGATCACGCGCAGCAGCGCGACTTCATCTTCGGGGGCGACCGCGAGCTTCAAGTACGCCATCACGTCGCGCACTTCCTTGCGATCGAAGAAGCTCATGCCGCCGACGAGGATGTATGGCAATCCGCGCGCGCGGAACGCCGTCTCGAAGCCACGCGCGAGGATCGAGGCGCGGAAGAGCACCGCGAAGTCGCAAAACTTGGCCTCGCGCCGGTCGACGAGCAGCTTGATCTCTTTCGCGATGTGATCCGCTTCTTCGTTGTCGTCCTTCAGCACGACGGCGCTGACGGGCTTGCCGTCCCCGAAGGCCGAGCGCAGCGTCTTGCCGAGACGCTTGGGGTTGTTCGCGATCACGCGGTTCGCGGCGCCGAGGATCTGGTTCGTCGAGCGATAGTTCGTCTCGAGCCGCACCACCTTGGCGCCCTTGAAGTCGCGCTCGAACGAGAGGATCTTCGTCACGTCCGCACCGCGCCAGCCGTAGATCGACTGGTCGTCGTCGCCCACCACGCACAGGTTGCGATGCGCACCCGCGATCGCCTTGACGATCTCGTACTGCGGGCCGTTGGTGTCCTGATACTCGTCGACCATCACGAAGCGGAAGCGGCGCGAGTACTGCTCGCGCACCTCCTTCTTCGCGAGCATGCGCAGCGTGTAGAGCAGCAGGTCATCGAAGTCGAGCGTCTTCGCGCGCCGCAGCTGCTCGTCGTACTGCTTGTAGACGCGCCCGAGCAGCTCGTCCTCATCGGTCGCCGCCTTGCCGAGGAACTCGTCGGGGTCGACGAGCTTGTTCTTCATCAACGAGATGCGCGACTGCAGCGCGGCCGGCTGCACCGTCGAGCTGCCGACGCGCAGCTCGCGCAGCACGCCACGCACCGTCGAAACTTGGTCCGACGCGTCACAGATCGTGAAGCCGCCGCCCAAGCCCACGTGCTCGCCGTGTTCGCGCAGCGCCGCGAGGCAGAAACCGTGGAACGTGCCGACGAAGAGCTTCTCCGCGCGCTCCTTGCCGACGAGCTTCCCGACGCGCTCGCGCATCTCGCGCGCGGCCTTGTTGGTGAAGGTCATCGCGAGGATGTTGTCGGGCGCGACGCCCTTCTCGAGCAGGTACGCGATGCGCACCGTGATCACGCGCGTCTTGCCCGAACCTGCGCCGGCGAGCACCAGCACCGGGCCTTCCGTCGTTTCGACGGCGGCGCGCTGCTCCGCGTTCAGGCCTTCGACCAGCTTCGACATGGGCGGCGCACGGTAGCGCCGTCGTGCGCGACCGCAAGCACGAAACGAGGCTACAGACCGAGCGCCGCGAGCTTGCGCGCGACCCACGCGTCGCGCAGCGCATCCATGTCCGGAAGGCCCTCGATCGTGAGCGTCGAGAACACCACGAGCGGATCGGAATGCACGAAGAGGAACACGCCGCCACCCGTGTGAGGCAGGCCCTCGAGCTGCTTGACCTCGGCGCCCGACTCCGTCGTCTTCGCCTTGCCGTCGGCGATCTCGAGCCCGAGCGAGTACGCGGTGCCGCTCTCGATCGGCTTGCCCTCGGTCACGGGCGCACTGCGCAGGAAGCGCTTGGAGAGTTCGTTCGCAAGCAGGCTGCCGAAACCCTGCGACCACACGAAGCTCTCGCGGCGATCGTCGCAGGCTCCGACCGCGAACACCGGCGTGCGATTCGCATCGTCGGAGAGCCCTTCGAACGACACGTCGTATTCGATCTTCACCGGTGTGCGGAACGACCACGCGTGCCGCACGCACGCCGCGCCGGTCATGCGCAGCGCGCCGTCGCCGAACTGCGCCACAGGCTTCGACGCCGCGCGCGTGCCCGACAGCGTCGCGCGCCAGCTCGCGTAGTAGCCGTGGTCCGCGCTGAAGTCGTCGCCTTGCTCCTTCTTCTGGAAGTCGTACGAGAGCCGCACGCGACCGTCGGGCAACGCCGTGAACTTCGCTGCCGTCGCCTCCGCCGCCTTCGAAGGTTCCCACACGCCCGCGAGAATCGCCGCTCCGGCTTGGCGCAGCACGTCCCTGCGCTGTGTAACGAGCTCGGTCCCGCCGTGCTTCGCGAGCAGCTCGCTCAGCGCTTCGAACTGTGCCTTCGCCGCCGCCGCGTCGGCCCCCGCTCCTTGCGCGACGCGCGCGAGCAAGGCGACCGCGGCGCCATTCGCGAGCATCTGCGGATAGAACTCCTCGGCGTCCTTGCGCAGCGCGTCCGCGCCTTCGCCGGGCTTGAGCGACTTCAGCGCCTTCGGATCGCCCGCGAGCACCGCCGGATACCAGCGCGCCCAACCGTCCGGCCCTTCGAGCAAGGCCTTGTCAAAGCCCTTCGCGAGCTCGAGCGGATCGAGCGCCTCGAGCGGGAGCGCTGCGAGCTTCGCGCGGTTCTCCTCGAGGAACACCTTGCCGTCCGCCATGCCCTTGACCTTCGCGGACTGCTTCTTGCCCTCGTGCTCGAACGCGAGCTTGCCGCCCGCGGCCGCGAGCGCGCCGACGTGCTTGTCGCGCAGCGCGATGAACTTGCGGCAGCGCAGGATCTCAGTCTCGAGCCGCGCCGCATGCGCTCCGACCTTCGGCCGCGCGCGCAGCTTCTCGAGCTCTGCGATCGACGACTCGAAGCGTCCGCGTCGAATCTCGAACAAGAGCCCTGCGTGCGCCGAAGGCACATCGAGCTCGAGCGCCGCCGCGAGATCGACGGGCTTCGTCGCATCCGCAGCCGCACCGCTCGCTCCCGCCGGACTCCCGAGCCCCTTGAGCGCGAGCGGGTCCGCCTTGCGGCCGGGAAACATCGCGCCGTACTGCTCGAACAGCCACGCGTAGAACTCGGCTTCGAGCACACCGACGTCGACGCCGGGGAATGCCTTCTGGAACGCGGCGAGGCTGCCGTCGCCCGCGAGCGCTGTGCCGAGGTACTTCACGAAGTTCGCGCGGTACTTTCCGCCCGCGCCTTCGTGCAGGTACATCACGAGCGCCCACGACTGCCCGTGCACCATCTTCATGGCGAGCTCGGGCTTGATGAGCTTCTCCACCGCGGGGCCGTACTTCTTCACGAGCGCGGCGCGCGTCGCTGGATAGCTCGCGACGGCGAACAGCTCGCGCAGCGGCAGGAGCGTCGAGTTGCGCACGCCCGGGTCGTGCATGGTGATCACGACCTTCTCCACCAGTTCCTTGTCGAGGAAGTGCTTGCGTAGCGAAGACGGATCGACGCCTTCGTGCGTCGCAAGGTACGAGCTCAGCCCTTCGGCGACCCAGTGCGGCAGCTGCACATTTGCGTCTCGCGCGAACGCGTCGAGCTCGCCGCGCACGGCCTGCGCCAGCATCGGCATGCGCTTCCAGTGCGGCGCCTGCACCGGCACGCCGTACTCCGGCACCACCGTCGCGCCGAGCGCGCGGTCATAGAGCGCGAGCGCGGAGAATCCGTTGGGCTCCGCCTGCTCCTTCAGCCACAGCTGGTAGTCCTTCAGCATCCACAGCACGACGACCGTCGAAGTCGCGCGATCGAGTCGCCGCCGCAGCCCGTTGGGCTGCGCGTAGTCCGCGTCGAAGGTGTCGGCAATCGCGCGCAGCCACGGCCCGTGCTCCTTCGCCATCGCCGCCTCGAAGCCGTCGGCGTACTCCTTGCCGGGTCGCTGGTAGAGAAGCTCGAAGGGCGCATGCTCGACGTTGCGCACGTAGTCGAGCTTGCCGAGCACCGCTTGCGCCTTCACGCGCGCGAGCGCGTCGTCCTGCGCCGACGCGGGCACGACGAGAGCCGCGAGAGAGACCACGAGACCGAAGAGCGGGCTGCGCATCACGAACCTCCTTGGGCGGACGCGCGCCATCCTAGGCTCGGAGCCACGCTTCACGCGCCGTCGAAGATGCGCGACCAGAGCGCCTCGTCGAAGCCGACGACGAAGGTCGCGCCGATCCGCAGCGTGGGCGCACGCAGGTTGCCGCTCGGGCCGAGCGCCGCGGCGAGCACCTCGGGCGGCACGCTCCCCGCCACCGCGACATCGAGCGGAGCCTTGCCCTTGGCGACCGCGATGCGCCGGGCGGCAGCGAACAGTCCGGGCAGCTCGGCCGCGCCGAAGCGCACCTTGCGAGCGTCGACCACCTCACGGGCGATCAGGCCGCGCTGCGCAAGGAACGCGTCGGCGCGGGTGCAGCCCGTTCAGTTGCGGCGGTGGAGGTACCAGTCGGGTGCGGACGCGTTCATCGCGCGCGAGGGTAGCGCGCTCGCTAACCTCATGGGCGATGAAGTCCCTGCCCACGCTGCTGCCCTGCGTCGAGATCGAGCCCCTCGTCCCCGCCCGCGCCAGCGTGATTTGGCTCCACGGCCTCGGCGCCGACGGCCACGACTTCGAGCCGCTGGTCCCCGAGCTGCGCCTCCCCACGAGCCTCGGGGTGCGCTTCCTGCTCCCCCACGCGCCCTCGATCCCCGTGACCATCAACGGCGGCATGCGCATGCCCGCCTGGTACGACATCCGGGATCTGGACCTGCGCACCCGCCACGACCCGGTCGGGATCGCGCGCTCCCAAGGCCAAGTCGAGGCCCTGATCGCCCGCGAGGTCGAGCGCGGCATCGACCCCCGTCGCATCGCGCTGGTCGGCTTCAGCCAAGGCGGCGCCATCGCCCTGCACACCGCCCTGCGCCACCGCGAGCGCCTCGCCTGCGCCATCGGCCTCTCGACCTACCTCGTGCTCGCCGAGACCCTCGCCGCCGAGGCCAGCTCCGCCAACCGCGACCTGCCGATCCTGATGGTCCACGGCTCCCATGACCCGATGGTCACGCACGATCGCGCCGTCGCCTCCCGGGACCGGCTCGTCGAGCTGGGCTGGAGCGCGGACTTCCGGACCTACCCCATGGGGCACGAGGTGTGCCTTCCGGAGGTCCGGGACGTGGCTCGGCTGCTCACCAGCCACCTGAGCTAGGGATCGCAGCTCGATATTTCATTAGAGAAACAGCGAATCCGCCCGCGGAGGCACCTCCGGGACCTGCCCCGAAGGTCAAGCGTCGGAAAATTTGTGCGGAGTCCCGCCCAATTGCGGGAAACCGCTATTCTCTGAGCTTGTCCCAGGGCTCTCCCGCGCGCTGGGCGCCCGCCCGCGATCCGTTCATCTCTCATACGACGGATCCCGGCGGCCGTTCGCGCGCCTGCGCACGCTCTCGAACCTCGGACTCACCAAGTTACAGATTCCCCCACGTCGCTGCTCGCAAGGCTCTGGCGACTCGCCTCAACGTCTTCCCTCGAGACCTCCATCATGCTGACCGACCTCCGCTCCTTCGCCTCCGCCCTCGTCGCCAGCGCGACGCTCGCGCTCGGCGCCTCCGCCCAATCCGTCGTCACGGACAAGCCGACCTACGATCACGGTGAGACCGCGATCATCACCGCCGTCGGGTTCCAGGCCAACGAACAGGTGACCTTCACGATCACCTGCCCGACGTGCATTGCGCCGTCGCTCGAGCAGCCGTGGACGGTGCAGGCCGACAGCGAGGGCGAGATCGTGACCGCGTGGGTGATGAGCCCGGCCGCGCCCTTCGGTTCGGAGCTGGAAGTCGGCGCCAACGGCTCGAGCGGAGCTCAGGCGAACTTCCTCTTCTCCAACGCGCTCGGCAGCGGTCGCGTGGCGAGTGTGACCCCGACCACCGGCGGCTGCGTGCAGCAGTCGCTGCCGCCCGTCACGGGCACCGAGCTGTGGTACGTCGAGGAGTACGAGTCCTACCGCATCCGCCTGACGAACGTGACGGACGTCGGCGCCGGCGGCACGGCGCCCACGATCGAAGTCATCGTCAACTCGCAGAACACCGCCAGCCAGTGCGTGACGGCGACGCGCATCAGCACCGGTGTCTACGAGTTCGTCACCGACATGCCGCCGAACGCCTGCGAAGGCTACGGCATCCTCTACGGCACCTCGGGCTGCGCCGCGGTTCCCGCCGCGCGCGTCGCGCGCCGCAGCGACGGCATCGCCCAGCAGTCGCGCCTGCGCGTGGCCTTCTTCGGCGCTGGCTGCAGCGCGCCCGTGCAGGACAACACCTGCACCTGCCCGGCGATCACGCTGTCCTGCCCGAGCAACATCACCGCCTGCGCCGACGCGCAGTCCTGCAATCAGGTCGTCTACTTCAACCCGCAGGTGAGCGGCGGCTGCCCCGACCTGCAGGTCACCTCGAACCCGGCCTCGGGCTCGGTCTTCCCGATCGGCACGACCACCGTCACCGTGACGGCGACGGACTTCTTCGGCACCCAGCAGTGCACGTTCACCGTCACGGTCAACGACTGCACCGCCCCGACGATCAGCTGCCCGAGCGATGTGATCGCCTGCGCTGACAACGGCGCCTGCTCGGCGGTCGTCAACTTCAACGTCACCGGCGTCGACGGCTGCAGCACGCCGGTCACGGTCGTCTCGAACCCGTCCTCGGGCTCGAGCTTCCCGATCGGCACGACCACGGTGCAGTGCAGCGCGACGGATGCCGCTGGCAACGTCTCGAACTGCTCGTTCACCGTGACGGTCAACGACTGCGAGAACCCGACGGTCCAGTGCCCGGCCGACATCACCCAGTGCAATGACGCGGGTGCCTGCGGCGCGGTCGTGACCTTCTCGGTCCCCGGCAACGACAACTGCGCTGGCGTGAGCGTCGTGGCCACTCCGGCCTCGGGCTCGGTCTTCCCGGTCGGCACCACGGTCGTCAACGCGACCGCCACGGACGCCGCGGGCAACACCGCGAGCTGCTCGTTCAACGTCACGGTCAACGACTGCGAGAACCCGACGGTCTCGGTCCCGAGCCCGATCACGGTCTGCAACGACGCCGGCGCCTGCGGCGCGATCGTGACCTTCACGGCCAGCGGCAACGACAACTGCGCCGGTGTGAGCGTGACCTCGGTGCCCGCCTCGGGCTCGAGCTTCCCGATCGGCACGACCACCGTGACGACCACGGCGACCGACGCCGCCGGCAACAGCGCGAGCAGCACGTTCACGGTCACCGTGAATGACTGCGAAGACCCGATGGTCACCTGCCCGACGGCGATCACCCAGTGCAACGACATCGGCGCCTGCGGCGCGGTCGTGACGTTCCAGACGAACGTCAGCGACAACTGCCCCGGCTCGACCGCGGTCGCCACGCCCGCCTCGGGCTCGACCTTCCCGGTCGGCACGACGGTCGTCAACGTGGTCGGCACCGACGCGGCGGGTCGCACGGCGACCTGCTCGTTCAGCGTGACGGTCAACGACTGCGAGAACCCGGTCGCGAAGTGCCCCTCGGACATCACGACCTGCAACGACGCCGGCGCCTGCGGCGCGGTGGTCACCTTCAACGCCACGGGCAATGACAACTGCTCGGGCTCGACGACGGTCGCCACGCCCGCCTCGGGCTCGACCTTCCCGATCGGCACGACGGTCGTGACGGTGGTCACCACCGACGCCGCCGGCAACACCGACCAGTGCACGTTCAACGTCACGGTCAACGACTGCGAGTCGCCGACGATCTCCGTGCCGAACCCGATCACGGTCTGCAACGACACGGGTGCGTGCGGTGCGGTCGTGAGCTTCTCGGTCACGGGCAACGACAACTGCCCGGGCTACACGGTGGTCGCCAACCCGGCCTCGGGCTCGAGCTTCCCGGTCGGCACCACGACCGTGAACGCCTCGGTCACCGACGCCGCTGGCAACGTCACCAACGGCTCCTTCACGGTCACCGTCAATGACTGTGAGGATCCGGTGGCGACCTGCCCGGCCCCGATCAGCCAGTGCGCGGATGCCGGCACCTGCGGTGCGGTGGTGACCTTCAACGTCGGCTCGACCGACAACTGCCCCGGCAGCAGCGCCGTGGCGACGCCGGCCTCGGGCTCGGTCTTCCCGCTCGGCACGACGGTCGTCAACGTCGTCGCCACCGACGCGGCGGGCCGCACCTCGACCTGCGCGTTCAACGTCACGGTCACCGACTGCGAAGCTCCGACCGTCCAGTGCCCGTCGAACATCACGACGTGCGCCGACGCCGGCAGCTGCGGCGCGGTGGTGACGTTCAGCGCGTCGGGCGCCGACAACTGCGGCGCACCGACGGTGGTCGCGAGCCCCGCCTCGGGCTCGACCTTCCCGATCGGTACGACGACGGTCGTGGTGACGGCGACGGACGCCGCTGGCAACAGCCAGCAGTGCTCGTTCACGGTCACGGTCAACGACTGCCAGAACCCGACCGTGCAGTGCCCGAGCAACGTGACGGTCTGCAACGCTCCGGGCCAGTGCTCGGCGGTGGTGAACTTCGTGGCGACCGGCGCCGACAACTGCGCCGGCGTCAGCGTGGTCGCCAACCCCGCCTCGGGCTCGGCCTTCCCGGTCGGCGTCTCGACGGTGACGGTCACGGCCACGGACGCCGCTGGCAACACGGCGACCTGCACCTTCACCGTCACGGTGAATGACTGCGAGCCGCCGACGATCGTCTGCCCGCCGAACTTCATCGAGACGTGGATGGGTCAGGGTCCGGCCAGCGGCCAGACCAACCCCAGCCGCACGGGCTTCGCGACGTTCACGGACAACTGCAGCGCGACGCTGACCTACAGCGACGTGTTCCAACCGGGCATGGCTCCGGGTGAGCCCGAGACGATCATCACGCGCACGTGGTGCGCCACGGATCCGACGGGCCAGCAGGCTTGCTGCACGCAGACGATCACGCTGCTCTCGCCGGGCAACCACGGGGGCGTGTTCCTCGACATGTCGCCGGGCAACTGCCCGAACACGATCCAGATCTGGACCTCGGGCTACGCCCGCGGCTCGATCCTCGGCTCGTTCCAGTTCGACGTGGGCCAGATCATCCCGACCTCGCTCCGCATCGTGCGCGCCGACGGCGTCGGCCGCCCGCTGAACCCGAGCCTCGAGATCTACCAGGACAACGCCACGCCGTACCGCGGCAGCCCGGGCGGCTGCAACGCGATCGGCTCGGACGGTGATGTCGACCTCACCTTCCGCGTCCTCAAGGACAAGATGCGCCGCGCGTTCCTGCTCGGCAACCTGCCGGAAAACACGCAAGTCCCGATCATGATCACCGGCCGCCTCTACAACGGCGCGGTGTTCCAGACGCGCGACTTCATCCGCGTGAGCCACCAGCAGTAGCTTCCGGACCGACGCGAGTCGGCGATCCGCGGCCCCGGCCTTCCGCAAGGGAAGCCGGGGCCGCGGTGCTTTTGGACCGCGCGGCGCGGCGGAGCAGTACGCGGGAGCGGCGAATCGCGCGCGACCGGCGCGCGACCGGAGGGCTAGGATGCGGCCCCAACCCCGAGGAGATTCCGATGCCGATCCTGCCCGCCCTGCTGGCCTGCGCCGCTTCCGCTCCCCTTCAGGACACGCGCATTCCCGTGCTCGTCGTCAGCGGCGCGAACAACCACGACTGGCAATGGACCGCCCCGTCGTTCGAGCGCATGCTCGAAGCCAACGGGCGCTTCACGGTGGACGTCACCTACGAGCCCGCAAAGGCGCTCGCGGATGCGGCGACGCTCGCGCGCTACCGCGTGATCCTGCTCGACTACAACGGACCTCGCTGGGGCGAAGCTGCGGAAGCGGGCTTCCTCGCCGCCGTGAGCGCCGGCATGGGCGTCGCGGTCACGCACGCCGCGAACAACGCCTTCCCCGGCTGGCTCGAGTACGAGCGCCTCGTCGGCGACCTGTGGCGCGACGGCACCGGCCACGGCGCGTTCCATCCGTTCGACCTGCGCATCCTCGACGGGACGCACCCGATCACGGCGGGGCTCGGCGAGGTGAAGCAGCACCCCGACGAGCTCTACCACGACCTCGTGCGCGCCGACGGGGCGAACCACCGCACGCTCGCCGTCGCGCTGTCGAGCAAGGAGTCCGGCGGCACGGGCGAGGACGAGCCGATGATCCTCGTCGGCAGCTACGGCAAGGGGCGCGTGTTCCACACGCCGCTCGGCCACGTCTGGCCGGGCGTGCCGAGCTCGCGCGTCTCCCACGAGGATCCGCAGTTCCAGCGCCTGATCGCGCGCGGCGTCGAGTGGGCCGCGACGGGGACGGTGAGCCCCGACGGCGGCGCGTGGGTGACGCTCTTCGACGGCGCGGACACGAGCGCGTGGCGCGGCTACAAGAGCGAGGGTTTCCCGGCCAAGGGTTGGAGCGTGCGCGACGGAGCGCTCGTGTGCGAGAAGGGCGGCGGCGACCTGATCACGCGCGCGCAGTTCGGCGACTTCGAGCTCGAGTTCGACTGGAAGGTGAGCGCGAAGGCCAACAGCGGCGTGATGTACCGCGTGGTGGAGCTCGACGGGCCGACGTGGTTCTCGGGGCCTGAGTATCAGGTGATCGACAACGCGTACTTCGGCGACAAGGTCGACTACAACCACTCCGCCGGTGCGCTGTACGACATCTGCGCGGCCGATCCCGCCGCGGCGCCCCTCGCGCAGGGCGAGTGGAACCGCGGTCGCATCGTGGTGCAGGGCTTCAAGGTCGCGCACTTCCTGAACGGCAAGCTCGTCTCGGCCTGCGACTTCGGCAGCGCCGATGGCAAGGAGCGCGTGGCGAAGAGCAAGTTCGCGCCGCTCTCGACGCCGCTGCAGTTCATGACGAACGCGCGCGGTCACATCGCGCTGCAGGACCACGGCGACGAGGTTTCCTATCGCAACGTGCGCGTGCGCTCGCTCGAGGGCGGCTCGCTCGCGCTCTTCAACGGGCGCGACCTCGCGGGCTGGACGTGGATCGGGCCGGCGGGCTCGAAGCTCGAGGACACGTGGAGCGTCGGCGTGGACGGCGTCGTCACCTGCAAGGGCAACCCCGCCGGCTACATCCGCACGACCGCGGACTACACGAACTACGTACTCGAGCTCGACTGGCGCTGGAATCCCGACGCGGGCGGCAATCGCAACAGCGGCGTCCTGCTGCGCATGATCGAGGAAGACGGCGTGTGGCCGAAGAGCCTCGAGGCGCAGCTCATGGACGGCAACGCCGGCGACTTCTGGATCATCAAGGAGTTCCCCTGCCGCACGGACAAGGAGCGCACCAACGGCCGCAACGCAAAGAAGACCCACGGCAACGAGAAGCCGCTCGGCGAGTGGAACCACTACCGCATCACGGTCAACCACGCCTTCGTCAGCCTCGAGGTCAACGGGGAGCTGCTCAACGGCGCGACCGACGTGCTCGAGGTCCCAGGCAAGCTCTGCCTGCAGTCCGAAGGCGCCGAGATCCAGTTCCGCGACGTGCGTCTCACCCCCCTGCCGTAGGGCGGCGGGCATCCGCGGTGGTCGAAGCCGTCCCCGCGGGAGAGCCTTGCCTTAGGAGGCCAAGCGCCCGAGAGCGGCGGGGTGCAGGTCTCCGAAGGTCCCTTTTCTCGCCTCCGGACGGGGGCGGAGCCCACTTCAGGCCGCGGCGTACGCAGAAGGGCAAGAAAGTTCCACCGGGATCGCCCGATGGGAAGTAGTTTCGTCTCTATCGGCGCAGCGCGGGTCCTCAGGTCGGGCCCACGGATCGCGACCGTCTCTCCCCCATCAGATAGCACTCAGGAGCAGGCTGATGATTCGTTCAAAGTTCATGGCTCTCGCGTGGGTCGCCGCGGCGACGTTCGCGCTCACTTCCAGCGCCGAGGCGCAGTGCGTCGGCGGCGGCGCCGGCGGCAGCATCCCCACGAGCGGCACGGGTGGCGGGGGCATCTTCCCCAACACGCTCCCCCCGTTCGAGTACCAGGGCGACATCGCGGTGACCGTGCCCGCGGGCGCGACCTGCCTCACGAGCGTGAAGCTGCAGGGCCTCACCCACACGTGGAACAACGACGTGCAGTTCGTCCTCGCCGATCCGGCGGGTGGCTGGCACAACCTGCTGCGCGGCCCCGGAGCCACGGATTACAGCGGCGACTATGAGGTCTTCGACCGCGTGCGCCTCGGCACCGTCTCGCCGTTCGGCTGGGCCTTGAACCCGGTCCCGTCGGGCCAAGGCGTGCAGGACTTCGGTGGCTGGACCAACGGCACGGTCGTGACGGATACGTTCGGCAACTCGTTCACGGTCAACAACACGCCGATCGAGCAGATCCCGATCTCCTCGGGCACTTGGACCCTCTACGCCTTCGACTGGTTCGGCGGCGACAGCGGCGCGCTCACCTCGTTCGAGCTCTGCTTCGGCACGCCCTTCGCTCCGCCGCCCCCGCCGCCCCCGGCGAGCGGCTGCTTCAACACGGGCGCGGGTGGCAGCGTCCCGACAGCTGGCACGGGCGGCGGCGGCGTGTTCCCCACGACGTTCCCGATCAACCCGTTCTCGAGCCAGATCAACGTCACGTCGATCCCGCCGAGCAGCTCGTGCATCAAGCGCGTCAAGATCAACGGCCTCACCCACACGTGGGGTGGTGACGTGCAGTTCGTCCTGACCTCTCCGTCGGGCACGAGCTACAACGTCGGCTGCGCGATGCCGGGCGACCCCAACGTCGACTGGAACTTCATCGACGTCTCGATCGTCGACCCGCGCCTCGCCGGCGGCTGCGCGCCCACGGCCAGCTACGGTCTGTACACGGTGGGCGCGCCGGCGTCCGGCACCTACGCTCAGGAGTTCGGCGGCTGGGTCGACGGCACGAACAACGTGTTCAACACGCCGCTCGAGCTGATCCCGATCGCGGCGGGCAACTGGACGCTCGAGGCCTATGACTGGGTCGGCGGCGACTCGGGCTCGTTCACGAACTGGGAGTTGTGCTTCGGCACGCCGAGCCCCGCCTCGGGTGGTGCCACGCCGTTCTCGAACCAGTGCGTCGCTGGCGGCGCCCCGGCGGCCGCGTTCCCGGCGACGGGCGCTGCGGACGGCGTGTGGCCGACGGTGCTCCCGACGGGCGAGCTCGTCTCGACCGCGGCGATCAACGTCCCCGGCGGCGCGACCATCGAAGGCGTCAAGCTGATCGGCCTCCAGCACACGTGGAGCTCCGACGTGATGGTGACCATCACCGACCCCAACGGTGGCCAGCACCTGCTGCTGCAGCTCGACAACGGCTCGAACTGCGGCGGTTGCGGCGATGACCTGAGCGGCGACTACACGATCGTCGGCTGCACGACCATCAACTCCCCGGTTCCGGGCTGCGGCGCCGGCGTGATCCCGAGCGGCGAGCTCCAGCAGACCTTCGGCAACTGGCCGACGGGCAGCGCGGGCATCAACAACACGCCGATCTCGCAGATCCCCGCGGTCTCGGGCGTGTGGACGGTGACCGTGTACGACTGGTGCCCGGACTTCGACGACGGCTTCCTCACCTCGTGGGAGCTGTGCTTCAAGGCTCCGGCGGGCCCCGTCACCTACTGCACCGCTGGCACGACGACGAGCGGCTGCAACGCCGCGATCTCGGCCACCGCCAACCCGAGCGTCTCGGGCGCGACGGCCTGCACGGTCAACGTGTCGAACGTCGAAGGCCAGAAGTCGGGCCTGCTCTTCTACTCCATCTCGGGCCAGCTCCCGCAGACGTGGAACGCGACGAGCTTCCTGTGCGTGAAGGCGCCGACGCAGCGCACGCTGACGCAGAACACCGGCGGAACCGTCGGTACCTGCAGCGGCACGCTGACCCTCGACTGGAACGCGTTCCAAACCGCCAACCCGAGTGCCCTCGGCAACCCGTGGGCGGCGGGCAACAAGGCGCAGGTGCAGGCGTGGTTCCGCGACCCGCCGGCTGGCAAGTCGACGAACTTGTCGGACGCGATCGACATGACCTACGTCCCGTAGCTTTCGACATCGCGGAACCACCTCAGCCGCGCCGCGCCTAGCGGCGCGGCTTGGGGGATCCTTCTCGGGGGACGCCTATGCGTCCCCCGAGCTTTTTCTGGTCGCCGGAGAAACAAGGCAGCGACCAGAAAAAGACAGGCTTACCTTCCGCGACCCGCCGCAAGGCCAAGTCGACGAACTTGTCGGACGCGATCGACATGACCTACGTCCCGTAGCTTTCGACATCGCGGAACCACCTCAGCCGCGCCGCGCCTAGCGGCGCGGCTTGGGGGGGTAAGCCCGGTTCGACGCTTGCAACCGCAAGCGTCGACGCAAGGACGCCTTGGCGTCCTTGCGAGGGACCCCCGAGC
>Ga0169931_10001601_pt1 | contig 37205 bp, 40 predicted proteins | sample Kivu_15m_20L_FD_129675 | JGI IMG/M metagenome (GOLD analysis project Ga0169931, IMG submission 129675) | Freshwater microbial communities from Lake Kivu, Western Province, Rwanda to study Microbial Dark Matter (Phase II) - Kivu_15m_20L... | ecosystem: Environmental > Aquatic > Freshwater > Lake...
TCAGGCAGCGATGCCGATTGATTACAAAGGCGTAACCCTGGATTGCGGTTATCGATTGGACTTCCTAATCGACGATTATCTCGTCGTTGAACTACAGGCAGTCGAGCAACTTTTACCAATTCACCAAGCCCAAGTTATCACTTACATGAAACTCGCCGAGGCCCCCGTCGGGCTTCTGATCAACTTTAACGTGAAGTTGCTCAAAGACGGTATAAGACGCCTATTTCCTTCCCCCTCTCTGTCCTCGCTGCTCTCTTTGTAAAATTATCCTCTGAGGGAGAGAGAACAGTATGATCATTCTTGGTCATACAGACCTAGCATTGACAGTTTCTCTTCCATAGATTCGCGGGTGAAGGGTTTGATGATGTACTCGTTAGCACCGGCAGAGAGTGCTTGGGCGACTTGAGATATACCATCATTGGCAGTCACCATAACGATCGGTGTGGTTCTATACCTGCTGTTTGTGCGTAGCCAACCAATCAGGTCGAGTCCATTCATACCGGGCATGATCCAGTCAAGAAGGATAAGCTCTGGGGTGTGTTCGCTGTCTAGCGCTTCCCGAGCGCCGTCGGCAGAATCGGCTTCTATCGCCTCGAAACCGAGGTCAGACATAACCCTCGACAGAACCTTCAGCGTCACATCGCAGTCGTCGACTATTAAGACTCTCTTGGTCATGGTTGCCTCCTCAGGCCAACTCACAGGCGTTATCGGGATTGATATGCATCAGTAAGCGATCGTTGAGTTTGTATGCCCCACACACTATCGTACAGAGAGGTTTCTCCAGTGAAGCTGGTGGCGGGAGGTAGTTGTCCTGGTCAACAGCAATGACATCGCCAACAGCGTCGACAACCAGGCTGGCTGATCCATCCCGTAGCTGTACGATGATATTCATCTGACCGGAGGTACCGCTTTCAGGGCCCAATTTGAGCCTGTGTCGCATGTCGATGGCGGTTACGATGTGACCACGAAGATTGATAAGGCCTAGTACTTCGCGTGGAGCGAGTGGTATCGGCGTCATATGCTGTCGGTTCAGGACCTCTTGTACGTCGAGTACATCAAGACCGAAGGTGTAGCGCTCCGTTGTAAAGGTTACCAATTGCGTAGGGGGGCCTGGCTGCTTAAGTCTCATAGTGCTTGTACCTCCTCTGCCGCAGAGCTTGGGGCACTGAGCATGCTGTGGGAGAGAAGCTCCTCTACGTTCAATACCGCTGTCACCTTTTTGTTTATCACTCCGATCATTCGTATTCCCGGGTGGCCCTTCACCTGCTTGGTGGCGGATATCTCGTTTGACACGTCCATGATACGTTGCACCCGAAGACCTACGAGGGTCGAGCCGGTTCCGATTACGACGATCTGCATCATCTCGCCTCGCTGCTCTGGTAACTTGAGCAGCTTACAGACGTCGACGATCGGGAAGATACTACCCCGATACTGTACGACCATCTGCGAACCGAGGCATTCCAATTCCGATTCGGGGATCTCCTTTAGTCGGTTTACGAATCTAATGGGATGGCGGCGCGGTACACCTCGGAAACCTGAACAACAAGCAGTTGTAAGGTGTTGCCAGCAGAGATAGTCGCAGCTTCTGCAGCGAGTCGTTTTTCCTCGGTATCTCGCGCCTCTCGATAAATGCCCGACTGTTTTCCAAGAGCAGCGATGTCGATGATCAGAGCTATCTGTCCATCGCCCAAGATCGTTGCACCGGCGAATACCGGTACGTTTTTGAGCTGTCTTCCCAGTGGTTTCACCACGATCTCCTCGGTGTCGTATACGTAGTCGACCACGATTCCGAAGCGACAGTTATCAACTGCTTTTTTGTTAAGCTGCGCGACGGTTGATGACAGCGACAAGATACCTCCCGCAACCTTTTTTCTTGGCGCGATCTATCTGTTTTTCCAGCAAAACTTCGTTTTTTGAAGGATGGTGTGGGCACAGCTACCCGTATACAGAAAGCCAAGTCTGTGAGAGCATCGAAGGCTACTGAGGAGTCAATCAAACGATGAATCGTGTTGGGTATCAGGCCGGTTAGGCTGTCTCTACAGGAAGGGAAATATGTCAGTTCTACAAACGGCGTCGAGAGCTGCCAGGAGCAGCTTGACTTGCGCTACGGCCTTAGCGCTTGCCCATCTTTGTTCGGGATGTAAGGGGCAAGATGAGCACCTCTCAGCGCCCCCTCCGTTGCCGGTGAGGGTGGTATCAGTCGAGAAACGCGATGTCCCGATCTCTCAGGAGTTTGTGGGAAGAACCGTAGGGGCGATCGATGCAGATGTAAGGGCACGGGTCGATGGGGTCATAACGGGCATCTTCTTCGATGAGGGGGGTGAGGTAACTGATGGTCAGGTGTTGTATACGATAGACCCGGCTCCGATCCTGACAAAAGTAGCTCAAGCTAAAGGAGCCCTTGCCGAAGCCGAGTCGGCACTCGTTCAAGCTAACGCTGATCTCGCTCGCATCAAGCCCCTTGCGGCGATCGATGCTGTAAGCAAGCGAGAGCTCGACAGCGCAGTTGCGCGTCAGGGGGTGTCGAGCGGGGCGGTTGAAGCGGCTAAGGCTGCAGTTGCAGCAGCCGAGATCGAGTTGAGCTACACCAAGGTAACTGCCCCGACGGGTGGTACGATCGGTATCACGAAGGCCAAAGTAGGGGAGTATGTGGGGCGTCCGCCGAATCCCACGATCCTCAATACCGTCTCTAAGCTCGACCCAATCCATGTTCAGTTTTCCCTGAGTGAGCGTGAATATCTGTTCTTCTCGCGGCTTGCTCTCCAGGATGGTACGAGTAAGGGAAAACGCACCCTGGAACTGATCCTGGCAGATGGTTCGGTACACCCTCACACGGGCGTAGTGCAGAAATTAGACCGGGAGATCGATATTAAATCGGGAGCTGTGACGGTTGAGGCATCCTTTCCAAACCCCAACAAAATCCTCCGTCCAGGGCTGTTTGCAAAGGTGCGGACGGTAGCGATCACACGTCAGGGGGTGCTGGTGATCCCGCGGCGCTGCGTGCGGGAGTTACAGGGTAAACCGCAGGTGTTCGTGGTGGATCAAGAGGGCAAGGTAGAGCAGCGCGGTATAGAGGTCGGTCCTGAGGTCGGAGACCTTCGCATCGTTGAATCCGGATTGAACGCTGGCGAATTTGTAGCTTCGGAATCGATTCAGAAGCTACGCACGGGTATGACCATTGAGCCGCTACCAGGCTCGGTATCAGAATAGAGGGAGCGCACCTTGCAGTCAGAGGATACCGTAGTGCCTGAATATTTCTTCGTGAGAAGGCCCACCGTTGCGATCGTGCTCTCGATCGTACTGGTAATCTTCGGACTCGTTACGATCCGTGGGTTGCCGGTTTCGCAGTACCCGAATGTTATCCCTCCAGAGGTGCAGATCTCCTCAACGTACCCCGGTGCCAACTCCCTAGCGGTTGAGCAGTCGGTTGCTACGCCGCTTGAACAGCAATTGAACGGCGTCGAGGAGATGATCTACATGCGGAGCGTTAATGCAAACGATGGCTCCAGCACCATTCGGGTCAATTTCGAGGTTGGAACTGACCTTAACATGGCGAATGTGCTCGTGCAGAATCGGGTCTCGCAAGCGCAAGCGGGTTTGCCGGATACCGTTAAGCGCCTCGGGGTCACAGTAAAAAAATCACTCTCCTTCCCGCTCATGCTCGTTACGTTGCGCTCCCCGAAAGGAACGTACGACAGCACCTTTCTCAATAACTATGCAACGATAAACGTAACGGACTCCCTCGCACGGATTAGCGGTGTAGGACAGGTGAATCAGTTCGGCGGTAGTGAGTATGCGATGCGTATCTGGGTCAAGCCAGATCAACTCGCAAAGCTCGGTGTGACCACGAACGAGATTTCGCAGGCTATCCAACAGCAAAACGTGATAGCACCTGCCGGACAGATAGGCGGGGCGCCGGCACCTCCCGGTACCGAATTTACCTATGTCGTGCGCACCCAAGATCGGTTGGAAACCGCTGAGCAGTTCGGACAGATCGTGGTGAAGGCGGATCCTGCCAGTGGGACGCTGATTAAACTCTCGGACGTTGCCCGGGTTGAGTTGGGAACTCAATATTACAACTCATCTGGGCGCTTTAATGGTGATGCGGCCGCTGTTCTCTCCGTGTACCAGGTTCCGGGTTCAAATGCGCTCGATGTTGCAGCTAGAGTTCGAGCGACCATGGATGAGCTCAAGAAGCGTTTTCCGGACGATATCGAATACCTCGTCTCTCTCGACACTACGAAGGCGGTTACGGCAGGTATCGACGAGATCCTCCATACCCTGCGAGATGCAGTGATCTTGGTGGTGTTAGTCGTTTTTATCTTCCTACAGAGCTGGAGGGCCACGCTCATACCGATACTGGTAGTACCGGTTGCGCTGATCGCTACCTTTGCCGTCTTCCCTCTGCTGGGATTCTCAATCAACGTACTTTCGTTATTGGGGCTCGTGTTGGCGATCGGGATCGTGGTTGACGATGCGATCGTGGTGGTCGAGGCAGTGATGCATCATATTGAGCACGGACTCTCTCCGCGGGCGGCGACCAACAAAGCGATGGGCGAGGTAGGCGGTCCTGTGATCGCTATTGCGCTGATCCTGTGTGCCGTGTTCGTACCAGTTGTTTTTATGGGCGGCATTTCTGGGCTCTTTTATCAGCAGTTTGCGGTAACAATCGCAGTGTCAGTACTCTTTTCCGCGCTGGGAGCGATGACCCTGACACCAGCGCTGTGTGCCGTGATGCTCAAACGAGTCGAGCCATCCAGTGGTCCTTTGGGTGGATTTTTTAGGGTATTTAACTCAGTTTTTGACCGTTTTACGGGGGTGTATGTCGGTGTCTCAGGACACCTCGCTCGTAAACTCGGGCGCGGGATAGTGCTCTTTGTGGTGTTGGTCGGGGGCACCGTAGCGCTTGGGAGGTCTCTACCCACGGCATTTATACCTGAGGAGGATCAGGGCTACATCTTGGCAAGTGTGCAGCTGCCAGAGGCCTCCTCGCTTGAACGAACGAGTAGCGCTAGCGAGCAGGTAGAGCGCATGATTATGGAGACGGCTGGTGTAGAGAGCGTCACAACGGTGAATGGATTTAGCCTACTCACGCAGTCCTATGCCACAAATAACTCGTTCTTTTTTATATGGCTCAAGCCTTGGGAGGAGAGGTCAGGACGAAGCCTCTCATCTTTCGGTATAATCAAGAGACTAAACGCGCGTCTTGCGCGTGAATTCTCCGAAGGGGTAGGGATGGCGTTCGGCCCACCGGCTATCCCGGGTCTCGGGAATGGTAGTGGCTTCAGTATGATGCTTCAGGACCGTGGAGGAAATCCGCCCGAGTACCTTGAGCAGCAGGCGAGGGTGTTTTTGGAGGCAGCCAATAAGCGGCCGGAGATAGCCAACGCGATGACCCTCTATCGTGCGTCGGTACCGCAATTGATCGCCCGAGTTGACGAGCAGAAAGCGCTTGCAGGGGGGGTTTCGCTGGCTGATCTCAACGCAACGCTCGCAACGCTTCTTGGGGGGAGCTATGTAAACGATTTTAATCGTTTCGGACGTCTGTATAAGGTGTACCTTCAGGCGGAGCCGGAGTATCGCGATCAACCGGAGGATATCCGTCAGTACTACGTCCGTAACAAAGACGGAGAGATGGTATCACTGGGGACCTTAGTTTCGCTGGCACCAACAACGGGCCCAGAGTTCACGAATCGCTTTAATTTGTATCGTTCTGCAGAGGTAGTGGGAGGCTCACGTCCCGAGTTTAGCTCCTCTCAGACACTGGCAGCGCTCAAAGAGGTAGCAGAGCGCGTGCTTCCTGATGACATGGGCTACGATTGGAATGCGATGTCCTTTCAGGAGGAGCGAGCTGCCGGAGGTGGAGCGCTGGTGTTCGTGTTGGGGATGATCTTCGTCTTTCTCATCCTGGCAGCTCAATACGAGAGTTGGGCATTACCGTTCAGTGTTCTCCTCGGAACCCCCTTTGCTGTCTTTGGTGCTCTGCTTGGAATCTGGTTGTGTCGCCTTGGTAGCCCCTCATACCTGAACAATATCTTCGCACAGATAGGTATCTTGACCCTCGTCGGACTGGCGGCGAAGAACGCGATCCTGATCGTGGAGTTCGCCCGTACCAAGGTGCAGCAAGGCGAACCTCTGGTTGATGCTACGATAGAGGCCGCACGACTACGATTCCGTCCGATCCTGATGACTGCTTTTGCATTTATCCTCGGGGTGCTGCCACTCGTGCTGGCCTCAGGAGCGGGAGCTGAGGGACGAAAGGTGATGGGTATGGCGGTGTGCAGTGGGATGCTCGTAGCCACAGTTGTAGGGGTGTGTCTTGTGCCGATGTTATTCGTACTTATAGAGCGCTTGAAGGGCGGTCACGTTCGAACTGAGGGGGAGGTGGTATCGGTGGCGGATCGTTCCGGCTCGGAGGACCATGGTTAAATCTGCTACTCGAGTGACGTTGCGACTACTGGTGTATATCTTGCCACTTGCGAGTATGGGCTGCCTCTTCCTACCGCGCTACGAGCGACCCCCAGTGCTCACAGACGCTACGTTTCGCGATGTAGGCCATGAGCAAGAGACGATCGCAGATATGAAGTGGTGGGAGGTATTCGAAGACCCCGCGCTTGAAAAACTGATCGCTCGGGCGCTTGAAAATAATCGCGACCTGCAGGGGGCTATGGCTCGGATAAACGAAGCTCGTGGAGTGCTAGGGGTGACGCGGCCGGACCAGTTTCCGAGGGTCGATGTATCAGCTAGAGCCCTCAGAACGGACGCCAGCGAGCTGGCGGCATTTCCGACCGGGCTCAACAACGATCTCAATCTTTTGGGTGTCCTAGGCTTCGAGATAGATCTTTGGGGTCGTTACGCGAGTGCTACTGAGGCAACTCGAGCTGAGCTGCTCTCGAGCGAGTACGGCTATCGAGCTGTTACGTTATCCCTCGTTGCTCAGGTCGCACAGACCTACCTGCGTTTGCTTGATGTTGACCGAGAGATCGATATCGCTGAGAGGACGGTCGATAATCGCCATGCAGCTACGACGATCATAGAGGATCGCTTCAAGGGCGGTTACACCGCCAAGCTGGATCTCAATCAAGCTCAGATACAGGAGCACGATGCGGTAGCAGCATTGATAGCGTTCCAACGTGAACAACGGCTCTTAGAGAACGCGCTCAGCGTCTTGCTTGGAGATGCCCCTCACGCAATCGAGAGATCTACTCCCACCACAAATCCCCTTGTGCTCTCGATAGAGCGGATCCCAGCGGGGGTTCCCGCGGCACTGCTTGAGCGTCGGCCAGATGTCTTAGCTGCTGAGGAGAGCGCTCGCGCCGCTGTCATGCGGGTCGGGGTTGCGCGAGCGCAGCAGTATCCGGCGATCTCACTGACGGGGTTTATTGGGCTTAATTCAGCTGCTGGGAGTGAGCTGCTTCGGGGCGATGCGCGAACCTGGAGTATAGGTGGCGTTGCGCTTGGGCCGCTTATTGACCTCTTTAAGAGCTGGTCGCGGGTCGATGTCGCCGAGGCTCAGGCAGATAGAGCCTTAAAGGCATACGAGCAGAGCGTACTGATCGCTATCAAAGATGTTGAAGATGCGATGATCGCCATTCGAACCTTTCACCAGGAGCAGCTCGTGCGGCGCTCTCAGGTTGAAGCCGCTCGCAGTGCGAATTTTCTCTCTCGCCAGAGATACGATAACGGCATGTCCTCATTTCTTGAGGTTCTCAATACGGAGACCTCGCTCTTTGCAGCGGAGCTGCAGTACTCATTCACGCAGCAACGCTACCTCTCGGCCATCGTGCAGCTGTACAAGTCGCTTGGAGGGGGATGGGAACTTCCGAGCCCAGAGAGGGCTAGCTAGTTTCTGTCCTGGCGGACAGAAACTAGCTAAGGCCGCAAGGTGCTTCGAATGGCCTGTCTCAACAGGAAGCTTCGCTTGGCGCCCCCTGAGATCTCCACGAGATTATCATAGAGCTGCGGATCAATCAGTAGCGCGCCGAGGGTGCCTTGACCATCAGTGAGCGCTTTAGACGCAATCTCTAAGTTACGGGCAGTAGCCGTGATCGCTGAGATGGCTGATTCAAGCTGTTTAGAGACCGCACCTGGCGCTACCTCCGAGTAGATCAGGTCGTGAGCTAGTCCTCGACCATCTCTTATCTCCTTAAAGAGGCTCGCTAGATTGTCCGAGGTCCTGAGGATCGAATCGACAGTGTGCTTCCCGTTCTGTTCGAAGATTAATGCGTGAAGGAGACCTCCACCGGTCCTGACTTCATTGATCGTCGTGCTAACATCTTGAGCTGCCTGTGAGATGCTGCGAACTAGCTTTTCTCCATCCTTCTCGTCATAGATCACACGGTGCAGAAATCCCTCTTCGGTTTTGATCGCCTCAAAGATCTCAGAGACGCTCTTGGCTGCAGATGCTAAGTTGGTGAAGGTCTCGGGAGATAGTCCGTCAAGGGAGCGGTTGATTCGCTCAGTTATCTCTGATGTATTGTCGACTGCCGCTTGTGCTGTTTGAAGGATCTGCGCAAAGTCGGCTATCTCCGCTGAAGGCAGCAAAGAGCCAGGCGGTGCAACACCGGTCTGTGTACCCGGGCTGATACTTACGAAGCGGTCTCCTAACAGGCCTTGAGTCTCAATCGCTACCATGGAATCCGGCCGGATACGTTCGAGGAAGGTATCGTTTACCAGTAGGGTAACGTGCACTCGGGTGTCAGCGAGATCCTTCGAAAATCCCACCTTGGCCACGCGTCCGATCGAGATACCACCGAGTCGAACCGGCGAGCCTTCCGCTAATCCCTTTACGTCTTTAAAAGAGGCACGAAACTCACTCTGCTTGGCAAAGATCTGACGCTCTCTACCCATGATCAGAATCAGGGCGCCGATCAGCACGAGGCTCACGAACACGAATAGACCAGCCTTTATCTCGTTCCTGATCTTCACTGCTCCTCCTTCCACATCCCCGTTACGAAATCTCTCACAAGAGGATTCTCTTCCGCAACGGTTGCCATAGGTCCGTCGGCAGCTATAACCCCAGATTTGATCAACATCCATCGGTCCGAAACTCGACGAGCGCTCGCGATATCGTGCGTTACTACGAGTGAGGTGATTCCTTGCTCCTTGGAGAACTTGAGAATGAGATCGTCGATCTTGCGGGTCGAGGTGGGGTCAAGACCGGTCGTTGGCTCGTCGTACAACATAATCTGTGGGGATGTCGCAAGCGCTCGGGCGAGTCCGATACGTTTGCGCTGGCCTCCTGACAGCTGCGAGGGGAGCTTATGCTGAATACCCGGCAGTCCTACCATCTCAAGTTTGCTGGTAACAACATTCGCTAGCTTGTGCTCGTCACGCTCCCCGCGTTCGCGCAAGCCATACACGATATTTTCGAACACTGTGAGCGAATCGAAGAGCGCAGCTCCCTGAAAAAGCATCCCGGTGTGCGTTCTCGTGTTTCGAAGCTCGTCTTCGTTGAGTGACTGGAGATCCTGCCCCATAACTCGCACGGTGCCGGAGGTTGGAGTGAGCAGTCCGATAATCAGTTTGAGAATTATCGTCTTACCTGAACCGCTCGGTCCCAAGAGGGTTGTGACCTCTCCAGGTGCGAGCGAAAAGCTTATTCCGCGAAGAACCGCGGTACTACCGAAGCGCATGTGTACGTTATTGAATTCGATTGGAGGAGGTGCCGTGCTCATTGGAAGTGCAGAAGTATGAGGAGTTTTGTGATGAAGAAATTAGAGACGAAGATCATCAGACAGCCAGTAACGACAGCCGAGGTGGTTGTCAGCCCAACCCCTTCCGTGCCTCCTCGGCATCTGAGACCCTTAAAGCATGCGATTGAAACCAAGATCAGCCCGAATGCGATGCTCTTGGTTAGCCCGTCCGTCACGTCACGTATGAGCACTGCATACAGGTAGGAGCGATAGTAGGTGTATGCCGTTATGTTGAGCTCTAACACAGCCACCACAAGACCACCCAAGACACCGGTTATGACCGCTAGGCCTGTTAGCAGTGGAAGAGAGATCATTCCCGCCACGATGCGTGGGGTGACGAGTTGACGGATCGGGTTTCCGCCGAGAGCGCGGATGGCGTCAACCTGCTCGGTTACGACCATCGATGCCAGCTCTGCTGCTATTCCAGCGCCCACCCGTCCGCACACCATGACAGCGGTGAGTACAGGGCCTAACTCGCGAGCAAGCGCCAACCCAACGAGATTGCCGACGTAGTTCTTCGCTCCGAAGCGGTGTAATCCGTACGAAGTTTGGATTGCGAGCACCATCCCGGTAAAGACCGCGGTGAGCAGAACAATCGGTAGGGAGCTGAGACCGATAGCGATGATGTGGCGATTGACCGCACGAATGTTGATGCCGTGTTTGAGGATGTCGCGACCAACGTCAAGGAGCAGGCCGGCGTAGGCGCCCAGGGACTCGGCATAACTTCTTATCCCGTGCATTGCATGCCCTCAGGGGGTCGTGAAGAGTTGACCACGGTTGCAAGGGTGGTGGCATCCTCAATAAATGCACCAACATCGTACGTTTTATCTGCAGCACGTGAAGCGCGCCTCCACACTACGAAGTCGATTATGCAATCCTCTGATCGAGCGGTGAAGTCGGCCAGTAAAAGCAGATCTGCGTCTAAGCTTCCACGAAATATCGTCCGCAGTGTCTTCGAACCAGAGAGCTCGACAGGAGTTTGGTTCAGCTGCTCTAACTGGCCGAGACCTACGAGGAGTTGTCGCGTAGTTGCTTGGTAGGCGATCTGCTCCCCTACGCCGCATTGTTGTAGTGCGGTGAAGAAGAGCTCTCCGTGACAGCTACTACACTCATAGACGTGAGGTCCGCCATTTTTCCCTGAGATGGAACGACACCATCGAATATGGGTTGCTGGCAGGTCATCGCTCAGGGTCAGTGACTGCGGGTCCGGGGGAGCGCTCGCACCACATCCGGATACTAGGGCCCCCAGGGCAAGCAGCAGTATCACCGAGAGAAATGAGGAGCTGGCTCGATTTGTCGAAACGGGATACATTTTAGCGGTTAACTTTCGTTATGAAGTTGCTACCATCCACACCGACGAATCCGGTGCTTTTCGAGGAAGTAGGCATCGGCCAGCTTCCTAGAGGAGACTGTACCTCGGTGAGGAATTTCGGCGCAACATCATTAGTCGAAGGGCTCCGGCAGTATAGGACAGTTGCCCATCTTTTTCTCGATCTGCATATGATCCATCTCCACAACGTTTCGAAGTTGTATCCTCGAGACCAGGCTGCGTTGCGAGGTGTTGATCTCACGGTTGAGGCTGGAGATTTTCTCTTCATTGCTGGTGCCAGCGGAGCTGGGAAGAGCACGCTGCTCAAGCTCTTGTTCGGTGCGGAGCAGTGCTCTACCGGCCAGGTGCTCGTTGATGGGCGAAACCTGAGCTCGGTAGGGCAAAACGGTATCGCCGATCTGAGGCAAAAGATAGGGGTCATCTTCCAAGACTATAAGCTCCTCCCGCGGCGAAATGTACTCGATAATGTTGCTTACGGATTGGAGGTTCTGGGGGTCGGGATGCGCGAACGTAAGAGGCTCTCGCTCCTGCTGTTACACGCTATGGGTCTTCAGGAGAGGGCAGAGGCGTATCCGATCATGTTATCTGGAGGTGAGCAGCAGAGAGTTGCGATTGCGCGAGCTTTAATTCGAAAACCGAAACTCATCCTGGCTGATGAGCCGACAGGAAACCTTGATCAGGCTATGAGCAGGCGGGTGTTTGATCTCCTACTCGAGGCAAATGCCGCCGGCGTCACGGTGGTAGTAGCAACGCACAACCTTTCAATCATAGAGGAGCTCAACAGGAGAACCATAGTGCTCGATCGCGGTAAGATAATAGGTGACTTTGCGAACGCCAAGGGCTTCGTGCAGGCATAGGAGATATGAGATCACAACAAGAGCGGGTGCCGGTTGGTTTGGTCACGATCTGGCGGGAGGGACAGGGTGTTGAGTACCCATCGCTCGGAGCGCTCTCCACGCATATCATGCGTAGAGCTTATGAAAACATTACTCGTTCTCCAGTGACGGCCACCGTGACTACCGTCACGATAGCTGTAGGGTTGTTCATGCTCGGCATTTTTATCCTCACCATCCGTAATTGTTGGGTCGCGGTGTCGCAGGAGTCGCAGGAGGTGATGATAAATGTGTTTCTTAAGGATGACGTAAGTTCAGAGGAGGTGCAGAAGCTCTCAAAAGAGATCGCACCACTCGTGAACTCTATGCCGGTGGTTTACACGGACAAGTTTATGGCGCTCGAAGGGTTTAAACGGGTGCTTGGTGAGGATGCCGCGATCCTGGAGGGTCTCGATGCGGATAATCCTCTACCGCCATCGCTCGATATCAGGATCAACAATCCCGAGGGGGCAGAGCAGCTACACAAGATCCTGTCTGAGAAGCTCGCAGGGCACCCGAAGGTCGAGGCTGTGCGATACAGCCGAGGGGTCATTCAACAGCTGAAACGTATCCTGAAGATCGTTGAGGTGGGCGGGTTAATTGGCCTCGTTTTTATTTTGAGCATTACCGGGTTCATCATCGCAAACACGATTAAGCTGGCGCTCTACGCCCATCGTATGGAGGTAGAGATTATGCAGCTTGTCGGCGCGCGGCGTGGGGCGATTTACGCTCCGTACGTTCTTGAGGGATTGTTACAAGGCGTAGTGGGTGCGTGTATCGGCCTTATTATGGTGTTTGTGGTGTTTCTTTTTGTACGAGATGCTCTTCTGCGAACCGACCTTTTGAGATCTCTCTTTCCGCAGTTTCAATTTCTCTCACTATGGGCCGTCAGTTGGATCCTTCTGGCCGGTGGTTTCGTGGGCATGGCCAGTAGCTTTCTAGCCGTGCGTCGGTTCCTTGCGACGGAGGATTAGGAGATGCGCCTCTTCTGCGCGTGGCTAGCTTTGCTGTGTGTTCTATGCGGGCGTGGTGCGTTCGGTCAGGAGAGCGCCGATCTGGCGAGGAAACTCGAGGGTATCCGCCTTGGGGTAGCTGGCCACGAGAAGGAGATCGCGCGTATGCGCGCTGAGTTCTCGGTGTTGCTCAAGCAGCGTAAGGATCTTGAGTCAACGGTGAAGAAGCTCAAACAGGAGGAGCAGGGGCTTCTAACTAAGCTCGACCAGCTGTCTCAAGAGCGCGACCTCCTGATGCACAAAGTACAAGCCTCCGAGGAGGCTGTCGCAGAGGTTCAAGCGAAGATTACTCGACGCTTGAGAGCCCTCTATATGGGATCTTCACGACACATCTCTGGTGCATATCTGTGGCGTGCGGAAGGTAGCAACATGGAGCGAGTAGCAGTTTACGTGCGAGCAGTGCGGGAGTTTGACGATGCGCGTTTCCAAGCGGTGAGGAAGGTTGTAAGTGAGCTTGATGAAAGACGAGCTGCTCTCGATCGTAGTTACACCGAGCGAAAATCGGTGCAGGATACGGCAACAGCAAAGCGAATAGAAGCTGAGACACAAGCGAGCAAACTCAAGGCCCTCAGTGATCAGCTCAATCAGAAGAAGAGATCTGCCGAAGCCTCGCTCGCAAAACTGCACAAGGAAGCCGAGAGGCTCGAAATCCTGATGGCAGCGTTGATGAGCAGAGATACGAGTGGGGAAGGAGTTCCACAAGATGGATTGGCCGGTACTCCAACGGTCGCGACGCCTGAATCGAGGCTTGACACAGAGCAGGTCCAGCCAGGTGGTGCGGCCATTCCGACCGATATTCCCGCGCCTCAAAAGATCGAGCTCATCCCTGGAGGTCTATTTTCGAAAGCGGTGCGGATCGCGGCACCGGTCAAAGGTAAGGTCGTTCAGCGGTTTGGTAAGGTTAAGGTGACCGATTTCGCCGATATGATCTTCAGCAAGGGGCTTGAGTTCGCTACCGCTGCTGGTGCGGAGGTATGTGCGGTGCTCGCCGGAAAGGTTGCCTATGTCGGGGCGCTGCCAGGATACGAAACCGTGGTGGTTGTTGACCATGGGTCACGCAGTTATTCGCTGTACGGACGCCTTGGGCAAAGTATGGTGAAAGCGGGACAGTTGATCTCCCGCGATCAGACGCTAGGTGTTACCGGAGAGCCTGATGCAAAGGGGCGTAATTTTTACTTCGAGGTTAGAAAAAACGGCACCCCGGTGGATCCGACCCGGGTCCTCTCGAGCTTGAGTCGGTAGAGGTCGCTCAGCGGCCATCCTGCGCTCGACATCGGGCTCTTCGCCACAATCACAACCTCAGTTCAGGGAGCTCACTTAGGAGAGCGCTTCGAGAAGTTGCGTCTTCCACCTCTGGTATGCCTCAGTGGTCGCAGCGCTAGTACCGAGGTCAGGGTCCGTTTCTCCCTCCTTGGTCAACCCTTGAAAGGCCTCGTCGGTCGAGTATAGCCCAACGCCTATACCCGCCGCACGAGCCGCTCCTTCGGCTCCATCGGTGGTGTACAGCTCCAGAGGCACCCCCGTTACAGTAGCGAAGGTACGTCGAAAAAGTTCGCTCTGAAACATGTTTGCTGCTCCGGCCCTGACTCGCGTAGGGGTAAGTCCCATGCCGCGCATGATCTCGAGCCCATACTGCAGTGCAAAAACGATCCCCTCTTGCGTGGCTCGAAAGAGGTCGGCGCGATCATGGTTATTGAGGTCTATGCCGTGAATCGAGGCTCCTATGAGCGCGTTGGAGAGCGTTCTTTCAGCCCCGTTACCGTACGGCAATACCGAGATCCCACGACTACCAACCGGGCTTTGTCCTGCCAGTGTGTTGAGCTCGGCGTAGCTGCTGGTTGGGGCCAGGTTTTGTTTGGCCCAGCGGTAGCAACTACCGGTCCCGTTAACGCACATGAGGATCCCGACGCGCGGGTCTTGCTCCGTGTGGTTAACGTGCAGGAAGTTGTTTACGCGAGAACGCGAATCGATCCCGAGCTCTTGCGTAACGCCGTAGATCACCCCCGAGGTTCCGGCATTGGCTGCAATCTCTCCCGGATTGAGTACGTTCAGCGCGAAAGCGTTGTTCGGTTGATCGCCCGCGCGATATGAGATTGGGGTGCCCTCAGGCAGCCCCAGTTCACGGGCGACCTCGCCACGCACTGCCGAAAAAACGCCGCAGTTCGCCGTTACCGGAGGTATCAATTTTGGAGAGAGTCCGAAGTGCTCGAGAACGAATGCGGCAGGAGATCCGCGCTCAAAATCCCATAAGATCCCCTCTGACAGCCCGGAGGGGGTGGTCCCAAACTGCCCCGAGAGCTTCAGGGCAACGTAGTCTCCGGGCAGCATGAAGTACGCCGTCTTTCCGATTAATTCAGGTTCGTTTTGTTTGACCCAGGCCAGCTTCGCTGCCGTAAAGTTGCCGGGGGAGTTGCCGAGGTGTTTTAGGCAATGGTTTTCGCCCAGCGCTTTAAAGGCGGCCTCACCAAACGGTACGGCACGACTGTCGCACCATATAATCGAGGGTCGTAACGGTTTTCCGTCGCGATCCACCAGTACTAACCCGTGCATCTGGTATGCGATGCCGATGCCTGCCAATGCTTTGAGCTGAGCTGGGGCTTGATTGCGAATGGCCGCGATACAGCAGCAGACGTGCTCCCACCACAGGTCGGGATGCTGCTCGGCCCATCCAGGTTGGGTCGCGGTGATGGCCATCTCATCGCTCGGCGAGCTTGCGCGAGCCACAACGCATCCCGTGGCGCTGTCTATCAGGGATGCCTTCACCGAGGAGCTACCGATGTCCAATCCGAGAAGTGTGCCAGCCATAACAATCCTCCTTTGCATTTCTCTAACTTCTGGGAGGGTAGTCTAGTTGGCGCCGATGGCAAGGAAAAAATCACACCCTGGGCGCTGAGCAGTAAAAACCGAGATTGTGATGAAAATTAGCGTCCTTAGCCCTTGTCTGGTGTAGTTTGCTGCTGCTACTGTAGAGAGGACGAATCGTTCTTGAGAGCTGGTGTATCAAACCCTTCAGGGAACGTTTTCATAAGGTTACGTTCCAGCGCTGTGAGCGCGGGCGAGGAGAGTTGATGGTTTCGGGATTTTCGGCGCGGGAAAAGGCTCTGGCTGCCTTGTGCGTGCTCTTCGGAGTACTACTCGTTTTTGGTGGACAGGACCTCTCGGAGGTAAGCGCGCGTGAAAAGAGCCAGACTAATCTCTTCCAGGAACTAAAGACCTTTACCGATGTCCTCTCCGTCGTGAAGCGGGATTACGTTACCGAGGCTGAAAACAAAAAGCTCGTTGAGGGTGCTATCAAGGGGATGTTAGCAGTACTCGACCCGCACAGTGGGTATCTCGATCCGGACTTTTATCAAGATCTTCAAGTTCAGACCAAAGGTGAGTTCGGTGGGCTCGGTATTGAGATCACGATCAAGGAGGGGTTGCTCGTAGTTGTTGCCCCGATGGAGGGCTCACCAGCTGAAAAGGCAGGGGTGCGTCCCGGCGATGTAATCGTCAAGATCGAAGGTAAGTTTACCAAAGAATTCTCACTCGTCGATGCGGTCAAGCGGCTGCGCGGACCACGAGGAAGCTCTATTCAGATATCGCTCAGTAGGAAGGGGGTTGCCGAGCTGCTCGACGTGATGATTGTGCGTGACACCATCGCCGTTAAGAGCGTTCGGGGACGATACCTCGGGGACGGATTTGGATACGTGCGGGTCAGTCAGTTTATGGAGCAGACGGCGGATGACTTGGCCGCATCGCTCAAGGCGCAGGTCCGAGAGAGCGGACTTCCGGAGCTCCGCGGGCTCATTCTCGACCTCAGGAATAACCCAGGAGGCCTTTTAGCTCAGGCGGTTCGGGTCAGTGATCTGTTTTTGAAAGAGGGCATCATCGTGTACACCGATGGGAGAGTAGAGGCACAGAAACAGAAATTCTACGCGCATGAGAAGGGCACAGAGCCAGAGTATCCGATCGTAGTGCTGGTAAACGGGGGCTCCGCCTCTGCATCAGAGATCGTGGCAGGAGCACTTAAGGATCACGGTAGGGCACTCGTTCTGGGTACACAAACTTTTGGAAAGGGTTCTGTTCAAACCATCACCCCCTTGGAGAATGGGGGAGCGCTTACCCTTACCACGGCGCTCTACTATACCAAGAGCGGTAACTCCCTTCAGGCTAAAGGGGTAAAGCCTGACATTGAGCTAGAGGCCGTGGCCCCGGCGTTAGCAGAGCAAGTCTCATCCAACAGCGCCCGTTCGGCGCTCCTGGAGATGCGGGAAGAGGATCTACCGGGTGCTATATCGAACCCGACCAGTGCTAAGCCGGAGGATTCAGACGCGCTCAGAAAGATTAACAAGACCCCCTCGGTGAGGCCCGATCTGACCTCCATAAACCCCGAGAAGGAGGATGTTATTGAGTGGGGGCGTAAGGATAATCAGTTCCAGCGGGCCCTTGACCTCTTGAAAACATTCAGTGTTTTCAAGGTTTATCAGCCGCCAGCCACTTGAACCAGTTGGCCATCTAGACTATACTCGCGCGACTTCCAGGCGCGTAGCTCAGTTGGTTAGAGCGCTTGCTTGACAGGCAAGAGGTCCACAGTTCGACTCTGTGCGCGCCTACCAGGTCGCTTGTGCGAAGCTCGATTGGGATCTGCAGGAAGTAAAGGAAAGGGAGTTCTATGCCAAAGATGAAGACAAACCGCATGGCGAAGAAGAAGCTCTTCCCAAACAAGAATGGGAAGGTTAAGCGCGGCCATGCATTTCACAGCCACAATACCGGGAAAAAGAGCGCTAAGCGCAAGAGGACTCTTGCCAAGATGGGAGCTGTCGACAAGACGAACGTCAAGGCTGTTCGCCTCCTGCTCCCGTATGCCTGAGGATAAGCTGATTTTTACACGAGGTAGTTATGAGAGTTAAGCGTGGAGTAGTAAGCCGTAATCGCCATAAGCGTCGTCTTAAGTTAGCAGAGGGCTTTCGTGGGCGGCGTAAGAGCTGCTTCAAACTAGCTAAGCGTGCAGTGGAAAAGGCGCTCCAGTTCTCGTATCGCGATCGACGCGCCAAGAAGCGTGATTTCAGAGGGCTATGGATAGTGCGTATTAACGCAGCAGCTCGCATGAACGGCTTAAGCTACAGTAAGTTCATCAGCGGCCTGTCAAAGGCCAACATCGACTTGGATAGGAAGGTGCTTGCAGAGATAGCTTTCCACGATCCGGCGGCATTTGCAGTCATCGCAGAGAAGGCGAAGGCTGCTCTGTAGGCTGGAAGGGTCAATGCAGAACCCGGACACCACATCACCGGGATTGAGTCATTCACAAACCGGCGTCACCCCGTTACCGTATTGGGTGGGGCCCGTTTCTCATGTCTGGCTCCCACGTTTAGTAGCGATAGACTCAAGTTGGAACCCGCGTTTCTGGTCCCAAAAGCTCTTTGAGGGGGAGCTGTCAAACCCTGCTTCGCGCGTAAGGGGGCTCTTCTCGGACAATGAGCTGATCGGATATGGGATCGCTCACGTGGTTGCAAACGAGGCTCACATCGTTTCCTTCGGAATTGCCTCGAAAAATCGGGGAAAAGGGGCTGGCGAATATCTCTTAAGAGATATCCTTAGCAGCTTATCTGCTGAAGGGGTTTCTGTCGTGACCCTTGAGGTGCGACTATCCAATACGATCGCGCAGGCGCTCTACACTAAGATAGGATTCGATATCGTTTCCGTTCGCAAACGGTACTACTCCAGTAACAATGAAGATGCCCTGACCATGCGTCTTAAGGTATCGGATCTAGGAGCATAGGCACACCATGTACCGCACACTGATTCAACCAGCCCTCTTCGCGTTGGATCCAGAGACAGCGCACAATACGCTAAGAACCTTTGCGCGAGTTGCTAACGTGCCATCCTTGTCCAGCGCTATCGGCCGTTTATACTCGATTGACGACCCGCGTTTGAAGGTATCGGTAGCTGGTCTTGAGTTCAAGAATCCAGTCGGGCTAGCAGCTGGGTTTGACAAGAATGCTGAGCTGCTTGGATTGTGGTCAGCTTTAGGCTTTGGGCACATAGAACTCGGGACCGTGACGGCTCGGGAGCAGCCGGGAAATCCCCGACCTCGGATCTTCCGACTAACTGCCGATAGAGCCTTAATCAACCGCATGGGCTTCCCCTCAGAGGGTGCAGATGCGATTGAGCGGCGCCTCTCGAAGATTCGAAACGGAGATCTCAAGCTACCGCCGATAGGGATTAATATCGGCAAGTCAAAGGAGGTAGAGCTTGATAAGGCCATAGAGGACTACTGTTACTCCTTCAGGAAGCTTGCGCCATGTGCTGATTATATTGCGGTGAACGTATCATCGCCAAACACCCCGAATCTTCGCCAGCTACAGGATAAAGAGCGTCTCAGTGAGCTCCTTGCAGCTTTGAGGGCATGCAACGAGCACAATCGCCCGGTCTTCGTGAAGGTGGCACCTGATCTCACCTTTCCAGCGCTTGAGGAGGTCGTGCAGTGCTGTTTTGATAACAAGATTACGGGGATTATAGCTACCAACACCAGCCTTGGTCGTGAAGGCTTGAAGACTCAGATCAACGAGGTGGGGGGGCTTTCAGGATCTTCGATTACCAAGCGTTCTCTCGAGGTGGTGCAGTTTCTGGGGTCGGCTATCGATGGGCGTATGGAGTTGATCGGAGTTGGCGGAGTCTTCTCGGGTCAGGATGCCTTGGCGATGTTGTGTGCCGGAGCGTCGATGGTTCAGATCTACACCGGGTTGATTTACGAAGGGCCGGGGATTGTGCGAGCGATAAACCGATACCTGGTCGAGTTCATGGAATCGCGCGGATGTCGAAACCTGCGAGATGCGGCGACCGCATGGCGATCTCAACTTGTTGCTTAGACGCCTTGTTGGCATGCAGCGAGGGCGGCGTTAGCTTGATCAAGTTGCTGTTTTCTGAAAGCTACGATCGCTTGAGCCTGAGCCACCCTCTGGGCTTGACGCTCCAGGGCACGCTGCCCGGATCGAACGTAGTTCTCCAGTTGGAGCTGTGCCCGATTAGCACGAATATCGGCCGCGTCTATTGCACGATTTCGACGAACATTACGAGCTATGCCACACTGGATCGCTCCCCATATGTTCCATCCCCAGCATAATCCAAAGTAGGAGGCCGGATACGACCGGACCACTTGAGCCTCGTACCGAAAGCTTTCCACCTGACTCTGCAAAGCCAAGGTTCTGTTCTCGACCTGCTCCTGGGTTCGAAAATAGCGATTAATCTCGTTGTTGAGGGTGCTTTCAGCTGACTGGACCTGACGGACAGCCGAGTTAACCTGCTGCGTTTCACTCGCGCAGCTGTTAGTTGCAGATGATGCGATGCGAGGAATAGCTAAGCTTGTCGTGATGATTGCTACAAGTACGGTGCAACGAAATAGTTTCATCATACGCCCTCTCCGCGAACGAAACACCCAGGGTAAGATATCAAAGGAACGGTTTTAAGTAAAACAGGATTTCTCTTGTAGGGCAGAGGGGTTGCTCTGTCAGCGAAGATGCCTGTGTCGCCGTTCTTCGAAAGAGAGAGGAGGCAACGCCCGAAATCGCTATAATTCCTAATCCCTAAATTGGTATGGTTTTTACTAGGCGGATTGAGAGCTCAGCAAAGAGCCTCAGAAATTCTCCATGAATTCTCGACGATTTAGAGGACCTGAAGAGAGTAGCCTAGTAATAGAGTGCGTCGTCACCAGGCACATAAGAACTCGTTGGTTATCTTCCAGCCTCAATGGCATCGGTGTTGAGCGCTCTCCGTATGTGTACGGAATTAACCGATTTGTGACCGAGTTTGACCTGGGCTGGTCGACTGAGGTACACTCTGTGAGCCTCGGTGGACCCAGCAAACCCCGCTGGATATAAACGGGTGACAGCGCCTCGTACACCGGAGCCTTCCCAAAGGAGGGGAATAGCCTTGAAAAATAAGAACACGGGACCGAAGTCTGCTCACCTCAAGATCGCGAATCCAAAGGCCGCGTCCGACAAGGCGGGCAAGAAGGTTGTGCGTCGAGCAACCAATCCGGCTGTAGTGTCTGTGAAGTCGGCTGCGACACCATCTGCAAAGGTTGTTGTTCAGAAGATCCGCGCAGCTCAATCTTCTAAGGTTCAAGGGAGTGATAAGCTTGCAACGACCAAGAACTCCAAGGCAACTCCGACGCTGACTGCGGTCAAATCGCAGAAATCCAAGTTGAAGCTCGTGACGAAGCCTGGAGCACAGGTACCGGTGAGCAAGATAACGCGATCTGAGCCGAGTTCGATCGGATCACGTATTGTTTCTGGTCCCTTCGGTGGAGAATCAAGTGTGCGTCCAGCGCTCGCTGTTCGCGCTCATGCCGTCGAAAAAGCAGTTGTTACTACCACCACGGTTGTAGAGGCTGTGTCCTTCAAGGTGGGAGACAAGATTGTATATCCCGGTCACGGAGTTGGGCAAATAGAGGGTATCAGGACTACCGTGTTAAGCGGTCAGGAGCACCACATCTACAACATCCAGATCCTCGACAGCGGTATGAAGGTCATGGTTCCAGTATCGCAAGCCGCAGCTGTAGGTCTACGGCGCATTATAGACAAGCGAGCGATCGACAGGGTGTACGACATCCTGCGTGACCGTGATTTTAAGATCGATACCCAGACGTGGAATCGACGCTTCCGTGAGTATTCACAAAAGATAAAGACGGGGTCGGTCTACGAGATAGCGATCGTTTTGCGAGACCTCTCGGTACTCAGTGCAGATAAAGAGCTCTCATTCGGAGAGAAGAAGATGCTCGATATGGCAGAGACCCTGCTCGTATCAGAGATCGCAATCGCTAAGGCTCGTCCGCACGACAAGGTAGCGGGGGAGCTGCGTTCGCTCTTCACCTAGACGTCACATGGCCTATTCAGTTGTGATCCCAGCGGCCGGAGCGGGTAGCCGGATGGGAACTGCTACCCCCAAGGTGCTACTTCCGGCAGGTATTGGCAGTGGTTCAGACCGCGCGGACATGCGGTCGGTGTTAGCGCTGACAGTAGGGCTCTTCGATGCTGATCCGAACTGTAAGGCGATTGTGGTGTGTGTTCCTGCGTCGTGGCGTGAGCAGTGCGCAGGAGCGGTGTCTTTTGCTAGCCGAATTACGATCGTTGAAGGTGGTGCAACCCGACAGGAGTCGGTGTGTAGAGGCCTCCTTGCTCTGAAGGGCAAGCTCGACCTCCATGACGGTTCAATCGTTCTGATTCACGATGCCGCGCGGTGTTGTCTTACGCCGCAGCTCGTTCAGCGGGTTGTTGAAGGGGTTCTTGAGCACGGGGCTGTGACGGCGGCAGTTCCGATCGTCGAGGCGCTCAGTCGGGCGGAGGAAGGTAAAGTGAGTACGTATGTTGATCGCCAGGACCTGTGGTCGATTCAAACTCCTCAAGGGTTCCTCTTGGGAGATCTTGTGAGGGCCCACGAGGAGGCGCAGCATAGTGCAGAAATGGCGCTCGATGATGCAACCCTTGTCGCACGTCTACGACCGGTGCACATCGTGATGGGTGAGCGCCTCAATATAAAGGTTACCAATCCGCACGATCTAGAGGTAGCTGAGGTGATACTTGCAGGTAGGAGATAACGATGGATCTACGTATAGGGCAGGGGATTGATATTCACCCCTTTGCGGATGGTCGACGGTGCGTGCTCGGAGGAGTTGAGATCCCCTGTGAGCAAGGGCTGCTCGGACACTCTGATGCCGACGCGCTCCTTCACGCGTTGATCGATGCCGTGTTAGGGGCGATAGGTCAACGAGATATCGGTACCTGCTTTCCGGATGATGATGGCGCCTATAAGGACATCGACAGTCGAATACTGCTCGGGCGGGTGTGGGAGCTCGCCTCGCAAGAGGGGTGGCAGCTCGTCAACGCGGATCTGACACTGCTCGCTCAGAAACCGAAGGTTAAACCGTACGTCGAAACGATGAGGAAGCGCATAGCAGAGGTGTTTGCTAGCGATGTCGAGCGCATTACGATCAAGGCAACGACAACCGAGAGGCTGGGCTTTATTGGGCGTCAAGAGGGGGTCTTGGCCAGTGCAGTTGTGTTGCTCAGGAGGGAGTAAGATGCGCCGAGCGGTTCTGCCGAAGCGTGGCGAAACCAGGATTCGACCCTTTATAGCGTTCTCCCAAAGTCACTTGGCGAAATCGTGGCTGTTGGAGAACGCTATTGATTCGCGGATGCGAATCACATCAAAACCTATAGGCGCTTCCGGGTTTTCACGTGGGTGACATGCGGTACTTTTCACAACGAGCCTGGGGATCCGGCCTTGACCGGGATTTATGGATGGCTCAAGCACCTAAGTGCACAAAGAGGACAGAGAGGTCAGCGAGGGGTATCATTCGGTATCGCCACTAAGGTCAGTGGCGTTTTTGTGATGACGCGGTACGTAAGGGCAATGCCTACAGCCAGACCCACAACAATTCCCGCGGCGGATGTGATGCACCCGCGTTAAAACCATCAATCCGGTTTGTGGGTCGATGTAGCTATCATTCCCTTGCGCGCACGCTTCACGGTGGAGGCGATGTACTTCGTCAGCCTGCGCTCGATCCATCTCATCTCTTACAGCGTTGGGTAATCGGTATAGCCGCGGTGGTCGCCTCCGTAAAAGGTGCTCGGGTCAGCCGAATTAAGCGCCGCGTGTTGCGACATGCGCTCCACGAGATCAGGATTGGCGATAAATGGCACACCAAAGGCAACGAGGTCTGCAAGCCCTTCGCTGAGAACCTCCTCGGCACGCTCTTGAGTGTAGCCGCCGTTGACGATAACTGCTCCGTTGAACCAGGATCGCACTTCGGCAAGGGTGGCATGGATCACGGGGTCTTGAGCCATACGCTCAATGAAGTGCAGGTAAGCGAGCTTGCGAGCTCTAAGCCCTTCGATCGCCACCTTGAAGATGGCCTTCGGATCGGAATCGCTCATATCATTGAAAGTGCCGTTAGGTGATATCCTCACTCCTACACGGCCTGACTCCCATTCCTGTAACACCGCGTCGGTAACCTCAAAAAGGAAGCGACAACGATTATCAGCGCTACCCCCGTATTGGTCGGTCCGTTTGTTTGTTCCATCGCGCAGAAACTGATCGATGAGATAGCCGTTGGCAGCGTGGACCTCAACGCCATCGAAGCCAGCTTCTCGAGCGGATCGAGCTGCATGTTGATAGGCAGTTATTATCTCTGCTATCTCCCCCTGCTCAAGTGCACGCGGGGTTTCAAAAGGCTTGGGGCCCTCGTAGGTGAAGACCTCTCCTGAACTCGGTTTGATGGCAGAGGGCGCTACTGGAGCGAGTCCGTTAGGCTGGTATGAGGGGTGAGAGATCCGCCCCACATGCCATAGTTGGAGCACTATCGTCCCGCCAGCCCGATGCACAGCTGACGTGATTGCGCGCCAACCTGTGACCTGTTCAGCGCTGTAGATCCCCGGGGTGCACGGATAACCTTGGCCTCCTGGCATCACCTGGCTCGCTTCGCTTATGATCAGGCCGGCTGACGCGCGCTGAGCATAGTATGTAGCCATGAGCTGTTGCGGTACGCCCGCGCGGTCAGCGCGATTTCGGGTCATCGGTGCCATAACCACCCTGTTTTTCAGGCTCCATGCTCCTAGCTTTACACTCGAAAAAAGGACCGGCTTTGCGCTCATAGTGATAGGCCTCCTCATAACACGCCCGCACGCAATGCGGGGTCTGCAAATCCACTTTTTATGTTTATCTGTCAGGTTGAGATGGTTGCATGTCTTTTCTTTCAGGAAAAGCTCCTAGTTCCCTGTCCTCGGGTTTTCGAAAGGCACCAAGATCGTGTACCATGAGGTGTTTACCTGCTCTTTAACAAGTTAGTGTTGTGTTAGGCAGTTTTCACGCCCTCACTGTGTGGTTCGCCAGAGGTGAGCGGGTGAAAGCTGTTACTGAGTCGTATGTGAAGGTTTTATTCAACGACCCCTGGACTTCCCCCTGATCCTTGCAAGACAAGGTTGCCCCCGCTCGATCGTGAGGAGTAGCCTTTACTGTGGCGCCAAGGAGAGTGCAGAGGTCGTTGACTCGTTAGTTTTCTCTAGCAAAGGAGTGCCCAGAATGTCTGGCAATCTTGGATTGGGATTGGTGTTGGCAGGTGTTGGTATCCCTCTCGCAACAGTGGTCTCGTTGTGGCTGTATAGCGAGGTGAGGCGCGTGTTGTTTCAATTTCGAGTGGAGTGTCTTTCCGGAATGGATAGCACTTCTCGCTCGAAACTGATCAAAGGGGTTCGGTCTCAAAAGCAGTGGCGAATGCTGCGAAGAGCCCTTGAGAGCTCCTCAGTGTCGACCGATACGAAGGTCGAAATGTGTAGAGAGCTCATAGAGCGTGACCAGAAGAATTTTTCTTTCTTCCTGCGGTCGGATTATCTCCCCCGCTTGATGATGGTAGCTCAAGGGGACTACCAACGTCTTGCGGCGGACGTTGCTCTGCGGCTTGCAGCGCAGGAGCAGGATGTTCTGCTGGAGGTCGTAAAGAGCCTTGAACGGCTCAGCGATCCAGAGTTGACCGAGATCGTGTTGAAGGGGGTCTCTCGCGTTGTGGCGAATTTGAAGAGTCATTCAGATCTCGCAACGATGTGGCCGTCGAAACTCGAGCGAGCAATCGTAGTGAGTCAGATCGCTTCAAAGTTAGGCGATCCGAACGACGGAGTTCGTCGAGTAGCGGCGCAGGTCATCCGTGATGTTCTGGCACAAGACATCGTCGCAGGAGAGGGTGTATTCATGACACTGCTCCGCGATCAGCGACGAGAGGTCAAGGAGCTTGTGGCTGAATTGGTGTTAGATCACAAGGCCCAACTTCCTGGTGCAACCTGTTGCGCATGGATCGTCAGAACCGACTTGAGCCCCGAGCTCCGTAGTCGATTCTGAATCTCATGGATGGGAAGCTGTTATTTTTGAGGTGACTCAGTAACAGCGACCCTACTTCTGGACTCTAAACCAGTGGCGGGACTCGGTCGGCTTTTCTCCTTTCTCGTCGAGGGTCATGACCACGCTTCTGCTCCGTGCCGAGCATTTGCCTTATCCTTATCTTTAAGAAGATGAGCGGAGGATGCTGGATGGAACAGGTAGGTCAGGCGATACATTCGGAGAGTCAGTGGATCGTTGAGCGCATCCTGGCAGAGGCTGATCTCCCACACTTTGACTCATGGGCCAGCTTCAATCACTATTGCCGACATATCCTGGATCTGTGGCGCCTTGCCTACACACCTGGGGCAGGAACGAGTACCACGTTTGTCGCACATTGGGATGCTATTCGTAGCAACGCTCCACGTACGGTACGAACCCCATGGGGTGGGATCCACATCACAGCGGTGCAGCTTCCCAACGTCGAGCAATACGTCGCAATAGAGGGTGGACGATACACCCCCTTTGAAAAGCATCTTGAAAGGGTTGAATCGCTGTTGGCTCTGAGTGGGACTGGCGTGTTCGTGTACCGCTCGCTCGTGAGTAAGGCGATGCAAGCCGACGCGATAGTACCGGGGTATTCAATTACCCTGTTGCCGGAGCAGGAGCACGCCGTAATTGCGCTGGAGGACCTACTGCTGTTCGAACGCGTAACGGACATTAAAGGGGAAGACGAAGATCGTGTGGTTGTATTCGAGGCACTGCTATGAGGAGCTCATCCTGGTCTTGCCTAACAGCGATCATCGTGAGTCAGGGCCTCCTCGAATTACAACAGCCTTATCGCGATAATCGCACTTGTGTATTTCATCTCGCGCGGATCGCGTGCTCCAGCACCGAGCGCTACTCCCGAGCAAACAACCGAGCAATCGCAACGTGAGGGTGCTGCTGCTCCGGTCCCGAATCAGTAGAGTCAATCGAGCGTATCAGAACTGATGTGATTCCCCAGGCGCGATCTCAAGGGCCTCAATTCCGAGGGTAGCGCACTCCGCAGAGAACTCCGCGAAAGTTCCCGTAAGCAGGCCAAAGGTTTTGTAATGAATGGGTACCGCGTAGGAGCACCCAACAAACGATGCTGCGCGCGCAGCCTCAAGCGGACCCATCGTAAAGTGATCTCCGATCGGGAGCAGGGCAACGTCAGGTTTATAGATCTCTCCGAGGAGCTTCATGTCGCTAAACAACGCTGTATCGCCTGCATGGTAGACACACCATGAGTCAAAGGAGAGTAATACGCCACACGCTTCTCCTGCATATAGAGTACCGTGTGCTGCATCATACGAGCTTGAGTGGAGCGCATGGGTCAGGCGCACGGTGAGTTCCCCGACCGAGGTGCTGCCGCCTTTATTCATCGGGATAACCCGCTCTGATGGAAGACCTTCGGCTATCATGATCATGGCGAGCTCATAGGTGGCTGCCAGGCGAGCGCCGCTCTGCTGTGCAACGCGTACAGCATCCCCTGCGTGGTCTGAGTGACCGTGAGTAAGAACGATCAGGTCGAGGGGGCCCGGATTAAGTAGTGCGGGTGGGCAGAGGGGGTTACCTTTGAGCCAAGGGTCAATAGCAATCCGTTTTCCTGCACATTGGATGAAAACAGCCGAATGGCCAGCGTAGGTCATGGTACGTTCTTTCATGGTCTCTTCCTCCCGCCACTCTGTCGAGGGGGTACAATACCCCCCGCTTTTATCGCTAAGTCGGCCCTTCGAAAGCGCTTTGCCTCCCTGGCGATACCAAGGTGTGCCTGTTAGCATCGTAACGCAGAGAGTGGCATCGCTTCGCTAGCGCTGCATTTACACGGATAACATTATGAGATCATCATCCTTCTTGCCAATCCTCTTGAGTACAATCGCTCTCATGCTCTGCGCCAGCCGCGAAGCTCGGGCTGATTCTGCGGCATCGGAGCAGGCTCCCAGAAGCCACACTCCGACTTCAAAGCAGTACGATAAGCGGCTTCCCCCGGTGTTGCCGGGTGAGGTAGTGGTAACCGAGGAGGGACAGAAGATGCGGGTATGGTCGAGTTCCGGGCCCGTACCGGTTAACCCACGACCAACCCCGCAAACCTACAACGGTGGTATGCCAGGCTTAATTCTGGATGGTCGCGGTGGAGGGGGTGGCGGCTATCCTCAGGGTGGTGCTCGATAATCACCGCACAGCGGCTACGAAAGGCTCTCTGTAACCCATGCCGCGTAGCGTTCAGAGACGTGCGAGGTTGGCAATACTACGAATTCAGGTGTCTCGTAGGGGTGGTTCTCCACAATACACTGCTCAAGCCGTTCCAGGGAGCTGGTCGAGCTTTTGATAATCAGTAACACCTCCTCGTCGAGGCACACCGACTCCTGCCAGACGTACACCGACTGAAGCCCAGGAACGATGTTGACGCAGGCCGCAAGCCGCGCCCCAACTACCTGTTTTGCCAAGGCTTGTCCAACCTCTTTGGAAGGGCACGTCACGAAACAGACAACTATATCCATCACCACCCCGCGCGTTGTGAAATAGGTGCTAAGCTGCTAAACTGTAAAGCGCTTTGGGGAGCAAAGATAGCTAAAAAACCGCAACCTGAAGGGGATTAATCGACCTTCTCGTTGAGCAAGCCTACGTAGTTTCTGCAAGGGGGATACCATGCGAAGATTTCTGAGCATTGTTGTAGCGCTGTCGGTGTTCACCGCTGCCTCTGCGGCCGTAGCCAATCCTAAAGAGTCCGATAAGAAAAAGGAGCTGCCGAAGAGCGGCAACCTCTCTACTTCAATCAACTCCGGCTCGGTGTCCAGCTCGGTTCCCGACCCTTTTGGAGGGATTGAGATCGGGGAGGGCGAGGGCTCGCCCATCTCGGGCTCCATCTCTCGGCTCGATGAAGACACCTGGCAGATGAGGGTGTTCAATAATTCACAGGATACATACTCGGTGAATCTGGGTGTGAAGCAGCGTGATGAGGACGGTCGAACGCTCAAGAGCGACAGCTTCTCATACACCTTGAAACCTGGAAGCTCGGCAGAGCGGCCAATTCAGGCAGCCTCGGGCTCGCGGGAGGCTGACCTCGACCTGCGAAGCTACAGCAAGATCAAGAAACAGAAAGCCGCCCCCGAGTCAGAAGCGGGCTCAGCGGCGACGCAGTAACGCTCGTCGAGGAGAAGAAGTACCGGTGAGCTCTCAACGTTCGACCCTCAAGAATCCCGGTGCAAAGGATCTCAAAGCGCTTGAGAGATTCGTTGTTCCATACAATAACAGCTCAGGCGACGTCCGATTTCACCTGGTGTACCCGAACAACTACTGGGTTGCCATGTCTAACCTGGGCTTTCAGGCAGTATACGACATCTTGGCGCGTGATCAGCGCGTGATAGTCGAGCGCGGATTCCTCCCTGAGAACCACGAGGAGAGCGAGGTGCGCGCTTCAAAGTGGCGCTCCTTTGAGGCAAATCGGTTGCTCGCGGATTGCGACATCGTGGGTTTCAGCCTCTCGTTTGAAACCGATTATCCTCATTTACTCCGAATCTTGGAGAATCAAGGGTTACTGTTTGATTCCTGGCAGAAACGCGACGAGGCGGCTCAGGGGCGTTTCTCAGTTCCGTTAATCATAGCGGGTGGGACCGCTGTAACCCTTAACCCAGAGCCGGTGGCAGATTTTATCGACGTGTTGGTGATAGGCGAGGCAGAGGAGCTTCTGCCAGAGTTTATGGATGTCTTTCATAGCGCGAAGCTTGAGGGGTGGTCGCGTGAAGCGTTGCTGCACGCGCTTGCTCAGATTGAAGGGGTATACGTTCCCCGTTTTTACACCCCGGTCTACCACGACGATGGATCGATGGCGCGTTACGAGTATCCCTCTACCGTCCCCGCACGCCCACAACGAAGGTTCGTAAAGGACCTCTCAAAGTTCAAGACACACTCACGCATCCTAACGCCCGAGACCGAATTCAAGTCGATGTTCCTGACTGAGACCGGCCGGGGATGTGAGATGGGGTGCCGCTTCTGTGTCGCGGGCTACATCTATCGACCGATTCGTAAGCGAAGTGAGGAGAGTATCGCAGACACCGTGCAGGTCGGGCTTGAAAATAGCCAAGCGATCGGCTTTGTTGGAGCGGCTGTATCATCGCATAAATCGATCGCAAAGTTAGCTCAGTCAGTAGCCGAAAAGGGGGCGCGTGCCTCCCTCAGCTCAATCATGTCTCAGAAGGTTACCAAAGAGCTCGCTGCCAGTATCTCCGAGAGTGAATACAAAACAGTAGCACTAGCGCCCGAAGCCGGCACCGACAGGTTGCGGCGCGCCGCTGGTAAGCGTGTTACCAATCAACAGGTGGTGGTAGCGGCGCGCGAGATGGCAGAGGCGGGTATTCGTGGCTTTAAACTCTACTTCATTGTTGGTCTTCCAACTGAGACCGAGGAAGATGTTGATGCCGTGGCGCATCTGGCGATAGCGGTGCGTGATGCGGTTGTCGAGGTATCGCAACCAACGGGAAAGCTGGCGTGGGTGGCGCTCTCTGTTAATCCCTTTATTCCGAAGGCCTCCACGCCGTTTCAGTGGGAGCCGATGCTTGATCCCAAGACCCTCGACTGCAAGATACAGCGTATCCGCAAGCTCGTGATGAAGGTGCCAAACGTAGAGCTACGCTTTGAGCCACCCAAGGAGAGCTACTTTCAAGGTTTGCTGTCGCGAGGAGACAGACGTGTTGGCGCGCTGTTGCTTGAAGCTGAGCGACGCAACGAAAGCTGGAAGTGGTTAGTGAAGCGCACTAAGGAGCCGATCGTGGCAGGGGTACCACCCGTAGATTTTTACGTCTCACGTAGGATACCATTCGATGAGCTGCTTCCGTGGGAGGTGCTCGATTCTCGTATTCCGCGCTCCCTACTCGAGCGTGAAGCGATGAGAGCTCATCATGGTGAGGAGTGGACGCAGCCCAAGGCTCCCGATGAGCAGGAGCGTGAGAGGGAGGCTCAGGCGCTTGAGAGCGTACGTGAGTCAGGTGAGGCAAGGGATAAAGAGATAAGTATCGATTCAGGGATAGTAGAAGGTGCATCAGTATGACGATAGCTGGACAGATAGTACCGGTGATCTCCGGTAAAGGTGGTGTAGGCAAGTCTACGGTCGCGGTAAATCTCGCGATAGCGTTGGCTCGAACCGGGGCCAAGGTTGCTCTGATTGACAGTGATTTTTACGGGCCGAGTATTCCTACGCTCATGGGTGGAGGGCAGGTGATCCCTGACCACGAGGAGAAGCTCATCCCTCCTGAGAAGTTCGGAGTTAAATACATCTCCCTCGGGTTCTTTTTGCGTAATCCAGATGATGCAGTGATCTGGCGAGGACCGATGTTCAATAAGGCGCTCCACCAGATGTTTGAGGATGTGAGTTGGGGTGTCGTTGATTACATGATCGTAGATATGCCGCCTGGTACCGGTGATGCGCAGCTATCGCTCTCGCAGTTGGTGAAACTTGCAGGAGCTGTGGTTGTCACAACGCCACAAGAGGTTGCGCTTGCAGATGTACGGAAATCAATCAACATGTTGAGTAAGGTCAACGTAGATGTCTTGGGTATGGTGGAGAATATGTCAGGTTTACCAATGCCGGATGGGTCGCTCCTGCCGATCTTCGGTAATGGTGGCGGGGAACGAACAGCTCAGGAGTTTGGGGTCCCCCTGCTGGCCCAGATACCGATCGATATCAAGGTGCGAGAAGGGGGTGACGCCGGGCAGCCGATTGCTTGCGGGGAAGGTCCGATAGCCGAGATCTTCCGGGAGCTTGCGTTGAAATTGGTAACGATTCTTGATACAAAGCGAAGAGGTGAGTCAGTTCTAAAAATAGTCAACTGACTTGCCAGGTTGTGGAAAGTCTAGGATAGTGTCGACCAGGGTCGCTGTGGTTTGGTAGCTTTGCAGAGGCCAATAAGGGGCTTGCGGGTGCCAGCCGTGGAATACGGGTGTGACCCGTGGAATAATAGTAGAGGGAACTCGTTCATGTACACCGTAGTGCTTGCAGTTCACGTCATTTTGGCGGTCACCTTGGTGGGCCTCGTTCTCCTGCAACAGGGGAAGGGGGCTGATCTTGGGGCGGTCATGGGCGGAGGTGCCAATACCCTGTTCGGTGTGGGCGGTGCATCCTCACTCCTCGTACGGATGACCACTGGAATCGCGGTGTCCTTCATGTTAACCTCCGTCCTCCTCGTGAAGCTCGCGAGTACGAATTCCGGTGCGATGAGGGTCGCCCCTGACGCCATGAGTGGTTCGGTACTTGAGGGTGCCCCGATCGCAGCTCCAGCAGGTGGCGATTCGGCGCAACCGTCTGCGAATGGAGCGGGCTCACAGTCAGCACAGCCGGTGCCAGCAGCACCGAACGTTGCACAACCACCAGCTGCCGTGCCGGTACCTGCCGCGGCAGACAAGGTGGAAGTTGATGGAGCTTCTGCTTCGGAGACGAAAAAATAGCAGGGTCGAATTTGCACGCCCAGGTGGTGGAATGGTAGACACGCCAGTTTGAGGTGCTGGTGGCAGAAATGTCGTGGAGGTTCAAGTCCTCTCCTGGGCACCATTCTCTTCTCTACTTTTAGCACATCATTAACTGAGGCTAGGTACTGTTGTAAACCCGCACGGCAGGTCGTGGATGAAGTCAACGCTGTCATGCGGGGATGGGCACAGTACTTCTCTCAAGACTATCGCACTCCAGCCTATTCCGCAGTCAACCGCTACGCTCAATCTCGTGCTATACAGCACCTTAGACGACGCAGCCAACGAAGATACCGCCGACCATCCGGTATCACGTGGTACCGGTATCTGGAGCAGCTCGGCTTTCGCCGACTCTCCCCCGGCGCTGCACCTGTGATAGCTCGGTAGCGAATGCGTATGGAGAGCCGGATGTGGGAAATCTGCTTGTCCGGTGCGACGAGGACTTGAGGGGAAGGCAGGTGGCCTTCCTCTCAGGTTACCCTACTATTAACATACATATACATGTGATCGGATAACTACCGGGTCACGAACGAGTACGAATCTGTCGTAATCGGAGTCTTTTGGCCCCTATTGGGGCGAGTCTTCAAGAAAGGTGAAGCATACCATGTGTTTATTGAGACTCGTGGAGGATGGAATCGGTTCGCAATCCGCGCGATAGGAGCGTCACCTCACGAGGGGAGATAGGCGTTTTGCCGAGCGGGAGGCTTATTCGCAGGGCACCGGTAGATCGCGCTACGCGACGGAAGGGAACCGTTTCCCCACGTGGGCTCCAGCTCCGCATCCCCGAGAAGGTAGCGAGCCTGGTGCCGCAGCTGCTTGCCGCTGTGTGCTTCGTCGTGGGGATAGGCATTGTTTTGCGGGATCCTGGGACCATCCCGGTTGCCGATACGGTGACGGAGCCGAGGAGTGTGTCGGCGACGGCAGGTAAGGTGATGCTTTCGTACGGACCGCTGCGCGTTGAGCCTGAGCCTTACGTTCAACCCGTTCGCAATACCGAACCCGATACCCCGGTGACTACCGTGCACCAAGAGCAACCAGTTCAGCCCCGATCACCCGCACTATCCAAGCGCATGCTCACCCAAAAGGTACTACAGGTGATAAAGAGATACGCCCCGCGCAATCGCAATCCGGTTGTTCTGGCGGAATCAATCGTGCAGGAGAGTCTTAATCAATCCTATGATCCTCTATTTGTCGCAGCAGTGATTAAGTCAGAAAGCAGCTTTAACGAGTTGGCGCGTTCACACAAAGGGGCTAAGGGATTAATGCAGCTGATGCCGCGTACCGGCTCGTGGTTGGCACAACTTGCAAAGATGCCGAAAGGGGAGTTGACCGATCCGGGGTATAACTTGGCGCTCGGAATCCGATACCTCAAACAGCTCGAACAGGGGTACGGTGGCGATCGGATCTTCACCCTGATCGCCTATAACTGGGGCCCTGGGCGGGTAGAATCAGCCACCGATGGCGAGCGCCGCGTACCCCCTGAGGTTATGGGATACGCCATTAAGATATTGAACGACTATCGGCGCTGGACGAGCGAAACAACCTAGCCAAGTCGGTCGTGTGAACTCTTTGTCTGGTCTAGCGTGTTTATCCTCGACGACGTGAGGGCGTGTGGAGTACCCTTATAGCTGTATGGGAAACAGTAAACAGTGTAGCGACGATCTCGATGAGAACACTGCCGATCGCTCTCGTGTCGCCGATGAGATCGACGATCTAAAAACAACGATATTGCGGCTAGCCAAAGATCGAGAGCGGCTTCCGCAGCCGCTTTTCTGGTCCCTCTTTAATTCACGGCTCAAGGATATCAAACGCTCAAAGGAGCTCGCTCGAATGCTCGATGAGGTCTTGGGAAGCTAGCGCTGCCGAGCAGCCCAGAAGGTACTACCAGTTTCTGCCCGGAAACACCGATTTCTCCCCCAACACTCGCTGGTGAGTATTGAATCATTTTGGGAGGCGAACAAAGACCTGTTTTTTTGGTTTCTGTCCTAGTGGACAGAAACTACCTAGCTGGCTCACACTCAGTCGTGGGCTGCTCAAGTAAACGATCCGCGAGCTCCATCCGTGCTCGTACCCGTCCCTCAGGCACTCCGAGGCGTTTCCATGTCGCCTGGTCGTGCATGATTCTAGATACCTCTTGCAGGTCTCCGGCGACGAGCGCCGGGTGAAGAAGCTTTCTCGTGGTAGGCGTATAGTCCCCGCGGTACCTCAGGTCAAACAGAAGCTCCTGTGCAGCCGTGGGCAGCTTCTCCCATGAGAGAGCGCCGTAGGCCTTGACCGTGTCAGGTTTGGCGAGGATGCGCTGAATATCCTTAATCATGAATGGAGAGGTGATCTCGTCAAAGATACGGCGTTCAGCCTCTGCGCTTATGATCGGCGACTGATCGCGATTCCGCTCTACAAAGAGGCGAGCGGCCTCACCGCGCAAGCCAGCTCCGCGCGAGAGGATGCGCGCGTCGTAACTTGGAACACCTACCTGTACCAGATCGTTAAAGACCGCCTGTGCGCGCCGCTGACCCATATCGTACCCTGGCCCCAGCGTGACGCCGCTCGCTTTACCTCCAGGCCAGTGAATGACCCGACTGAAGTAGCGCGTTCCCTCCTTACCGATCTCAGCGTTGAAGGTGTGGCGCCCGAAGTCAGTTAAGCGACACCCAAGAACCGGGGCGCGCTGATATGAACCGCGGGTGTCGATCGGGAATGGTTGCAGGGCAGCTACATCAGTGCGGTTTTGAACTCTCATCGGAACGGTCCTCCACAATAGTCATGTCTCGATAGGGCTCAGGGACAGATCCCCTTGCCATCTCTCGCTAGAGGAGTATTCGGCAACGGATGAAATTTGTTGCTAATGCTAGGAAGGGCGATCCCTTTTCGTCGCGAGTATTTTCTAAGCAGCGGATCTCCCTCCCTTGGTGCAGCGTACTTCTGAAAACGACCATTTCGACTGGCGCCGGTGCACACCTGTTTCTCTCCACCATGCCACATGTCCGAAGCTGTCATTTTTTTCAGTGCCATGCACTAGCAAGAGGAAGATTCCCTTGTGATCTCTACCTAGGTCGGTTACTCGAGACAAGGATGTCTCATGAGGGGCGCTTCCTCACCAAACACCTACCAAGTTCTCCCTCCATCGGCGCTGTTCCCTGTGGTACTTTCGTCATCTCGATCGTCACTGGGACTCCACGGAGGTCTCCACGCACCCTCTCATACCCGTCACCTAGAAGCAGTAACGTACCAGGTGTGAGGCTGTGGACGCTGTGGAAGTCGAGCGTGAGCAGGAGATCTTCATCGGTGCCTGGCTTGCGTATTGTCGGGCATTGGTACTCCTTTGAAGAGAGATCGGCGGCGATCTCGACCATTAATGTCTTGTTCTTCAACGTATCGTTGTTAAAGACGAAGTGCGTTCCGTCTGCATCAGTGGTCGATAAATCGACGTAAGCCGTTTTTAGCGGGCTCGAAGCCGACAGCGCCGTCAAATTCTGAATAGGAGCGCGCCGTAGTCCCCGTCGGGAGCTGAACGTGACAATGCCATTGGCAAGGAAAATAGGTTCGACCTGCTTGTCTAATCGGAGTGTTGCTACCCTGTTGAGGCACTCGATTCGCTGCTCTCTGATCGACCCAGAGCAGTACAAAGATCGGCGCAATCTGGGCTTGCCACGGGAATGAGCAGCGCCTCTAAGCTCTCCCTTGATCAGGAAATTGCCGTTCATATCGATGAGTGGCTTGACGTATTCGACACGCATCCCACGTGGAACGGGGAGCTCAAGGACTCCTAGCGAACCTTCGGAGTAGCCGAAAACGCGCCACGATCGTCTGTCTGGAAGACCCGGCTGCTTAGCTACAACGACGGTCTCTCCGTTTGCATTCATTTCACTCGCAGGAGCTTGGGTCGTCTCTATATCGAATAGCGGGACCGGTGTGACAGCGCCCCTTTCGAGCAGGGTGTAGCTGAATTGTGAAGGGAACGTGAACCGGTCTACGGTTGGGGTGAGTACTAGTCCACCTGAAAGATCGACTCCGAGGAAATCATAGATAGGAAGCCCATTTTCGGTGCGATTGAGGTCCTCATTGATAAACTGGCGCTCGTATCCGTCCGGCCCAAAGAGTGTCAGGACATTCCTTCCGTATGCAGCTGAATCTCTCATCCACGCTTCCCCCAGCAACCAGCCCCGACCGTTCAGAGCGTATGTCATATAGATTGGAGAGCCGTTGCGCTCGCGTATCACCCACTCCGCTTCGGGCTGGGCGGAGGCAGCGCGAAAAGTGATGCTGAGATAGGTTGATATAATTAAGAGGCCGAGACACCTAAGCCTCAAGTTTGTTGCTCGTTTCATATTACCGCCTTCTTTGAGACAATAGGCCCACAGGACTCGACATGTCGTTACAATCATAAAAATCCTCTCTTCATTAAACCTCAAGACTGCGTAGTTTCTCGATAAAAGATATGAGGCAAGAGGATAAGGATGCGATCTCAAAAGTATAACGAAGTGATAACAATTACAGATAAAAAATCGATTTTCCCGGTCTAGTCGCCCTCCTAGTTCGCCCTCCTAGTACATGGCACTTCTCAAAGAGAACTCTCGTGCCTACAACCGGAGCGCGGACTTTCTAAGTCCGCTTACTGCCGGGATCGTGGTGCTGTTAGTTAGCGGAGCTGGAAGCTCCGCGCTCCTGGTAACTCTCGCCTACAACCGGAGCGCGGACTTTCTAAGTCCGCTTACTGCCGGGATCGTTGTGCTGGTAGCTGGCGGCGCTGGAGGCGATCAAAGCGCATGAGCCGATTGGAGCGATAGCCCGGCGGTACAAGGTACACCCGATCCAAGTAGGCAAGTGGCGCAAGCAGCTGGTTGGAGAGATTACCGTGTCTTTGAGGACGAGCCAGATGCCGATGCTGCAGCCAAGGAGCGTGAGAACCAGGAGCTCTATGAGCAGATTGGCAGGTTGAAGGTCGAGAATGACTTTCTGAAAAAAA
>Ga0169931_10001602_pt1 | contig 37198 bp, 32 predicted proteins | sample Kivu_15m_20L_FD_129675 | JGI IMG/M metagenome (GOLD analysis project Ga0169931, IMG submission 129675) | Freshwater microbial communities from Lake Kivu, Western Province, Rwanda to study Microbial Dark Matter (Phase II) - Kivu_15m_20L... | ecosystem: Environmental > Aquatic > Freshwater > Lake...
AAATAATTCCGCTCCCTGCTCGCAGGTAAATTGAATCTTGGTATTCGCCTTTTTGCTGTATTCCGCCCGGAAATCCACCACGAGCATGCTGAAAGAACCTTTTCCCGCCAGGGCCAATTGGCATAATGCCCCAGTGCTGAGTTCCGCAGCACCAGCTAGCGCTGCAAAATAGATGGATTTGAATGGGTTTTGACTTCTCCAGAAAAAAGGGATACTGATTATGCATTTTTGTGCATCGAGGTGAACCATCTTCAACCTCCAAAATATGGCTGTAGGTAATTTGAAGAGCATTGCAAACCAAAAAATAAAAGGGTTTAACATCCTTTTTTGATAGGTGAGGGCGGCAGGAGAAAGTGAAGTATTCGTGTGCATAGGTTCGGTTTTCAAGGAAAAACTTATTTGTTCTTAGCTTGCATTGAAGCCTCTCAACTTGATTTGGGTGAGTTTTCGTTTGGTGTCTAATGGAAAATCTCCTTTCATCATCCATTCGTAATAGCCAGGTTCTTCTTTGAGTGCCTGTTCAATGGTTTTTCCCTTGTGCTTGCCAAAGTTAAAAACCTCCTGACCTTGGGAATTGAAAATAAATCTTCCAGCCAAATCTACCATGCGTTCATTGACTAAGGCATGGATTTTTTTCATGTCGTTTTCAAATATTCCTAATCTATTCCCTTGCAAGTCTTCTACGGATTCCCCCAGGTAGCGTTCGATTTGAGCACGAAATACATCTACTGTAGCCAAGGTATCTGCCTCAGCACTGTGCGCATTTTCCAATTTTTTACCGCAATAGAATTTATATGCCGCACTCAAATTTCTTTTTTCCATCAAGTGAAAGATTTTTTGAGCATCGAGCAAGTTGCGCTTGTCAAGGTCGAAGTCGATTCCAGCACGTAAAAATTCCTCTACCAGCAAGGGTATATCGTATTTCAATACATTGAAACCAGCCAAATCTGAAATCCCTATAAATTGAAACACTTCTTGGGCTAGATCCTTGAAATGGGGTTCATTTTTGAGGTCCTTGTCATACAATCCATGAATCAAGGAGGCTTCCAAAGGGATGGGCACGCCAGGATTTACACGTCTGGTGTAGATTTGTTGTCCACCGTCGGGGTTAAGTTTGACTATCGATATTTCTACAATTCGATCGGTAGATACATTGGTACCTGTTGCCTCCAAATCAAAAAATGCAATGGGATTTTTAAGGTTGAGCTGCATAGAAAAGAAATTTTTGTTTGAGCGGTTCGAGGTTGAGGTTATCGTAATTCCCCGAACTCATGAGTAGGAGGTTGGTATGGGTATAATCCTGTGCCAGAAGGTAATCGCTCAGCGCGCTGCTGTCTGTGAATAGGATCAGGTCTTTTCGTTTGAATCCTTCGCGGAGCATTTCTTCGGACATGAGTTCCAATTTTTTCATGGCCACCGCATGTGGATTGAGGTAGATGACTGCTGTGTCTGCTTCATCCATGCTATGTGCATAGTTCGGCAAAAAAGCCTTGTTGAGTGAAGAGTAGGTGTGAAGTTCCTGCACGGCTAGTAATCGGCGCTTTGGAAATTGATTTTTAACTGCATTTACGGTAGCCTTCAATTTGGATGGGGCATGCGCAAAATCCCGGAACAATACACCTGAATCGTGTTGCACGAGGATTTCTTGGCGCTTGGCAGCACCCTTGAAACTTTGAATGGATGCATAGAATTTCTCTCGAGGAAGTCCTAACGCCTCGCAAATATGGAGAGCGCCTTGCAGGTTTTGCAGGTTGTGTGCACCAAAAATTCCGATTTCCGCTTCACCCTTTGGAGTGATTAGGCTGGTTTTCCCATCATGGATTTGGGAAGGATGGGCTTGGTAGCCTATTTTTTCTCCTTGGCCCTGTGACATTTCTGCTGCTTCCTTCACCAAAGGATCTGCACTGCAGTAGATCAGGCTTCCAGTGGCAGGAGTTCGGTCCATGAGTAGGGAAAACTGCTTTTTGTAATCCTCGAAATCTGGAAACACATTGAAATGGTCCCAAGCGATGCCACTGACCAGAAGGATGTCGTGTTTGTAATGAAAAAACTTTGGTGTTCGGTCGATGGGTGAGGTCAGGTATTCGTCTCCTTCGATGACAATGATTGGGGCATCCGAAAGACGAACCATCAGGTCGAAGCCTTCAATTTGCGCACCTACCAAGTAGTCGAAGTCCATGCCTTGATCCTTCAAAACATGCAAAATCATGGAAGTAATGGAAGTTTTACCATGGCTACCTGCGATGACTACCCTTACTTTATCCTGGCTTTGGTTGAAAATAAATTCGGGAAAAGAATACACTGAAATACCCAATTCCTGAGCGCGGAGCAGTTCTGGATTGTCAATTCGTGCATGCATTCCCAACAGGATGCCGTCTAGTTGCTCGTGGATTTTCTCTGGAAACCATCCTTGGGTTTCGGGTAGAATACCTGCTTTTTGTAGTCGAGTTTTGGAAGGCTCGTAGATTTCATCGTCGCTTCCGGTGACCTGGTACCCTTTTTCAAGTAAGGCAAGGGCCAGATTATGCATGACGGCTCCTCCGATAGCAATGAAATGATACTGTTTCATGAGCGGAAATGGGTTGATTTTTTTCTAATTCAAACATAGGTAAAAAACCTTGTAGCGCGTGTTTCGCGAAAGGATTGTTTTCCATAACCCTACTTCGTTTCATTGAAATCACGTTGTAAGTGAAGGGAGCATTTGTTGTAGGTTGACTTCAGATTTTCACAAATTGCTTCCTTTATCCTGTTGATAACTTTGGGAAAAATTGTTTAAAACTCTTGCTTCCAAGCAGGTAAATTTGAATCATGACTGAAAACACCCCTCCCGCTGGTCGCTACCGAAAAAAGCCTTCTTTTGATAATCCTACCAACTATTTAGGTAAAGTACCTCCTCAAGCCATTGAACTGGAGGAAGCCGTACTAGGAGCTTTGATGTTGGAAAAAGATGCCTTAACAAATGTCATTGACATATTAAAGGTGGAGAGTTTCTACAAGGAAGCGCACAAGGTGATTTTTCAAGCCATTTTGGATTTATTTACTGAAAGTCAGCCGATTGACTTATTGACCGTGACCATCCAACTTCGGAAAAATGGAGCCTTGGAAATAGCAGGTGGAGCCTTTTACATCACCGAACTCACTTCAAAGGTGGCTTCTGCTGCCAACATTGAATTCCATGCTCGCATCATCACCGAGCAGTCCATCAAACGTGAATTGATCCGTATCGCTTCCACTATTCAGAAAGATGCTTTTGAGGATACCACGGATGTATTTGAATTGTTGGATTCGATGGAGCATTCTCTTTTTGAGATTTCCGAAAAAAATATCCGTAAAAATTACGCAGACATGCGCTCCATCTTGCGGGATGCAATGACAGAATTGGAAGCCAGAAAAAATCAGAAAGATGGTCTTACAGGAGTTCCTTCAGGATTTACCGCCTTGGATCGGGTAACCTCTGGATGGCAGAAATCAGACCTGGTCATCATTGCGGCACGTCCAGCGATGGGTAAAACTGCCTTTGTCCTTTCCGTATTGCGTAATGCTGCCGTAGATCACAATCGTCCTGTGGCTATTTTTTCGCTGGAAATGTCATCCGTACAGTTGGTGAACCGACTGATTTCCTCTGAGGCAGAGTTGGATGCTGAAAAAATCAAAAAAGGAACCTTGGCAGATCATGAATGGGCCCAGTTGGTGCATAAAACTGCCAAACTTTCCAAAGCCCCCTTATTTGTGGATGATACGCCAGCACTTTCTATTTTGGAATTGCGTGCGAAGTGTAGAAAGTTGAAAGCCCAACACGACATCCAAATGGTGGTAGTGGATTACCTGCAGTTGATGTCAGGTGATTCCAAGGGAGGATTTGGAGGTAACCGTGAACAAGAAATTGCCAGTATTTCTAGGGCATTGAAAAAGATTGCTAAGGAATTAAGTATTCCAGTGATTGCCTTGTCTCAACTTTCGAGAGCAGTGGAAACGCGTGGTGGGGATAAACGTCCTCAACTATCCGATCTACGGGAATCTGGTGCCATCGAGCAAGATGCAGATATGGTCATGTTCCTTTACCGACCTGAGTATTATGGCATCACCGAAGACGAAGGGGGAGCCTCTACTGCTGGTATAGGAGAGGTAATTATTGCCAAACACAGAAATGGTTCCTTAGAGAATGTCAAACTTCGATTTATCGGGCGCTACACCAAATTTACTGATATAGATGGGGGTATGGGGTATTCCTCCTCGCAATCCTCTGAGATTGGGTATACCCGCAAGTTTACCTCTGGGGCTTCTGGAGTAGGCAGTTTTGATACCGATCAGACGCTTCTGCGTTCCAGCAAAGCAAACGAAGGAGACATAGAAAGTGCATTTTCCGGAGGGGAAGATCCCGCTCCTTTCTAATTGGATTCAATGAAAGGAATTGTACTTCAGCGGAAGCAAGCGACTAAAATTCAATTTTTAGATCTTCCTAAGCCAGTTTGTGGGCCAGGGGAAGTCCTCATTCAAATAAAGGCAGCAGCCCTCAATCACCGTGACGAATGGTGCAGAAAAGGCTTGTATCCCAACTTGAAAGACGGGGTGGTGTTGGGTTCCGATGGGGCTGGAATCGTAGAAGAAATAGGTGATGGAGTAGATTTCACTCTACTGCGACAAGAAGTAATTATTAATCCAGCCAAAAATTGGGGGTTCAACGAAAAGGCTCAAGCCAAGGAATTTGAGATTTTGGGGATGCCCAGTGCTGGAACTCTGGCAGAATACATCGCTGTACCTGCGAATCGAATTCATGCCAAGCCCAAACATTTGACTTGGGAGGAAGCGGCTGCACTTCCTTTGGCAGGACTCACTGCCTACCGAGCCTTGGTGGTCAAAGGACAGGTTCAGGCAGCTGACCAGGTCTTGGTGACGGGAATTGGCGGAGGCGTAGCGCAATTTGCGGCCCAATTTGCCTTGGCGCTAGGAGCAAAGGTATTTGTAAGTAGCAGTGCTCCTGAAAAAATAGCCAGAGCAATCGCCCATGGGTCTGCCGCAGGCTTCAATTACACCCAGGCCAACTGGAGTACAGCGGCACTTCAGCAAACCGGTGGCATGGATTTGGTCATTGATGGAGCTGCTGGGGATACGCTTCCCCATTTGATGGAAGTATGTAAGCCAGGCGCTCGAATTGTTTTTTATGGAGCCACTCGAGGCAATCCGGGGCAATTCGAAGCAAGAAAGTTGTTTTGGAACCAATTGCAGTTAATCGGGAGCACCATGGGTTCTGATGCAGACTTTTTGCACATGCTTCAATTGGTAGAAAAATTCCACATCAAACCTGTAGTAGATCAGTGCTATTCTTTTGATCAGGCGGAGGCAGCCTTTGATCGCATGAAGGAGGGAAAACAGTTTGGAAAAATTACTTTGGTTCCTTGACCGGGACGTAGGTTTCTTCAAACTCTTTGGCATTGATTCGGTAGGCCTCAGTTTGATCCACCGGAATCACTAAGTAATCTCCGGGATGGATCAGTACACTTTTTTCTCGGGGTCCTTGAAATTCCAGTTGAGTTGGATTCCCAAAATAAGCCAAATCCTCTTTCCTGACTTGCAATGCATAGACGGGTACCAAGGATTCAAAGGAACCCCAACCTTCGCCGATGGCCTGTCTGAGTTGGTATTTTTTTGTGAAGGTGGCATCGGATACCAAGTAATGTTCTTGGGTTGCCGTTTGATTTTCGACCAGCCAATCCCCAGGTTTTGCGGTAGTTTCGATTCGCTGTCCATCGCTAGTTTCGGTGAGCACTACGGTACCAGGAATCGCTTTCTTTGCTATGGTGAGGCTTTTCTTGGAGTAGCGCTCTCCTTCCCGCTTGAGCAAGTCAAAAAAATGGGCGATTATTTCAAGTTGGGAGAACAGCATCTTTAATAGTAAAAAGTTTGAAGGCTGTAAAAATATAGGTCTTTTTAGCCAAAAATCCTAGGGATTTTAGTTACTCCATGTCCGTTTCAAACAAAAAATTTTGGTAAGCATTGGCCAACTCTTTTTTTACTTTTTCGTCTTGTAAGTCTTGAGCAAGGGCTAATCCTAATTCAAAGACTTGTTTTGCTTTTTGCAGGTTACCTTCTTCGTAGAAAAAGTGGGCAGCAGGAAAAAATACGGGTAGGTAATTTGGGAAATTGGACAGGACGTAATCAAATAATTCGGCTGCTGCAGGTTTGTCGGATTCTCGGTTTTCCAAGGCCAACGCATAAAAATTGAACGGATTTTCCGGTTCCTCTTTGCAGTATCCTATTAGAAGTTCGATTCGTTCCAAATTGCGCATGAATAGTTTTTTTAATTAACGCTTGCCTGTTATTTTCACGCAAAATAAATCTAAATAACCAAACGCTAAACCAATGAAGATTCTTGTTTGTATCACCCACGTGCCCGATACGACTTCCAAGATTCAATTTACTGCCAACAACACCAAGTTTGACCCCACAGGAGTCCAATTTATCATTGGGCCCTATGACGATTATGCCTTGGCTAGAGCGGTGGAATTGCGAGATCAAACTGGTGGAACTTTGACTGCACTGAATGTAGGCGAAGCCGAAACAGAGCCGACATTGAGAAAAGCATTGGCCATTGGAGCCGACGATGCCATTCGGGTAAATTCTTTTCCGAAGGACAGTTTTTTTGTGGCCAAGCAAATTGCCCAAGTGGCCAAAGTCGGAGGCTATGATTTGATTTTGATGGGCAGAGAATCCATTGACTTCAATGGAGGCATGGTTCATGGAATGGTAGGAGAGTTGCTCGGCATGCCTTCTTTTTCCCCTGTAATGAAACTTGATTTGGAGGGAACGACCGTGAAGATGGCTCGTGAGATTGAAGGGGGTAAGGAGCAGTTGGAGGCACAGTTGCCTTTGATCGCAGGATGCCAGGAGCCGATAGCGGAGTGGAAAATCCCAAACATGCGAGGCATCATGTCGGCACGAACCAAGCCTTTGCTGGTTGTCGAGCCAAGCAGTCAAGAGACACAGGCTGAGGCGAGTAGTTTTCAATTACCTCTGGCAAAAGGATCTGTCAAATTGGTAGACAAGGATCAGGTTTCTGAATTGGTTCGTTTGCTTAAAAATGAAGCCAAAGTACTTTAACAAGGTTTTTTTAATTCACTATAAGTCAATAGAATATGTCGATTTTAGTTTATGTAGAACAGGCTGCTGGAAAAATTAAAAAAACCAGTTTAGAGGCAGTTTCCTATGCCTTTGCTTTGGCACAAAAAACAGGGGAAGGTTCCGTGGTAGCAATTGCCTTGGGAACAATAGACTCGCAGGAATTGGCTGCTGTTGGCGAATCAGGGGCAGCCAAGGTGTTGCATGCCTCCGATGAGCGACTCAATGCAGGGGTAATTCAAGCGCATGCTTCCGCAGTGGCACAAGCCTTCCAAGCGGTAGGGACCAGCACCTTGATTTTGGCCAAATCTTCTTTAGGTGATGCCGTAGCGGCTCGATTGGCGATCAAATTAGACGCAGGTCTAGTTTCCAATGTGGTAGAACTTCCCCGTTTGGAGAGTGGATTTGTGGTAAAGAGAAGTATTTACACGGGCAAAGCCTTTGCGGATACTACCATCACCACAAGCAAGAAAATCCTGGCTATCAAAAAGAACGCTGTAGATCAAAAAGTAGATGGAGCAAAGGCCCAGGTAGAGGAGTTTGCAGTAGTACTTGCTGCTGCTGATTTCGCTTCTAAAATCACCGCTACCGAACGTGCGACAGGGGAAGTGTTGCTTCCAGAGGCGGATATTGTGGTATCTGGCGGTCGAGGAATGAAGGGTCCAGAAAACTGGGGGATGATTGAAGATTTAGCGCAAACGCTTGGTGCCGCTACCGGTTGTTCCAAGCCAGTATCAGACATTGGATGGAGACCTCACCACGAACACGTAGGACAAACGGGTGTAAAAGTGGCGCCAACGTTGTACATTGCCGTCGGAATTTCAGGTGCGATTCAACACCTTGCTGGTGTCAATTCTTCCAAATGCATCGTGGTGATCAATAAAGATCCTGAAGCACCTTTTTTCAAGGCAGCAGATTATGGTATTGTGGGTGATGCCTTTGAAATAGTACCTCAACTAACCGCAGCACTAAAGGCAGCACAGTAAATTTTGTGGAAAAACTGGTAGAAATGGAAATCTTAGGACTTTCGTCCAACCACTCGCAGTCGGGGTCTTTTACCTTGGTGATGGGAGAGGTGGAAGGGGTACGTAGACTTCCTATTGTCATTGGCATGTTTGAGGCGCAGGCCATTGCGATTGAGATTGAGAAAATCATTCCCAATCGTCCCATGACGCATGATTTGTTCAAGTCCTTTTCGGATAGTTTTCAGTTTGAAATTGAGAAAATTGTCATTTCTGAAATGAGGGAAGGTGTCTTTTATGCTCAGATTCATAGCAAAAATACCAATGCCCTAGCAGAAATAGACAGTAGGCCTTCGGATGCGATTGCCATTGCCGTTCGATTTGGAGCGCCAATTTTCTGTACCGAAAAAGTGCTTTCTGAAGCAGGAATTGAATTTACAGAGGAGGATAAGCAAGAAACAGCCAAAAAAACCAGTAAGTCGGTTACGGGAAAAGGGGTTCCTCCCAAAGAAAATTCCTTGAAGGATTTTAGTTTGGACAAACTCAACACCTTGTTGGACAAGGCCATTGTGGACGAGGATTATGAAAAGGCTGCCCGAATTCGGGATGAAATAAATAAGCGAAACTAAATTTTTAAGCCCCGATTTCTCTCGGGGCTTTTTTCTTGCTAAAGATTGGCCTATTTTTAGAAGTTGTATTTACCCTAACTTCATGGACTACGCAAGAGGTGCATTCGGAATCCTAGTCATCGTATTGGTGGCTTATCTTTTTTCATCCAATAAGAAAAAAATTGACTGGAGGTTGGTTGCCATAGGCATCTCCCTACAGTTGGTATTTGGATTCTTGATTACACAGGTAGGAATAGTTAAAGATGCATTTCAGTTTCTTTCTGAAGGCTTTGTGAAGTTTTTGAGTTTCAGTGAGGCGGGAGCACGTTTTATTTTTGGGGACCTAGCAGGCGATAGTTTTGGTTTTATTTTTGCCTTCAAGGTATTGCCTACCATCATCTTTTTCTCCACCGTATCCTCGGGCTTGTATTACCTAGGAATATTGCAAAAGGTAGTCTATGGCATTGCTTGGGTGATGGCAAGATCCATGCGTCTTTCTGGTCCAGAGTCTTTGTCTGCTGCGGGAAATATATTTCTGGGTCAAACCGAAGCGCCGCTTTTGGTGAGGCCTTTTATTCCTCAAATGAGTAAATCCGAGTTGATGTGCTTGATGACCGGAGGGATGGCTACCATTGCCGGTGGAGTGCTTGCAGGCTATGTGGCTTTTTTGGGAGGAGATAGCCTTGAGGAGCAAAGTAAGTTTGCAGCCTACCTCTTGGGCGCAAGTATCATGAATGCCCCAGGGGCAATTGTGATGTCCAAGATGTTTATTCCAGAGACAGAGAAAGAGATCAAACAGGACAAGCTGGAGGTGAATAAGGAGGCCATGGGTGTCAACCTCATTGATGCGATGTCCATTGGAGCAGCAGAGGGCTTGAAGTTGGCTCTAAACGTTGGAGGAATGCTGCTGGCATTTATTGCGGTGATTGCTGCTGTGAATTATGGCCTAACAGGAATTATCGGAGAGTTTACCGGTTTGAATGCTTGGGTTGAAAGTAGTACTGGAGGTCAATTTAAGGGCTTCTCTTTGGAGTATATTTTTGGACAGGTATTTCGTGTCTTTGCTTGGGTGATTGGCGTTGACTGGGTGGATACGCTACAAGTCGGAAGCCTTTTGGGTCAAAAAACGGTAATCAATGAGTTTGTCGCTTACTTAAGTTTGGCTGAAATGAAAGAAGCGGCTTCCATTAGTACCAAATCCATCATCATCGCTACCTACGCCCTTTGTGGATTCTCCAACTTTAGTTCCATTGCAATCCAATTGGGGGGTATTTCCATCATCGCTCCCAACCAGCAGGGAAACCTCAGCAGATTGGGCTTACGCGCCTTGATGGCTGCTTCCCTGGCCTGCCTCATGACTGCTACGGTGGCTGGAATGCTGGTTTAAATTGTACGAAGTACAAAGTACCAAGTACTAAGTACAAAGTACCAAATACAATATACCTAGTGCCCTGGCTACCTGCCGTAGCCAGTCGGGCACATAAGATTGTACAAATCTTAGCACTCCTTTTTATCGAAAAGTAGGTAAGCCGCAAAGGAGTTTATCTGATCACTTCATGCATCTTAAATCAAAAAAACCACATAGGCACATAGAAAAATCTATGTGCCTATGTGGTTTAATCATCTTGCTTACCCTTTGCGGGAGGCAGACTTCTTACCTATCTAGGTACAATTTTTACTAGAATTCGAGTATTAATCTGAATCTCTACTTTGTACCTGGTACATCGTACTTGGTACTTACTTCCCCCCATACAATTTCTTACTCAGTTCTTCGTACTTGTCGCCAGCAGTCCACTGTGGTCTTTGGGACCAATTCGCAATTTTTTGAGTAGCCAAAATGTAGGATTTCCAATACAGTTGCGCATAATTCATGTCAAAACTCTCCACTTCATCGGCTGCCTTGTGGTAATACTTATTGATTTCATCGTCAAATGCAGTGAAGCCAAGGGTAAAGCTGGGAGAAGGAATTCCCTTACGCGCGAAGTTTACATTGTCCGAGCGGTCATACAGCCCTTGCTCTGGAGAAGGATCCGCCTTGGCAGTTAATCCAAATTCGGCCACAGCCTCGTTGATCAAGTAGTCTGCACTGGTTCTACCCAAACCAATCACTGTGATGATGGAAGTGTCGTTGTAGCCCGCATTGTCGATGTTGAGGTTATACATGATTCGATTCAAGGGGATCAACGGATTGTTTGCGAAATAGGCGCTACCCAATAATCCTTTTTCTTCTGCAGTCCAAAGTGCGAAAAGGATAGATCTTTTGGCTGGGTTTTTGGCAAAGTAACGCGCTGCATTGAGTACTGCGACTGTTCCTACAGCATTGTCCCTCGCGCCATTGTAGATGGAGTCGCCCGTTGCATCTGGAGTTCCTACCCCCACGTGATCGTAATGTGCTGATAGGAGAATGAATTCATTTTTTAGTTGAGGATCTGTTCCTTCCACCCAGGCCAAGACATTTCTGCCATCTATTTTTTGGTTTACCTTTCCCTCTACCGCAACAGTTGCTGTCCCTAGATTCGTCCCAGTCAATTGGTTTTTCAGGTCTTCCACCCAAAGGTAAGGAAGGTTGCTGGACTCACCTTGGTCCATTCCCATTTGAGGTCTATTCAGAAATCCGGATACCAATTGCCAAGGCACAGAAGGGACATTGAAACGTTCAATCAAGGCCACAGCCCCTGCTTCTTTGGCACGAACTGCTTTCGCTCTGCCCTCCGAAAACAATTGATTCGGACTGAATTTATTGGGTGCTCCCACATGGGTGATTGCAATCTTTCCTTTGAGGTCTTTCCCAGCAAATTCTTCCGCCGATCCAAATCCTACCTCCACCACTTCGTAGTTTCCTGAGAAGGAGCGCCCATCCAATACCAATAGGTTTTGGCCTTGGGAAAAGGCGAAACTGCCCATCTGCAAGGATCCCTTGGTTGGAGGAGAAGATAAATTGAAGGGGATATTTTGGTAGTAGCCATTTCCTCCAGGAACTGGCTTTGCCCCTGTTTTTTGAAGTTCCTTGGCGATAAAGGTGTAGGCCAATTTCATTTCAGGGCGGATTGGATCCCGTCCCATCAGTTTATCCGATGCCAGGTATGTAAACAGTGCATGGGCTTTCTTGGATGAAAATTTGTTTTCGACATCCTGCTTTTGAGCGAGGAGTGAAGTGCTGCCAAGGATGAAGGCGGATAATATCAACAGGTATTTTTTCATGTCGGGAAAAATAGAAGGTACTAAAGTAAATTAATTTTTGAATTCAATGCGGTACTTTACCCCAATTCATTCAGGTTCCAGCCTAGGTGGCTGGCAGTACTTAAAAAATGTGCAGGTGGTGAACATACCAATTGAATGGGATCAGTCGAGTAGGGAGGTATAAAATTCAGTTTCCAGGAATGTAAAAGCAGATTTTGTAAACCAAAATGAGTTTCGAAATATGTATTTTGCTTGTTGTCCCCATGCTTACGATCTCCCAAGATGTAATGCCGAATATGGGCCATGTGTCTACGGATTTGATGCGTTCTCCCAGTAAGGAGTTCCACTTCGAGGAGACTGTAGCGACTAGTAGGGTAGCGGCCTGTGCTGTCAAAAGGCTGCTCGGATTCCAGTAATATGCGGTACCTGCTTTGTGCATCTTGGAGTTTACCGGATCGCTCATTCCTGAGGGGATGATCTATCAGTCCTTCGGATTCTGCTGGAATCCCTCTTACGATACAGAGGTACCGTTTTTCGATTGCTCGGTTCATAAACAAGGCCTTGAGGGTAGGAAGGACTTGTTCGTTTTTTGCAAATAAGAGGCATCCACTCGTAGCACGATCCAGGCGGTGTACGGGAGCTACCCAGGTACCCAACTGATCTCGCAGTTGAATCAAGGCGTTTTCTTCTTCCCCATAGGCTTGTTGGGTGCGGTGCACCAGTAGACCGGCTGGTTTGTCGATGACGACGAGTTGCTCGTCTTCAAGTAGGATGGCTAGCATTTAGTGTCCAAATCGGTTAAGCAATCGTACCCGATCCTATGCATTCATTTCCGTGGTACCAGGCTACAAATTGCCCGGAGGCAATTCCTTTTTGTGCCTGTTCAAAAACCACATAGAGGCCATGAGAATATTGAATGAGGGTGGCTTTGGTTAGCGGCTGTCGGTAGCGAATTCGAGCGGAATAAACTGCAGTTTCTCCAGGCTGTAGTTGAAGATCCTCCCGAATCCAATGTACCTGATCTTGGGGCACAAAAAGCCCAAATCGATTTAATCCTGGATGCTCTTCCCCCAATCCAGTGTAGATGAGGTTCTGATTTGTATCGGTAGCAATGACAAAGAGCGGTTTGCCTGTACCCCCTACCTGCAATCCCTTGCGCTGCCCTACCGTGAAGTAATGTGCTCCGCGGTGCTCGCCGAGGACCTTTCCTTGGGTTGGCGTGTAGGAAATGGGAGTACAGATTAATTCCAATTGCTCTTGGGACCATTCTTGAGGAGGGATTCCCGTTGGGACAAACTGGGTTTGGTAGGAAGGGAGTTCTTCAGGGATTTGAATGATCTTCCCCGTTTTGGGCTTGAGTTGCTGCTGTAGGAAGTCAGGTAGGCGCACTTTTCCAATAAAGCAAAGGCCCTGGGAGTCTTTCTTTTCGGCGGTGATCAGGCCTGCTTGCTTGGCGATCTCCCGAACTTCAGATTTTTGGAGGTGACCAATGGGAAATAAGGCTTTTGCCAATTGCCCTTGGGACAGTTGGCAGAGAAAGTAGCTCTGGTCTTTGTTGGCATCGGCACCAGCAAGCAATTGGTAGGTGGGCTTACCCTCTTGCACGAATTCCCCTTTCTGGCAGTAATGTCCTGTGGCCACAAAGTCGGCCTTCAATTGGATGGCGGCTTTGAGGAAGATGTCAAATTTGATTTCTCGGTTGCACAAGATATCCGGATTGGGTGTGCGGCCAGCGCTGTATTCGGCAAACATGTAATCCACGATCCGCTCCTGGTATTCTGCACTCAGATCGATGGCTTGAAAGGGAATGTTGAGGGTTTCGGCTACCAGCATGGCGTCGGTAGAATCCTCTAGCCAAGGGCATTCGTTTGATAGGGTCACCGACTCATCGTGCCAGTTTTTCATAAACATGCCGATGACTTCGTAGCCTTGGTCGATTAAAAGTTTGGCAGCAACACTGCTGTCTACGCCGCCTGATAGGCCGACGACAACTCGAGGTTTTGTTTTCATAGGGTAGTGGTTAATGGAGTAAAGGTCCATTAGGGGACACTAGAAGAGTGATTCAATTGAATCAATATGCTACAAAGGTAAGGAATGCTTCCTTGATTTGAACAAATCAAAAATTACTGGTGTTTTGAAGGAGTTAACTCATTTTTTATCATGGCTGTCAATTCCCTACAAATTCGAATCAAGCGTGGTGATTTTTTACCTGAACTGGTCTTGCTTACTTCTCAATCAGGAGGTGCAGGAGGGCAGCATGTCAATAAGGTGGAGACGAAGGTGCAACTCAAATTTGACCTCATGCAGTCACAAGTTTTGACGGAGGAGGAAAAATTGACCTTCATTCAAAAAAATCCAAACAAGGTTGATCAGGCTGGATGTGTACAACTTACTTGTCAGGAAACTCGTTCTCAACTTCAGAATAAGGAACTAGTCATCCGTAAATTCCATGATTTGCTAGCCACTACCTTCCAAAAAAAGAAGGTGAGACAAGTGACTCGACCGAGTAAGGCTGCCCGTGAAGAACGGCTCAAGGACAAAAAAGCAAAGGCTGAAATCAAACGAAATCGCTCCAATTTTAGATCAGGTGCTGACTGATTTTTTTCAATTTCATTCGCTTACTGGGTTTAAAGTTTAAATTTGGTTGCCGGTCTAGTCCACTTCCTTATGAAATCAACCCTATTGTCCAATATCACTCGAGTTTTACTTGGTCTATTTATTGGATCTTTCCTCTTTTTGGGAAGTTGTGAATCCAAAAATTATTCAGAAAGTACAGCTGCCACACAAGAATCTTCATTTAATCGAGCATCGGTACGATTTCAGCAAGCAAATGGGGATGAGTTTGGCCTCCAAACTGCAGGTAAAAAATGGACGGTACTTCATTTTTGGGCGACTTGGTGCAAACCTTGTCTTGCCGAATTCCCCGAACTAAAGGAGGCAATACCTAATCTTCAACAAGCCAATACCCAGTTTATTTTGGCTTCTGAAGAAGATTTGGAACAAATTCAATCCTTTGAAAACAAGCATCAAACTGGCTTAACCCTAAGTCGATTTGTCCAAGGATCTTTGGCGGATTTTGAAATATATGCCCTGCCTACTACGCTTGTGCTGGATTCAAAAGGAAAAGAGGTTTTTCGTCAGGTGGGAATGGTGGAATGGAAAAACAAAAAAAGTATGGAGCAACTTATACAATCCAAGCCATGATGAAAATTTCAACCCCGATTTTTCTTCTCCTGGTCTGGGTTTGGTCTTGCAAGACAGACGCTCCCAAATTGATTGAATTGGAATCCATTCCTTTTCCAAAAATGGAAAATTCGGCCTTACCTAGTCTTTTTGCCAGTGATTCCAATCTCTATGTTTCTTGGGTGACGATGGGCAATGACACCACTTCAGAGTTGTATTATTCTACTTTGAACTCGGGAAAGCAGTGGGCTACGCCTCAATTGATCAGTCAGGGATCGAATTGGTTTGTCAATTGGGCGGACTTTCCAGTGTTGGTTGAAAATCAGGGAAACTTATTGAGCCATATCTTACAAAAATCTGCTCCAGCGACATTTGCCTACGATGTCAAACTCCAAGTACTGCCCAAAGGGGCTAGCCAATGGACTTTGAATCTTCCCTTGCATCAGGACAGTACGCAGACCGAACATGGATTTGTGTCCTTGGTACCGTACACCTCGACTAGTTTTTTTAGTTCCTGGCTGGATGGTCGAGAAACAGGCGGTGGAAGCCACGATCATGCAGCCCATTCAGGAGGATCAATGAGCATACGAGCTGCGGAAATTGATTTGACTGGGAAGGTACTATGGGACGAACTTTTGGATGCAAAAACCTGTGATTGCTGCCAAACGAGCAGCGCCATCACCGATTTGGGTCCTGTGGTAGTTTACCGCAATCGATCCGATCGAGAGGTTCGAGATATTGCCATTACGCGACTTGTGGATGGTAAATGGACCGAGCCAGCCATTATCCACCCGGACGGATGGGAGATAAGCGGTTGCCCAGTCAATGGCCCCAAAGTATCAGCCAAAGGTTCTAACCTACTCGTAGGCTGGTTTACTGCACCTAAAGGAATCCAACAAGTCAAATTCGCCTTTTCTACGGATTCAGGAGCATCCTTCGCTGAGCCAGTGGTGATTGAATCTACTGGATTGATCGGCCGTGTAGATGTTGCCCTACTTAATGAAGGCTGGGGAGTGGTTTCCTGGATGGAAACTAAAGGAGAGCAATCCTTCCTATACGCTGCAGGTGTTAACCAAGCAGGAGAAATGGGCGCCGCCCTTCAGATCACCTCACTAGACCCGAGTAGAAAAAGTGGTTTCCCACAACTTGAAGTGCTTGGAAGACAAGTCTATTTTGCTTGGACCGAAATAATAGGGGAGCATAAAAATGTCCGAACTGCACGAATCCCTCAGGAAGCCTTTTTGTTCTAAAAAGACTTCCTGAGGTTTATTCTTTAATGAGCATGGGATGAGGAAGGCTTTGATTTAATCTTTTGGCCCTGACTTTCACTTGGAGTCATCATACTTTTTTTACCAGAAAGCTGTGCCGAAGCATCCACAGCGAAGGCACCTTGAGCGACAATTTCTTCACCGCTCTGTAATCCAGCCATGACTTGGTAGTTTTCACCCAATCTGTTGCCTAAGGTTACCTCCCGCATTTCAAAGCTGGGTACTGCTGCGTTGGGAACCTTCACGTAAACCACGGATCGTTTTCCCGTCCATAGGATGGCTGTTCTTGGCACGACTAGATCTGAGGAGGTACTTGTCTTTCCAGCGGATATTTTTCCGGTTACAAACATTTCTGGTTTCAATACCATGCCTGGATTGGAGATTTCTGCTCGAAGAGATGCGGCACGAGTATTGGGATCAATGAGGGGATCGATAAAGGAAACTCGTGCTTGCAGGGTTTCGCTAGGCCTTCCAGCTACTGTAAACTGAATGTTGTCTCCTACAGCTACAAAAGGCAAGTCTGTCTCATATACATCCAATCGAAGCCAAAGTTTGGAGAGGTCTGTGACCGTAAAGAGAACTGAACCTGTGCCTACATAATCGCCTAAGGATACATTTTTTTGAATGACCACGCCGGATTGATCTGCCAAAATATCCCACTTGTCTTTGATTACCCCAGAACGTTCAATCTCAGCAATTTGTGCAGGTGTAAGTTTCCAAGATGCAAGTTTCTCTTTACTGGCTTGGTAAAGTTGCGGGTAGGTCGACTTGGTTTTGATGGCTTCCAATAATTCTTTTTGAGCAGTTATCAACTCTGGGGAATAGATGGTGGCTAGTTTTTGTCCTGCTTTGATTTGTTCCCCAGTAAAGGTGACAAACAATTTTTCAATCCTCCCGGGGAATTTGGTCGTAATGGAAGCGTTTTCTCGTTCATCAGCTTGCAATTTACCTGTAAGCAATAGATCCTTTCCAGAAGTGGAGCCACCCACTACTTGGGTTTGCACTGCTGCCATGGCTAGGGCTTCTTCCGTCATTTGTATGGCTTGGAGTTTGCTGCTTTCTTCAGACCCCTGCACCAGGGGTATCAAGTCCATGCCACAGATGGGACAGTCTCCTGGGGCATTTAATTTGACTTGTGGATCCATGGAACAAGTCCAAAGGGTAGGTACTCCTTTACTAGCATCGTGATCGTGTGATTCAGTACTGTCTGATCCTAGGGAGTGGAACATCCATCCTAAAATCAATCCTACAAATAAAGTGATGGAAATCAATCCAATTTTGGAGGCAAATAACTTGTTCATGTCTTTTCTAGTTTAATGGAATGGAGGAATTTTGGATCAAAGCTTCCAGTTGTGCTAAACTATGATGTCCTTGATAGGTAGCGTATAATTCCTTTCGCTGGTATTCTAAGTCCTGCTGCTGAAGTTGAAGTACCTCAAGTAGGCTGTTTTTTCCTGTGGCTAATCCTGATTCGAGCAATTGGAGTTGCTGATCGATCAGGCTTAACTGCTCCTGGTAAAGCTTGAGGTTTCGATTGCTTTCTTCCCAACTTCTGAAAGCCGTAGCCCACTGCATGGCAAGTCGAATTTCAGTTTCCTTTTGTGCCATTTCTACAGCAGTTTGAAGAAAGGCGGTTTCTTTGATTTTTGAATCAATTTTTTTGCGATAAATCGGAAGACTTAAAGTGACCATGGGCATTACCATATCATCACCTCCCATGGGCATGCCTTTTTCTAACCTTGGAGAAAGTGGCACGTAATTGACTCCAGCACCTAACATGGGCCGACCTTCCAAAACAGCCATTTTTTCTTGCTGAACTAAGGCTGATTTTTCGGCTGCAAACATGGACAGCATGGGATTACTTTCCTTGATTTTTTCCAAATAGTCTTGTTTTTCCAGCGGCAAGGTCGGTACATCCAGCTGCTCAGGAAGGGAAACTATACTGTCTATTGGCCGGTTAAGCAGTTGGTTAAACTGAATTTTGAGTACGATTAGATTTTCTTCCAGTTGCTTCAGAATGGTCTCCTGCTCGTTGAGTTGCAGTTTGAGTTGCAATAGGGCAGGCATACCCACGTAAGTAGAGGTCATGGAAGGAGTGGACATTTCCAAACTCATCCCTTGGCTGAGGCGTTCAGGGGATTTAGCATTGCCCATACCAGACATTCCTGAGTCCGTGGATCCTGAAGGCTGCTTTACTGGCATACTGGGGGTAGGGGAACTCAGTCCTGACAAACTACCTACCTGGTAGGTGACCAATAGAAGACTTTCTTGTTTTTTGAGGAAGTCTATCGTTTGTTGGGTTAGCTTCAGTTCACCTTGACGCAAAAGCAATTTTAGCCAGGTAGACTTGACCTCCAAAAACAGTTGGTTCTTTTTGTCCAAAAAACGAAAGTATTCCGCCTGTCCCATCAAGTAGGCTTCTTCCTTTTGACTGGTTAGCATGCCTCTCCAGGGGAACATTTGCATTAGCCTTAAATCGGTGGATTGCGTACCCATAAATCGCTCCATGGGTTGCAAAAATACCCCTGCCTGAAACTCTGGATTGGGCATGCTCACCTGGTTGACCTGCTCCGCTTTGGCTTGGTACTGCGCATAGGCTGCCTGAAGACCGGGATTATTCTTGGCCGCCTCCAGTAGGTAGTCTTCCAAAGATTGGGCTTGAAGAGGCTGTGTGCCTACCAGAGACAGGAACAGGAGTACTCCCAGCACCTTGCCGAGGGTAAGCATCGGGAAAAGCTGCATCCTGCAGCCGCTTCCTTTCAAAACCTTAACTAGTTGCTTCATGGCTGTCAATTTTTGTGGTTTTACTTAATTTTCGTTCTGCCCACCAGCAGTAAAGGGTAGGGATGATGAATACAGTAGTCACTTCCAAAAGCATTCCTCCTAATGCCGGTATGGCCATGGGGATCATTACATCGGAGCCTTTTCCAGTGGAAGTGAAAATGGGGATTAAGGCAAGTAGCGTAGTGGCTGTAGTCATCATACAAGGCAATACCCTGCGTTTTCCGGCTTCTTGAACCGCATTGCGGATTTCAAGGACGCTGCTTGGCTTTTTCTTAGCAAAACTCTGATCTAAGTAAGTAGCCACTACCACGCCGTCGTCTGTAGCGATTCCAAACAAGGCAATGAATCCTACCCAAACAGCCACGCTCAGGTTGTAGGCTTTCATTTGGAATAGATCACGCAGGTTGGTGCCCCAAAGTTCAATATTTAGGAATCCATCCAGTCCAAAGAGCCAAAGCATTAAAAACCCTCCTGAAAAAGTCATTGCGATTCCTGTGAACACAAAAAAGGTCGTGGAAACGGCTCTAAATTGAAAATAGAGGAGCAAGAAAATCAGTACCAAGCAGAGAGGAACGATGAAGCCCAAGCGTTTTTCAGCACGAACTTGGTTTTCATAGGTACCTGAAAATTCAAAGCGTACCCCCTCTGGGACCTCCAATTCCCCCGAATCAATTTTTCCTTGCAAATAGTTCTGGGCTTGCTCGACTACAGTTACCTCAGAATAGCCTTCGTTTTTATCTAATAATACAAATCCTACCAAGAAACTATTTTCTCCACGAATCATGTCTGGACCTGGTCGGTATTGAATATCCAAGAGTTGATCTAGAGGAATATAGGTCCCTACTGGAGTAGGGATTTGGAGATTTTCTATGGCCTCCGGATCATCTCGGTATTCGCGAGCATAGCGTACGCGGATTGGGAAGCGTTCCCTCCCTTCTACTGTAGTACTCAATTTCATGCCTCCAATGGCCGTTTCGATAAACTCCTGCACATCCACCACATTCAAGCCGTATCGGGAGATTTTTTCCCGGTCAATCGCCAATTCCAAGTAGGGTTTGCCCACAATTCGATCGGCAAATACAGCCTCCTTTTTGACCGAAGGCACCTCTTTGAGGTAAGATTCTAGTTTTAATCCAAAGGATTCAATCGTTTCCAAGTCTGGACCATACACTTTGATACCCATGGGAGCACGCATACCAGTTTGCAACATGACAAGTCGTGTTTCGATGGGCTGGAGTTTGGGGGAACTCGTCACTCCCGGCAAGTTGACTACCTTTAAGATCTCGGACCAGATGTCATCTGGGGTCTGGATATGTGCTCTCCATTGTCGGAAGTATTCGCCAGATTCGTCTGGAACAAGTTCTGATACCGAAACATTTTGGAGGGAGTCCGTTTCTGGATCGTAGAATTTCCCACTTTTCAGGGCATATTTTCCCTCTTCGACCTTAAAACGAAGTCGTTTTCCTTGGGTATCAATCAAATACTCTGATTTGTAGTTGATCGTATTTTCATACATGGTGATGGGTGCAGGGTCAATGGCAGTCTCTGCTCTACCAGCCTTGCCCACGACCAATTCCACTTCAGGGATGGAAGCCACCAGCATATCCAATTTCTGCAATACCTCCTTGTTTTCTTGTACTCCCGCATGGGGCATGCTGGTTGGCATGAGCAGGAAGGAGCCTTCGTTGAGGGAAGGCATAAACTCCTTACCCAATCCAGGAAATGCATGCGTCATTCCCGACCAAAGCGCGGTGGTGCGAATGTTTATCCCTAGTCCATCGGTAGCCCTAGGTACAAGCCCAAATACACGCCCAAAACCTAACCAAATGATCAATCCCATACCGATGATCAAGGAAGGAAAGGCCAAGAAAGCACGTTTGTGGTTGAGGCACCAGGTGAGAAGTCTTGGATAGATTTGGATAAATCCCATAAACCCGCCCAGCACCGCAAACAAAAGCAGGGCAATAAATAGAAAATTGACAAAGGTGCTCACGGATACACCCAAGGGCATCCATAGGGTAGTAAGCAGCCAAGAAATGGCAATGAGCGTAGCGCCAAGTAAGGCTTTGGACTTGTACTTTTCAAAGCGATCCGGAAAATGGAAAGTCAAACTATGAATTGCACCGTAGCTGAATAGTAAAAGCCCAGCCCAGGTCCAAGCAAAAATGCCGACTAATGGCCCTAGGAGCAGGAGCGCATAATTGCCGTATCGGCTTACCTTGTCACTGACTTTCCACCAACTCACTACCCAATGCGTCCATGCGGGTAGGATGAATAAGGTAATCAGTACGGCAGCGAACAAGACGAAGGTTTTGGTGTAAGCGAGTGGGCCAAAGAGTTTGCCCTCTGCGGCCTGTAGTGTGAATACGGGAAGGAAACTGATGATGGTGGTGCTGACGGCAGTAAGGATGGCTCCAGAAACCTCTGCTGAGGCCTCGTAAATCGTTTGGAGTTTGGATTGTTTCTTAGGAGCAGTCTCTAAATGCCGGAGAATGTTTTCATTGAGGATGATTCCCAAATCCACCAAGGTACCAATGGCAATCGCGATGCCCGAAAGTGCCATGATATTGGCATCCACCCCAAAGTAGCGCATAAAGATAAAGCACATCAGCACTGCCAAAGGCAGGAGGGAGGAGATGAGTAAGGAGGCACGCAAGTTCACCACCATGACCAGAATGACCAAGATGGTCACTAGGATTTGCAAATTAATGGCTTCATACAAGGTACCCAAGGTCTCGTAGATCAGGCCAGAGCGATCGTAGAAGGGGACTAGGGTCAATTTGGAAACGGTGCCATCCGAAAGTGTTTTAGTAGGTAGCCCTTGGCTCAGCTGCTCAATTTCCTTTTTGATGCCCTCTATGACCTGTAGGGGATTGTCCCCATAGCGAGCGATGACTACGCCTCCCACTGCCTCTGCTCCACCCTTATCTAGTATTCCAGCCATATTTCGAGGCTGAGGGCCAAAGTTGATTCGTGCTACGTCTTGAAGTTGAATGGGTACGTTATTGGTAACCTTAACTACTGCTTGGTCCAAGTCCTCCAGGTCATCAATGTATCCCAGCCCACGGATGTAATAATCAACTTTATTGATTTCGATGGAATTAGCCGATACATCCAAGTTGGATTTGCGTACCGCATCCATGACTTCCATGAGACTGACCCCATTGGCTTTGAGTGCAGCAGGGTCCACATCTACCTGGTATTCTTTGATAAATCCACCTACTGAGGCTACTTCCGCGACCCCCTCCACCGCAGTAAGGGCGTAGCGAATGTAATAGTCCTGTATAGTTCGCAATTCTTCAGGATTCCAGCCTCCGGTGGGATTTCCATCTGCATCGCGTCCTTCTAAGGTATACCAAAATACCTGGCCTAGCGCCGTGGCATCAGGGCCTAGTTTGGGCTGTACTCCATCAGGAAGTAGACCAGAGGGCAGGGAATTCAATTTTTCCAGTACGCGAGAGCGGCTCCAGTAGAACTCGATGTCCTCCTCAAAAATGATGTAAATGCTCGAAAATCCGAAGGCTGAACTGGACCGCACGCTCTTGACTCCAGGCAGGCCTAGGAGTGAGGTGGTGAGGGGATAGGTGATTTGATTCTCCACATCTTGAGGAGATCGTCCCATCCATTCGGTGAAAACGATTTGTTGGTTTTCGCCAATATCCGGAATGGCATCTACCGGTACTGGGTCACGGGGAAAGCTCCCTAAGTCCCAGTTGAAAGGTGCGGTGGCCAGTCCCCAGCCCAAGACGAGCAGGAAGAAGAGGAGCGTGACTAACTTATTCTCTAAAAAGAAACGAATTATGCGATTGATCATGATTCCAAAGTATAAATGAAAATTGCCTGAGACTTAAAGCCACAGGAGATTCACGAAAAGCTTGAGACAAGCTTCCCTTGGAATTAGATCAAGAAGGATTGGTAGAGCAACTGAAAGTCCCGCTTGGGAACTGGCGGACTGTGTTCGGTAGGGAAAACTACCTCTTGAATACTGAAAAAGTCAACTTCAAAAACAAAAACTTGAACAAGGGGAAGGGTAAATGAAGGGTTGAGTTGAAATTCAACCTGGCTTACTTGAAAATCGTCGTCTACTTGAAGGTGCTGGGTTTTGTTTTCGCAGCAACTGGAAGGGTCTTCGGATGAGGAATCCTCAGAGGGGAGTTCCATTCCGCAATCCAAATGCTTCTCACCAAAACCTATCGCAGACTCCATCTCGTGTCCCATGCACCAATGCGTCGTCTTCGCCATTCCCGTGGTGGAGAATAGCAGCAGAAAAGCCAATAGGATGGATACACTCGATTTCATCTCACAAACATACGGATAAATTGAACTCCTAGTTTCACTTCTGCTAAATTTTGAAGTCACTTAAGTTGTTGAGGATGAATTTAGTGGACAAGAAATTAGTTTGCGATTGCAATAAATCCTGCCTTCAGTACTGCCTTTCGGATGTCCTCAGGAGCAAGGGTTTCAGTTTCTACGGTAAGCGTTCGATTCGGGTCCTGCAAGTCCACTTGCCAGGTATGAATTCCAACCTGCTCGTTGAGTTTGGGACTTACTTTGGACAAACAATTGCTGCACTGAATATTGGTAGTGAAGGTATATTTTTTCATCTATAGTAAATTGAAATAGAGACTATTAAATTTATTAGAATGTATTATTAGTTTAATTAATATTCAGCTGCATTACGCACTGTGTCAGTCCAAACTTTGAGTTTTTAATCGCAAACTATTACCCACTACGGACAAGGAACTCAAGGCCATGGCTGCACTGGCAATCATGGGGTCCAGTAAAAACCCAAACCAGGGGTAAAGGAGTCCAGCGGCTATGGGGATACCGATCAGGTTGTAGACAAAAGCCCAAAATAGATTTTGCCGAATTCCATGAACTGTGAGTCTTGAAAGCCGAAGTGCTTGTGGAATTTTGGCTAGATCCGAGTTCATCAGTGTGATTTTGGCTACATCTAGTGCAATTTCCGAGCCCATGCCCATGGCAATGCTGACATCGGCCTGGGCCAAGGCTTCCGCGTCGTTGATTCCGTCGCCTACCATGGCTACTAGATGCCCCTGCTGCTGTAGGGCTTGGATGAACTTGGATTTATCGGCAGGAAGGCATTCCGCTTGGAACTGAGTGATTCCCACTTGATCCGCTACGACCTTGGCTGGGGCATTTTTATCACCTGTCAGTAGGTATACCTCAATTCCCATGTCTTTCAATTCCTTCACGACCTGCTGGGCATTCTGCTTGACTTCATCTTCGATCCCAAGAACAGCCAGTAATTGGGTTTCATTACTCAACCAAATCAGCGTTTGCGCCTTTTCTTGACTATCTCTTTCCACGGATTCCACTGCGGGAGGTAGGGGGATTTGAAGTGATTGAATCCACTTTTTGGTTCCCAGGAAATAGGTTTCCCCATCAATCTTTCCCGTGATTCCAGCTCCTGGGCTATTTTCGAATCCTTCTACTGCATAAATGGGCAGTTTCTTAGGTTCCAAGAAGGAAATGACCGCTTCGGCCAGTGGATGCGTAGAGTTGCGTTCCAAGGCTAGGAGGATGCCTTCCAGCGTTTTGCTGTCCATTCCGCTTTCCGCTGTGTTTTCCCAAAAAGTGCTGACCTTGGGTTTGCCAAGGGTCAATGTGCCCGTTTTGTCAAGTACCAAGGCGCTGACTTGGTGTCCTAGTTCCAGGCTTTCCGCATCGCGGATAAGGATTTGTTGTTCGGCACCTTTTCCCATACCCACCATGAGGGCAGTAGGAGTAGCCAGTCCCAAGGCGCAGGGACAGGCAATGACCAATACGGATACGGCCGAAAGTAATCCGAAGGAGAGCGCATTTTCCCCTCCAAAAATCATCCAAGAACCAAAAGTAAGGATGGAAAGGCCTAAAACCACAGGTACAAAAATACTGGATATTTTATCCACGAGCCGCTGTACGGGTGCTTTGCTGCCTTGGGCATCCTGTACACGTTGAATGATTTGGCCGAGTAGGGTGGTGCTGCCGATCTTTTCAGCAGTAATTTCTAAGATCCCATTCTGGTTGATTGTGCCGGCAAATACTTGATCCCCGGGTCCTTTGGTCACAGGTAGGTATTCTCCACTGAGCATGCTTTCGTCCAAGTGGCTTTGGCCAAGCAGCACTTGCCCATCTACTGGGATTTTTTCTCCAGGCTTCACCAGAATACGATCTCCTAGGGCCACATCTTCCAGTCCTATTTCCTGAGGGATTCCAGCCAGCAATCGGGTCAGGGTTTTGGGTTGCAAGCCGATGAGTTTCTTTAAAGCCGTTCCCGTCTTGGTTTTGGCACGCTCCTCGAGCATTTTCCCCAAGGAAACAAATACCAGGATCACTGCTGCACTCTCAAAGTACACGGGTGCATGAACACCCGTAGCATGCCAAAAATCTGGAAAGAAGGTAGAAAAAGTGGAAAATAAGAAGGCGATTGACGTACTTAGGGCTACTAGGGTATCCATATTGGCTTGCCCATGTCGCGCAAGGGCAAAGGCACGGGTAAAAAAATGCCGTCCAAAATAAAAGAGCGCAGGGATACTTAGTCCCAAACTGATCCATCTTCCAGGCTCCCAATCCATCCAAAACATGCCTAGGATGACGATAGGGAATGAAGTGATGGCCGAACCAAGGGTTTGTTCCTTGAGTTGCTGGTAGTTTTTTGCTTGAGCGGCAGAGACAGAATCCTGAACTTCCTTTTTTCCAAGAATCAATCCATAACCTAGCTCTCTTAGGGCCTGATCGATGCCTTGTGCGGAGATGCGCTCGTCCCAGGTTATTGCTACCGTGGAATTGACGTAATTGACCGCTGCTGTGTGAATGCCCTCCGTATGCATCAAGATTGTTTCCACGCTGCATGCACAGGCTGTACAGGTCATGCCCGTGACAGGAAAAGTTTGTTTGCTGATTTTGGGTTGAGCGGAATTCATGGCATAGGGTACGCTTGAAAAATGCTCATAGGGTGACTAAAGTTCCAAAATGGGTAAAAAATTATGTGGGCCCCTTGGATTCTATGGGGTCCCTTACATTTCAAGGATCCGCTGTATGTCTTTGGAGGATCCAAAAAGCACGAGAATGTCTCCCGCCTCAATTTTGGTATCTCCATTGACCACACCCACTACTTTTTTGATGATGGACTTTTTACCCAGCATGTTGGTGCGTTCCAATTCATGGATGATGGTGATCACGGTGACCTTGTATTCCTTTCGAAGGTTGGTTTCCTCCAAGGTCATGCCTACGTAGCGTTCGGGTGTTTTGACTTCGATGACGTTGTAGTCATCGGAAAGGTCTAAGGAGTCCAGCACGTTTTTCATTTGAAGGCGTTTGGCCATTCGTTCAGCCGAATCCTCTTCCGGGTGCAAAATTTCGGTGATACCTATCGCTTTAATAACCGTTTCGTGCACAGGGTTAATGGCTCGGCTGATCAGACGGGTGACATTCAACTGCTTAAAAATGGCCGTCACCATGATGGAAGCTCCCACATTTTCTCCAATAGTGATGATAACGGCGTCGGCATCCTTGTAAGGAAGTGTTTTGACTGTCTCCGCGTCCGTCGCATCCATGAGTATGGCATGGGTGATCTTGTCTTTGACTTGTTCGATTTTGATTTCGCTGGAATCTACTCCAACTACTTCGTGACCCAATTCGGTCAATCTGGCGGCGAGAAAGCCTCCAAAGCTTCCCATACCTACGATGATGTATTTCATAGTAGCACTGTGTTAAGTGATGAATACCCCTTCCTGTGGATATTTGTAGCGCAGGGAGCGGGTTTTTTTGATAAATGCAACCAATACAGTCAGGGTACCCACCCTTCCCAAAAACATGATTAAAGTAATCACCAGTTTGGATCCTGTGGTGAGTTTTGCGGTAATACCCAAACTCAATCCTACGGTAGAGAAGGCGGAGAATACCTCAAATGCCACCTCCAGAATAGGTAATTCGGGGTTGAAAAACAGCACCATAAATACACCCAATCCAATTACGATAAAGGAGAGGAGCATGACAGCAAAAGCCTTGCGAACCGTTTCTGGGTCAATTTGACGATTGAATACTTCCACGCGGTCTTTTCCCTTAGCGATGCTGATCGCATTGAGTACGGCTACGGCAAAGGTGGTCGTCTTTAAGCCACCTCCTGTAGAACCTGGGGAGGCACCAATCCACATCAAAATCAAGTAAATCAAGACGGTAGGAACTGCCAGTTGGGTCATGTCCACGGTATTGAAGCCTGCCGTTCTTGGGGTCACGGACCCAAAAAATGCAGTGACAATTTTCCCATAGCCTTCCAATCCTGCCAGCGTATTTTGCTCCTCAAATATCCAATAGGTAATAAATCCCACTACCAATAAAATAAGGGTGGATACGGTAGTCAAACTGGTGTTGATGTTAAAAATTCGAGGAGTATGGTGGTACATGGAATCTTTCTTCATCCAGATATTGAACCAGTTGATACATACTCGCTTGACTACTTGAGCAAAGGATACAATCACGGGAAAGCCGATGCCGCCCACAATGATGGAAATCGCCAAGATCAGATGCACATGGTATTCGGTACGAAATCCAACCTCAAAGAGTCCATTGGTCAGTGTGGAGAATCCTGCATTGCAGAAGGCCGAAATCGAGTGAAAAACGGAGAAAAATAAACGATCGGAAATCGAACTGAATAGGTTTCCATCCACAATTAAGAAAATACCAGCCGCAATCAACAACTCAAAGCCGACCGTAAACAGGATAATTTTGATCAACGTAGAACCAATCTTGCTGATATTGTCCTCGTTGATGTAATCTTTGAGAAAAAGTTGGCTCTGTAGCGATTGGCTTCCTTTGAAGAAAAAGCCAAAGAAACTGGTAAAGGTCATCATTCCCAAACCACCAATCTGAAACAAAATCATGATGATGGTTTGGCCCATGCCGGTAAAAACCGTGGCTGTATCGACCACAATCAAGCCGGTGACACAGACCGCCGAGGTAGCCGTGAAAAGTGCATCAATCCAGGAGATACCGCCAACTGTGGCATTGGGCAGCATCAACAGAAGTGTTCCCACCCCAATGACTAAAAGGAAACTTAGAATAAAAATTAATGCGGGATGAATAGCCAATTTGTTGACTCCAAGACTCATTCTGCTCAATTCAATGAAAAATAACAAGACGATAAGGACATTGGTGAGGAGACCTTCGTAGGCTTGCAACCAGGTCCAACTGTCCATCCATCCAAACTGTATGCAGGCAGAAAAATGAAGGAGCAAGGTGAGAAAGACTTCCAACCTTCTTCTGCCTTTGCTGACATCTTTGTAGATAAAGAGGAGTCGATACAGGTAGTTTTGTCCCAGCACAAAAAGTGCAATTCCATACAGCAAAGAATGGATCGGGAAGATTTCTTGATTCGGGAATCCCAAATCAATTATCCAAACTAGAAAGATCAGCAAGGTGAAAATTACCCTGACGAAGCTGTTGGTTTTTCTGACCCACTGCAGGGCTAAAATTTGTTTGTCCGGATTTTTGAATAGCCCAGAGTAGCTCATTTCATTTGATCTTGCGTCAAATGTAAAGGAGATTCATAGGATAATCCACAAAAATGTAATTTATTAATTAGGATTAACGCAATTATTCTAGTGGCCCCACAGGAGTACAAAAGGCTACGGATAATCGACGGCCCACGGACCACAGCACACCTTATTGAACTTCAACCCTTATTTTATTCCATTACTCATGAAAAAGCGGCTAAGCAGTTTACTAATTTTAAACTGCTGAGGCTGCTGCATTTGGATTTTTCAATGGTAGCCTTGCTGCCTTGACTTTTCGCTAGGGTGAAATTGGCTTTTTCCAGTACCTACCGCTCTTGCTTAAAATATTGACCTGTTTTTTTACTTATTTTTGATCAAATCCTTAACTTCAACCTACACTAATCGACCTATTTATGAAAAAGGTAAAGTTTACCCTCGCTAGTATGCTGCTTTTGGCATTCTTTTCAGCCACTTTATTTACTTCCTGCGGAGGCAAAAAAGAAGAGGCAGCCGAAGCGACCGATACTACGGAACAAGCCGCTGAGCATCCTGAAGGGGGAGAGCATCCTGAAGGTGGAGAGCATCCAGCCAAAGACACTACTTCTGGTAGTTAAATAAAGAGTCGAAAGGCTCTTTTTTTATGATTACCGAGTAAAGGTGAAGGTGGTCGGGGCTTTGATTTCTTTTCCGCCCACCTCCAAATAGGGGTATACTAAGAAATTGATTGGTCCTGCGGTAGGCCCAGGATTCAATTCGAGGTCCCTTCCTCGGGTAAACTCAATTCTATTGGCCGGATGCCGTCCAAAGTAATAGGTGGCCAAGGCCGTGTACTTGTTGGCCTCACTGATGTCCACAGGCCACCATTTGCCATCTGCATAAAACTCCGCCCAGCAATGGTATCCATCCATGCCCCCCTCGTTGCGGTCTGAAGGAATGGATGCTCCGATCGCAAAGCGAGCAGGAATACCCACCGAACGCGCCAAAGAGATGAAGTAGGAGTGAAACTCCGAACAATTTCCCGTTTTGGAGTCACAGGCATAGTTGGAATCCCCACGTCCAAAGTCCCCAAATTTCATGTAACGCATCGTTTCGATGATGTAATCGTATAATCTGCGTGCTTGAATCAGGTGTGACTCCTTGATTTTTTCTCCCAAAGCCTCTTTCGCAATCTCTTCAAAGCGTCCTCCCACAGGCATTAGTTTGTTTCCTTTGAGGTAGACGGCTGGATTGGGCAGGGCTTCGGCATAGGGGCCTTTTTCGCTTCGCGACACGGCATAGGAAATGGAAATCTGCTGTCCACTGTGCTCCGGGCCTAGGCTCATGTAGAGTACCTCGTTTTTATTGGCTTGGTCTTTCAAGACTTCACTGGTTACCGGCAACTTCAAATCCAAGATTTTTACTTCCTGAAAGGCATCCGACAGGGCCAGAGGAACCCAGATTTCTGCCGACGCGGTAAGCGTGGGTAGGGTGATGGTGTAGTAAAATTCGAAACTGTCTTTTCCCTCTTTGACTCCAAGGAGGGAGTTATCCGATTGCTCCAGCGGCATTTTGTACCAGGTTTTGTCTGTGTTTTGTTTCCAACTGTAATAGGGCTTTCCATTCAATTTGTGGACGGAGGTTTGCGTGATGTTCATTTCCCCAGGAGTGCCTTCCATAAAAAAGTCCACATCGTACACGTCTCCACTTTCGTCTACCAAGTCCACACAGGCAAAGTGGCTGTTGGGGCCCAGATTGGATAGGTATTCGGTATGGACACGGACCAACTTCATTTTCAAGTCGTGGTTTTCGTCTTTAACAGGGAAAAATCCCCCATTCTCCTGGGTGGTGCGGGAGATGTAGTTTTTGATCTCCTGCTCGATCTCTGCGATGGCCAGGGGAGCCTCCGCTTGCTTTTCAGTGGATTCCGGCTTTTTGCAAGCCTGTATGCCCAGTAGCAGGAGCAAAATAAGGAGTATTTGGTAGGAGTAACGGCTGGTCTTCATCTTAGATAGTAAATTGGATTACCCCAAGAGGGTGGATAGGATCAGGTAAAACAAGGATGGACACACCAGGCAGCCCAATCCGGTATAAAAGGTAGCGGTGACCGCTCCATAAGGAACCAAGGCGGGGTCTGTGGCTGCCAACCCTGCGGCCACCCCACTGGAAGTACCCATGATTCCCCCATAGGACATGGCGGCTGCTGGAGAATTTAAGCCGATCCATTTGGCCATTATAGGAGTCAAAATGGTGACAGCAATGGTCTTGACTACTCCCGTGCCAATGCTCAGGGCAATGACCTCGGAGGAAGCGCCTATCGCACCTCCGGTGACGGGTCCTACAATGTAGGTACAAGCTCCAGCTCCAATGGTACAGAGGCTGACTGCATCACGGTAACCCATGATCCAGCCAATGGCTACTCCAAATCCGAAAAATAGCCCAATTCCTAAAGTCAAGGAGACCAAGCCCAGCAATCCACTTTTGCGGATCAAGACGAAACTTGCGCCAGTAGCCGTGGCCACAATGGCGAAATCACGAAACATGGAGCCTCCCAAAGTCGATAAACCCTTTAAATAGGAGAGGTCTGCGAGTCCTTGTTCGCCTTCAGCCAAAACGCCACCCAAGTAGCCCAGCACCAAAGCCAAGCCAATGGCTAAGGCCGAACCAGGAATGCGTCCATTCAAGGCCTTTTTTGAAAACACATCTGTCGCCCAAGTAAGGATCCCTACAAAGAGGAAGGCCACGATGAGTCCATTTTTGTCCAGTATGACTTCGAGTTCCTTCATTTTTCTGGATTTACTTGCTTGAGTAAGATTTTCACTACCCCAAAAGCAAGGAGTACAGGGAAGGTGCCAGCCAGTAGCGCCAGTACTCCAGAGGAAAGGGCTGATTTTACATTCAAACTCGCCGCCATGGCAATCACAATGGGAATGTAGAGTTTGTTCCAAAACTCCAATCCAAATCCGAACTCCCCATTCCACCAGCCTTTGCTCGTCAGGTATTCTTTGCTGAGCAGCAAAAATACCATCGCAAATCCGACCCCGCCTACATTCGCGTCAATTCCCAGCCAGGTACCTAGTATTGCACCGCACCACATGCCGAGCAGGAAGCAAGTGGCTAATAAGGCAAGTCCTTTGATCATCTCGATTTTGGTTTAGGTTGGGGAAGAAAAGATTGATTTCAATTCATTTTTGACCACTTTCCCCATCGCGTTGCGGGGAAGATCGGTTACTATTTGGTAAACCTTGGGCGATTTGTAGGTGGGCAGGCGTTCCTTCAACCAGTTTTTTAATGCTGGGAGATCCAATTCAGTTTCTGGGACCAGCACCGCCGCCACCAATTCTCCCCATTCCTCATTGGGAATGCCAACTACCGCGCAGTCCTTGACCAATTCATGGCTTCGGAGTACTTCTTCAATTTCCAAAGCGGAGATTTTATAACCTCCTGACTTGATGATGTCGATGGAATCTCGGCCCAAAATGCGGTAGTAACCTGCTTCGACTACTGCGATGTCGCCAGTTTTAAACCACCCCGATTCTGTAAATGCTTTTGCGGTAGCCTCTGCTTTGCCCCAATACTTAGCAAAGACACCTGGCCCTTGGATTTGGATTTCCCCGGGAAGGCCTGGGGCTACTTCTTGATCCTGCTCATCGACCAACCGCACTTGCACACCGGGTAATGGGGTGCCGATGTAGCCTGCACGGCGCTCACCCTGGTAGGGATTGCTGATGGCCATGCCGATTTCGGTCATGCCGTAGCGCTCCAGAAGGGTATGACCAGCTACCTGTTTCCATTTTTCCATAACCGACACGGGAAGCGCTGCAGATCCGGACACCATCAGTCGAAAGGCCTTCATGCAGGCACTTAGTACTCTTTTTTTGGATTCTGAATACGAGTCAAACTCGGCAATCAGTTTGAAATAGATGGTAGGCACCGCCATGAAGACATTCACCTTGCCTTCCAAGAAAATGGAAAACACCTGATCGGCTTGGAAGGGATGGAGAAATTGTAGCGTTGCTCCCGCACTCAAGGCACAAGAAACCACATTCACCAATCCATGTACATGGTGCAGGGGCAGGAGGCAAAGTGTATGGTCGCTTGAGGTCCAGTGCCAGGCTTCAATCAGGGTGCTGATCTGAGCCTCCAAGTTGGCATGCGTAGAAAGTACCCCCTTTGGTAAACTCGTAGTGCCGGAGGTGTATAAAATCAATGCCCCACGGTTCAGGTCTATCTCCGAAAGGGGAGCAGTTACAGGTCCTACCTGCAGGTCTTCTACCAAGTGAAGGGGAATTCGTTTTTCTTGTGCGTAGTCTTGCAGCAAGTCCAGGTAAGCGGGTTCTAACACCAAGGCTGATGCTAGCGTATCCTCAATCACGTAGGCTAGGGATGGCAGGGGATAACTCAAGCAAAGTGGTACCGCGATGCCTCCCGCTTTCCAGATGCCCCAAAGTGTGGTTACGTAATTCAGCCCTGGGGATACCATAAAGGCAATGCGCTCTTGTTCTAGATCGGATTTACTTCCAAGCAGTTGGCGGGCGATTTGGGAACTTTTGTTCCAAAGGCTTTCGTAGGTATGCGCTCCTTGGGCATCCAGGATCGCTATGGGATGGGGACGTTGTTGGGCTTGGGCAAAGCGAGAAAGCATGAACCTAATTTTTGGAAATATAAAAAAAACAGCGGGATGAACTAGGCATTAATCCATTTCCGGTGACCAAGTATTCTTGATTTTAACAAAAAAATCTGCTTTTGGCCCTAGTTAGCATTCGTAGGGTCTACTGTATCCCGGTCTGATCAGTGGCCGAAGGCTGCCTGATCTGCCATCAACAGGGCATGGGCCTGATTTACCAATCCCGCAGGGATGCTGGCATCCTGCTTTAGTAAGCGCTGTACCATCTCTTGTTTTTCGGCACCGGTCACGATCCAGAGGATGCGCTTGGCAGAATTGAGAAGGGGGTAAGTGAGTGTCATTCGGATTCTCCCTTGGTAGAGGTGTTCTGTACAGGCCACATCCCGATCGTTCACCTCCAATACCCCATCACCTGGTACCAAAGAGGCGGTATGTCCATCGCTTCCCATGCCGAGGTGGATCAGGTCGAGTCCTTCGCCTTCCGTGATCTCCTGTATGAGATGGGCATAGTCTTGTGAAGCCATATCCAAGTCTTCGGCCGTCACTGGCATGGGGAAAATACGCAAGCGAGTGACAAGTGGACTTCCTTCTATGGCTTGAAACAATTGGGTCAGGTTGCGGTCTGCATGTCCATCTGCTGCGACCCGTTCATCCACCTGAAACAAGTTGACCCGCTGCCAAGGTAAAGAGGCTTTGGAAAGGATTTTCAGCATTTCCCAGGGGGTGCGTCCACCGCTGATGGCCATGGAAAAAGATTTTTTTTGGGTCAGGGTTTCCCGAATGAGTTGCTCCATATAGGCCGCCGCCTTATTGGCAACCTGATCTGCTGAAGGAAAGATTTCAGTTTTTAGGCTCATTTCTTAGGCAGGGTAGGATTGTTCCAGCTCCCTGGAGGGCAGATCAACTCATTGACTTCTTCTGGTCCCCAGGTCCCAGGCGCATAATCAAATACAGGAGAGTCTGCATGCAGGTACTCATCCACCAGTTTCCAGGCCTCTTCCACGTAGTCTTGGCGTGCAAAATGGGTAGGATCTCCTGCCATGGCATCGGTCAATACGCGCTCGTAAGCATCTTTCTCGTTGGGAAAAGGTGTGGGATTGCCTTGCACTTCAGAAAGTACCGAAGCCATGTCTTCCCCAGGTGCCATGATCAGCATCCCAAAGGCCACGGTCACGTCTGGGCTAATGCGAAAACGGATGTGATTGGGTTTGGAGGCAATGGAGGAATAGGCCGAAGGATGGTGCTTGAAGCGAACCAAGATCTCCGTGCAGGTAACTGGAAGATGCTTTCCAGCACGAATAAAGAAGGGAACCCCTTCCCAGCGTGGGGAATTGATATGAAGCCGCATGGCGGCAAAGGTTTCTGTTTTCGAATTCTCGCGAACGGCTTTTTCCTGTAGGTAGCCCTGGTACTGCCCTCGAACCACGTCTTGGGCTCGGAGCGGGGCAATCGCTTTCAAGACTTTCACCTTCTCATCTCGGATGGATTCACTGTCCAAGGATTGGGGAGGCTCCATGGTCAAGTTGCAGAGGATTTGGAAAAGGTGGTTTTGGATCACGTCGCGGATGGCGCCGGTCACGTCGTAAAAGGCTCCTCTGCTTTGGATGCCAAAATCCTCCGCCATGGTGATCTGCATGGATTCGATGTGCTTCTTGTTCCATACTGGCTCCAGGAGCGAGTTGACGAATCGAAAAAACACCAGGTTATTCACCGGTCTTTTGCCCAAATAATGGTCGATTCGGTAAACCGAACTTTCGGAGAATTTGGATAACAATAATTTGTTTAAGTCCCTAGCAGAGGCGTAATCCGTACCAAAGGGCTTTTCCACGATGATTCGGGCTCCTTTGGCACAGCCCGATTGCTCCAATTGGGCGATGATGCTGGGAAAAAGTACGGGAGGGATGGCCAAATAGTGGGTGGGATGCTTGGCCATACCCAAGGCCTCACGAACGCGGAGAAAAGTTTGTGGGTCGGTGTAATCTCCACCCACGAATGCCAGTTGCTGCAGGAATTTTGCAAAAGTTTCCTCTTCAAAGTTCCCGTAGCGCTGAATGCTTTCTTTGGCTCGTTGTTGTAATTTTTCGAGGTCGTAATCTCCACGGGCGACCCCAATGATGGGGGCTTGAAGGTGCCCACGCTTGACCATGAGGTAGAGGGCTGGAAATATTTTTTTGAAGGCCAGATCGCCGGTAGCCCCATAAAATACCAGCGCGTCTGAGTTTACTTGAGCCATAAAGGATGTGATCGTGGAATTAGTGTGGCAGAAAGCAATTTAAAATGGAAGGTCAAACAAGTGCAAGGGTTAAAATCGATAGTCTCCTTCCCACAACTTGAATCCACCTGCAAAGGCATTTTTATTGGATCCTAGTCTGCAATTGGGGGGCAGTTCCTCTAGGTACTTGGAGTTTCCTCCACCGAGTACAATTTCATCCGGTTGAAAGCAGTTTTGAAAGTGTTCGATGGTTTCAAGAACCAATTCCTTCCACTGTTTTTTTCCAAGAAGGCTAAGGTTGGCATTGCCTACATGACTTTCAAAGGTACCGTTTCGGAAGGGGAGGTGTCCGCCTTCAAGGGGTAGGATGAGGTGTTCGTAGACCATGGCCGTACCCAGTCCCGTACCAAAACCCATAAAAAGCAGTTTGCCCCCTTGGTAACTCCCCAAAGCCTGCATGGCAGCGTCGTTGATGACTTTTACTGGGCATCCGAAAGCCTTTTCAAAGTCAAAACCCATCCATCCCCTGCCTAGGTTGACCGGGTCAGACACGATTTTACCTTGCTTGACCACAGCCGGAAAGCCCACGGTCACCACCTCAAACTTCCAACCTGCTTCCGCAGTCGCTTTTTGCACCAAGGCTACCAGGTGGCCTGGAGTAAAGTCTACACCAGATGGAATTTTGATGCGCTCAGGCTGCCCTGTCGCAAGGATTTTGATGTTGGAACCACCGATGTCAATGACTAATACATTCATGCTTGGGCTGCTGTTGGTTTAGGGCTAATGGACTAACTCAGATCCGAATCAAAGGTTTCCAAATCGCTGCTTAAAGATAGTACATCCTCTGGCTAAACCGAATAAAATTTTGTGGTTCCCTGTTAAATTTTTACTGCTCCATAGAAACCTACTTGCATGTGAGTTACTAGAGGGGGAAGTTTTCCTGTTTCAATTTATTTCAAATCCTTGTAGACTGCCTTTCGCAGTTCGTTGCCAAAGTAAAAGCCGTAGGGATTGGGGCTGCCTACCGAGGCCACTTGGGTCATGAATACCGCCACCAACTTCTTGGCTGGGTTGATGAAAAAGTGGGTGGAGTTGGCTCCTGACCAGAAAAACTCTCCCTTGGCTGCTGCGGGTCGATTGGCTAGTGATGGCTCTTGGACGATGGCAAAACCTAATCCAAATCCGTGTCCAGGTTCCAGGTTGAGAGTACCCAGGGCATCGGTCACGATGCCATTACCAAGGACGGTGTAGGGATCTTTTGGCGTAAGTCTGTACTTGATTTCCGTGGTATGGTCTGTAGTGATCAGCGCCACGGTTTCCGGCTTGAGAATGCGCTTGCCTTTCCATTCTCCTTGGTTGAGCATCATTTCACCAAAGCGGGCATAATCTGCTGTGGACGTGAATAGTGCATTGACCCCAGCAAATAGTGTATTACCGGATGGAGTGGGTTGGCCCCAGGCCCGATTGAGGGTGGTATCGGCACTGTAGGAGTATACGGTCATCACGCGTTGCTTCTGCGCTTCGGAGAGGTTGTAGCCGCTATTGTTCATTTCCAGCGGTCCGAAGATTCGCTCCTGCAGGTATTGGTCTAGGCTTTTGCCCGATAGCACTTCTATGAGGCGACCTACCAGGTCAGGGGAGAAGGAGTAGTTCCATTTGCTGCCCGGATCAAAGGCCAGTGGAATTTTGGCTAGAGCCTCGGTCCGTTGGGCTAGGGTTTTGAGGTTCCCGTTGAGTATGATTCCATTCCAAAGTTCCTTGTCGTAAGCAATGGTGGCGATTCCA
>Ga0169931_10001603_pt1 | contig 37186 bp, 36 predicted proteins | sample Kivu_15m_20L_FD_129675 | JGI IMG/M metagenome (GOLD analysis project Ga0169931, IMG submission 129675) | Freshwater microbial communities from Lake Kivu, Western Province, Rwanda to study Microbial Dark Matter (Phase II) - Kivu_15m_20L... | ecosystem: Environmental > Aquatic > Freshwater > Lake...
CGCTGCCCGCGGCCGATGGCGGTCATGGCGTCGATGGCCTTGATGCCGGTCTGCATCGGCTCCTTGACGGGCTGGCGCTGGACGACGGTGGGTGCCTGGACCTCGAGGGCGCGGCGCGTCTGCGCCGCGATCGGTCCCTTGCCGTCGATCGGGTTGCCCAGAGGGTCGACCACGCGACCGAGGTAGGCATCACCGACGGGCACAGAAAGGACCTCGCCCGTGCGGCGCACCGGCTGGCCTTCCTCGATCTTGGAGCCGTCACCGAGGAGGACGACGCCGATCTCGCGCACATCGAGGTTGAGGGCCACGCCGAGCAGGCCGCCCTCGAACTCGAGGAGCTCATTGGTCATCGCCGAGTGCAAACCCTCGACGCGAGCGATCCCGTCACCCGTCTCGATCACTCGGCCGACTTCCTCGCGGGCCGTGGTGGGCGAGTACGACTGGACGTTCCGCTCGATCGCGCTCCGGATCTCGTCCGGCCGGATCGTCAGCTCCGTCATGGTGCCTGCTCTCCTTCTTCGGTCGCCCTCGGCGACGTGGTTCGTGCTGTCGTTGTGCTGTCTGATTAACCCAGCATCGAACGCCGGGCTTGTTCGAGTCGTGCCGCCACCGTGCCGTCGATCACCTCGTCGCCCACGGTCACGTGGACTCCCCCGAGCACGGCCGGATCGACGGCGACGTTGAGGCGAACCTGCCGGCCCTTGAGCGCGCTGAGCGCGGATGCGAGTCGACGCTCTTGGTCGGCGTCGAGAGGCTGCGCCACGCGCACCTCGGCCACAATCCGCTGGCGCTGCCGAGCTGCCGCCTCCGCCAGGTCGTCGACTACCGAGTCGATCCGGCGACCGTGGAGGTGGCCCACGGCATAGCCCAGGACGAGCCGGGTAGTCGCGGTCGACCGGTCCCTGAGCAGATCCTCGACGATGGCAGCCTTGGCCGCGGACGAGAGTGCCGGCGCGGTGAGCGCCATCTGGAGTTCGGGCGAGGAATCGACCGCCCGCCCGAAGCGGAAGATCTCGTCCTCGGTGGCATCGAGATCGCCCGCGGCGTCAGCCACCATGAACGCCGCCTGGTCCGCCAACGCCTCAATGCCCAGCAGGAGGTCAGCATCCGAGGACCAGCGACGACGGACCGCCTCCTGCACGGTGCGCAGGGCGAGAGGACTGATCCGCGAGGACAGCAGGGACGCGGCGAGCTCAGAGCGCGAGTCGGCCGATTGACCAGAGTCGGCGAGGGCCGTGCGCAGTGTCTTCTCGCGATCGAGGAGATCGGCGACGGAGAAGAGCTCGGCGGGCAGAGCCGCAAGCCCCTCCGCACTGCGCTGGCCGTCGAGCCAGTCGGAGAGCTCCGACAGGCTGCTACGACTCGCACCCCACATCAGGCACCAGCTCCCCGCTGCGCGACCTGGGACTCCAGGTCGGCCAGGAACGAGTCCACGGTGGCCTTGACGCGGGCATCATCGGTGAGGGTCTGACCCACGACCTTGCCCGCGAGGGCCACCGCCACCTCGCCCACCTGACGCGTGAGCTGCGACGTTGCCTGCGCACGCTCAGCCGCCAGCTGCGCCTCAGCCTGGGCGGTGACCGCCGCGGCGGCAGCACGCGCCTCGACGCGCGCCTCCTCCACGATCGCGGCCCGATCCGCCTGGGCCTGGGTGCGGATGGCCGCCGCCTCTTCGCGAGCCGAGGCCAGGGCGGCGCGGTACTCCTCGAGGGCACGCTGGGCCTCGGCCTGGGCCTCCTCGGCCTTGCGCAGGCCACCTTCGATGGCCTCCGACCGGGCCGCGAGAGCGTCCTTGATCTTGGGCAGCGCGATCTTGGCGAGGACACCGAAGACGATGAAGAACGCCAGCAGGCCGACGACAAGCTCGTCGATCGGCACCGCGAGGACGCTCGGCATCGGCTCGTTCTCTCCGCCGGCAGCCATGAGCTGGCCCGTGAGGAAGTTCGACACGGTCTAGCCGATCAGGTGCCGTAGACGAACGGGACGACGAAGCCGATGAGGGCCAGCGCCTCGGCGAGTGCGAAGCCGAGGAGCATGTTCTGGCGGATGACGCCGTAGGCCTCGGGCTGGCGGGCGATTGCCTGGACGCCCTGGCCGAAGATGATGCCGATACCGACGCCGGGGCCGATGGCTGCGAGGCCGTAGCCGACGGAGCCGATGGAGCCGGAGAGCTCAGCGAGCAGTGACATGTCTGTTCCTTCGTGTCCGGGCCGGCAGTCTGGTCTGCCGGTCTGGGGGTCTATTCGGTTGTGTTCGTGCCGTGGTGCGTGGAGCCCGTCGTGCGCAATCAGTGCTCCGCGTGGAGCGCTCCGCTGATGTAAACCGCCGTCAGCAGGGTGAAGATGTAGGCCTGGAGAGCCTGGATGAGGAGCTCGAAGGCCGTGAGGGCCACCGCCATCGTGAAGGAGGCAACCGACCCGAGCAGGCCGACCACCGTGAGGGTCAGAAGGTAGTACGCCGCGAGGCTGAACGTCGCGATCAGCAGGTGCCCGGCGAACATGTTGGCAAAGAGACGCACGGCGTGGGTGAACGGCCGCACGATGATGTTGGAGATGAACTCGATGGGCGAGAGCAGGATGTACATCGGCTTGGGCACGCCCGGAGGGAAGAGCATCCCCTTGAAGAAGCCGCCGAAACCCTGCCGGTAGATCCCCAGGGGCACCCACGTGAAGTAGACGATGAGCGCGAAGGCCACGGGGATGGCGAAGACACTGGTGACAGGGAACTGGGCGAAGGGAATGATGCCCAGGACGTTGAATGTCCACACCAGGAAGAAGAACGAGAAGAGGAACGGGACGAACTTGTCGCCCTCTTTGCCGATCACGTCCCGTGCGATGCCGTCACGAATGAAGAGGTAGCCGGTCTCACCGAGGTTCTGGGCACCCTTGGGCACCATCTGCGGCTTGCGGAAGGCATAGAGGAAGAACGCGAGGACGGCAACCACCGCGATGGCGACGAGGATCGTGACCTTGTTGATGCCGACCGTCGTACCGAGGAAGTTCCAGCTCACCAGGTCGTCGAAGAAGAAGATCTCCGAGCCTGCGGCGGGGAATCCGCACGGGTTGGCGGCATTCTCGAACTTGCACTCGAGACTGCCGGCAGCGACAAGGCTCATCGGGTGCCCCGTCGGTGGCCACGCAGGATGCGGGATGCGCGGTCTGGCACTGCCTGGTCCTTCCCCGGCGTTGTCGCCTCGAGGCGTCGGTGGATGAGGTAGAGCGATAGGAACATACCGATGAGTGCACCCGCGCCGATCAGGAGGGGTGCCCGGCCCAGCCACAGGGAGAGCAGCCACCCCAGACCCGCGTAGAGCAGGATTCCGGTGAGCAGGTGGCTCATGATGATCCAGCCCGTATTAGCGCTGGTCCACCCCTCGCGATGGACCGCCTCATCGGTCACTCGAGTCCCCAGGAGCCTCATATCTGGGGCCTCTCCTGCTGCGGGTCGACGTAGAGCACCTTGGTGCGAGCGAAGATCCACACCTCGGCCACGGTCCACGCCAGGGTGCAGGCGACGATCGTCAGGGCGAAGACCTTCGTATCGAACGCCGTTGTGCCCTGGAAGAGGATGATGAAGATGAACAGCACGCCGATCTTGAGCAGGTAGACCATGAGGGCCACCGACATGGCCATCTGAGGGTTCGTGCGGAGCACCGCCCCGACGACTACCTGTCCCACGGTGAAGAACGCCACGACGATCGCCGTCCCGATAGCAGCTCCCAGCAGGGCCTTGCCCGGGTCCGACGCGACGAGCGCCCCGATGATGGCGGCAACGACACCCACGGCCACGGTCACGGGGATGGAGACCCGCAGGACCAGGCGGTCAATGGACGGCATGCACCCCTCCCGGTGACGTCTGCCTCCACGCTATCGACTCCCTGCCGGGGCGCATCCGCGGGTGCCTGTCCGCGGTGGAGGACCTAGCCGAGAGTGCCTGTGCGCGCGCCCTCCCCGGGCGAGGCGGCTCGACTGCTGTCGGGTCGCAGAGCGGCGAAGACCACGGCGAGCGAACCCGCGATGAGCAGGAGCAGGGCGTAGGCCACGGCGATGAAGGCCATCGCCACCGCGGCACCGGCGACGACGGCCGTCCAGGCGTACATCAGGGCGACTGTCCGGCGCTGCGAGTGGCCCATCTCCAGCAGGCGGTGGTGCAGATGCTGCTTGTCGGGCGCGAAGGGGGATCGACCCTTGCGCGTGCGCCGGAGTACGGCGAGGCCGAGGTCGAGCAGCGGCAAGACGAGGACAGCGAGCGGGAGCAGGATCGGCAGAAGCGCGGGCAGCAAGGTGCCCCCCTCGATCGCCGCCGGATCGATCTGTCCCGACAGGGTGATGATGCTCGCTGCCAGGAGGAAGCCGAGCAGCATGGACCCGGTGTCTCCCATGAAGATGCGCGCGCGGAAGACGTTGTAGGGCAGGAATCCCACGCACATCCCCACCAGGAGCGCGGACACGAGCGTGGCCATGGTCGCTCGCTCGAAGCCGATCTCCACCGAGAGCAGGTAGGAGTAGGCGAAGAACGCCAGGGCGGCGACGGCCACGATCCCCGCCGCGAGACCGTCGAGTCCATCCACCATGTTGATGGCATTGATGCAGACGAGTACGACGAGCACGGTGAGGAGCACGCTCGTGACCGGATCCAGGACAAGGGTGCCCCCGACGGGCAGCCACACGATGGAGATGCCCTGCAGCGCCATCACCGCAGCCGCGAGCACCTGCCCGGCGAGTTTGGTCGGAGCTGCCAGGCCCCACCGGTCGTCGATCATGCCCAGGACCACGATGATCGCCGCGCCGCTGAGCAGCGCCAGTGTCGGACTATCGACCACGTCGAAGACCGACCCCATCTGCGGGAGCTTGCTCGCGAGAAGGAGACCGGCGCACAGCCCGGCGAGCATCGCCAGACCGCCCAGGCGAGGTGTCGGCTCGTCGTGCACATCGCGGTCTCGCACCTCTGCCATGGCACCCCACCGCAGCGCGAGCGCGCGGGCCAGCGGGGTGACCAGGTAGGTCACGGCGGCGGCCGCGACCAGGCAGAGGAGGTACTCGCGCACGGCGACCTAGACGCCGACCGGTGCCTGCGCGTAAGCGGGGAATCGGCGTACCAGCGCCTCCACCTCGTCGGCGACGTCCGCCGCCCCGCCAGGGTCGGTGACAGCCCGGGCGATCAGGCGGCCGATCTCGGCCATCTCCGGCTCCCCCATGCCCTGGGTGGTGACCGACGGAGTGCCCACGCGAATCCCCGAGGCGACGGCGGGCGGCTGCGGATCGTAGGGGATGGCGTTCTTATTGAGGGTGATGCGGGCAGCATCGCATCGGGCCTCGGCGTCGGCTCCTGTGACGCCCACGCCGCGCAGGTCGATGAGCGCGAGGTGTGTGTCAGTGCCACCACTGACCGGGCGCATGCCCTCGGCAGCCAGCGAGGCGGTGAGTGCCTGGGCATTGCGCACCACCTGGGCGGCGTAGGCCTGGTACTCCGGAGTACTGGCCTCCTTGAGCGCGACCGCCTTGGCCGCCACCGCGTGCATGAGCGGGCCACCCTGCATCATCGGGAAGACCGCCTTATCGATGGCCGCAGCATGCTCGGCCTTGGCCAGGATCATGCCGCCGCGCGGGCCGCGCAGGACCTTGTGCGTGGTGAATGTGACGACGTCGGCGTAGGGCACGGGGCTGGGGATCGCCTTGCCGGCCACCAGGCCGATGAAGTGCGCCGCATCCACCATGAGGATGGCACCGACCTCGTCGGCGATCTCACGGAATGCGGCGAAGTCGATGAGGCGGGGGTACGCCGTCGCTCCGCAGATGATCAGGCGTGGCCGGTGCTGGTGAGCGATCGAGCGAACCTCGTCGTAGTCGATCGTCTCGGTGTCCTCGCGCACCCCGTAGGAGACGACCTCAAACCACTTGCCCGAGAAGTTCACCTTCGAGCCGTGCGTCAGGTGGCCTCCATGCGGCAGGCTCATGGCGAGCACGGTCTCGCCCGGCTTCACGAAGGCGCCGTACGCGGCGATGTTGGCACTTGCCCCGCTGTGCGGCTGGAGGTTGGCGTGCTCTGCGCCGAAGAGCTCCTTGGCGCGCTCGATGCCGATGATCTCCGCCTTGTCGACCTCGGCGCATCCGCCGTAGTAGCGCTTGCCCGGGTATCCCTCGGCGTACTTGTTGCTCAACGTCGACCCCAGGGCCGCGAGAACCGCGGGAGACGTGAAGTTCTCGCTCGCGATGAGTTGCAGGCCGCCGCGGGCGCGCTCGAGCTCGGACAGGAGGATGCCCGCGATCTCAGGGTCCTCATGCTGCAACTGCCCGAAGTCCGGGCCCCAAAACGTCTCGCTGTCCACCACGCAGTCTCCTTCGCCTGGCCGGCTGCCAGGGCACGAGTGTACGGGCGCCCGGCGAATCCGCGGCGTGGACGGGCCGGGCCTCTAGCCCCCGTCCCCCCCTCCCCGCAGTTCCCCGACCGCGTCTCGACGAGCGATGTGGTCGGTTTTTGGGCTCCGGGACGGCCAAAAGCGACCGTTTCGCTCGTCAGGATGGATCGGGGAGTCAGGTGGAGTCCGGGTCGACGAGGTCGGGGCAGACCTCGCGCAAGGTGGCGCTCGTGTAGGCGCCTTCGCGCAGAACGACCGGCGGGCTAGCCGTGAGGTCGACGATGCTGCTGGGAGCCTCGGCGACCGTGCTTCCGCCATCGAGGTAGAGCGCGACGTCGTCACCGAACTGCTCCTGCGCCTGGTCGCACGTCCGCGGCGGCACACTGCCGGCCCGCTGCGCTGATGTCACCGCCAGGGGGCCGGTCGCGGCGAGGACTGAGAGCGCAACCGGGTGCAGCGGCATGCGCAGGGAGACATGCCCACCCGTGCTGGAGATATCCCAGGCGAGGGTGGGTTGGGCTCGCACGATGAGGGTGAGGGGACCGGGCCAGAACGCCTCGATGAGCGCGCGGCCGTCCGCTGTGATGCCGCTGGCGAGCCCCTCCACGGTCCGGACGGCGCCCACGAGCACTCCGATGGGCAGATCATCCCCTCGGCCCTTGGACTCGCGCAGTGCGCGCATCGCCTTGGCGGAGAAGGGATCGGCCGCGAGCCCGTAGACCGACTCGGTCGGCAGGACGACCAGCTCGCCGCGCTTGATGGCGGCGGCGGCAGCAGCGACGCCGCGGTCGCGTCCAGGGCCGGGCCGATCGCCGACCTCGATGACCAGGCTCACCGTGCGTCCATCGCGCGGGTCGCCGTCGTGAAGCGTGGCTTGCGCGCCAGGTCTCGGTGGTCGGCGATATCCCTCCACCGTCCGTCGAGCTCAAGGAGCGAGGGTACGCCGACCTCGGCCTCGTCGCCCTGCTCGTCCGAGTGCTCGATCACCAGCAGGCCTCCGGGCTGGAGGAGCGCCGCGGCCGAGTCGATGGCACCACGCACGACGTCGAGGCCGTCCGGGCCGCCGTACAGCGCGATCGCAGGATCGTGGTCACGCACCTCCGGGTCACGCACGCGCGCACCGCTGGGCACATAGGGAGGGTTCATGGTGACCACGGCTGCGGTCCCGCGCAGGGGCGCAAGCGGCTCCCCGTCAGCAGCGCACGTGCGCGCATCCGCGTGTACGACGTCGACGCGGCTGCCCGCACCGGCGATGTCCTCGCGCAGCGCGTCGGCATTGCGTCGGGTCCAGACGACAGCAGCATCGTCGACCTCGACGGCGGTCACCTGCGTCGGTGCGGCCTCCGTCGCCATGGCGAACGCCACCGCCCCCGACCCGGTGCACAGATCCACGGCCCGCCGCTCCCCCTCGGGAAGAGCCCGCAGGGCATCGATGGCGGCCTGGGCAACGAGCTCGGTCTCGGGCCGCGGGATGAAGACACCGGGACCTACGGCGAGGTCGAGTTTGCGGAAGGGCGCCGAGCCAACCAGGTGCTGCACAGGCACGCGGGCCATGCGCCGCGTGAGGAGCCGCTCGTAGGCGGTGCGCTCCTGGGAATCCATCCGATCATGGAGAAGCAGGCGCCCCCGAGGGACTCCCTTCACGTGAGCGGCGAGCAGGATCGCATCAGTGTCTGGCGAAGGGACTTCTGCTGCCGCCAGGCGGCGCTGGCCGTCGGCGATGGCATCGCGCAGCGACACCCAGCCTTCGACCACCCGGGGCGACGGACCTTGGCCGGAGTGACTCACGAGCCCTCAGCCAGTGCATTGGCCGCGGCAGAGTCGATGCAGGACTGGATGACGGCATCGAGTTCTCCACCGAGGACCTGGTCGAGGTTGTAGGCCTTATAGCCAGAGCGGTGATCACTCACACGGTTCTCCGGGAAGTTGTAGGTGCGGATGCGCTCGCTGCGGTCCACCGTGCGCACCTGCGCTCGCCTCGAGTCCGACGCCTCCTGCATGGCCTGCTCTTGCGCGATAGCCAGCAGCCGGGCCCGTAGGATGCGCAGCGCCTGCTCGCGGTTTTGCAACTGGCTCTTTTCATTCTGGCACGACACGACAGTGCCGGTCGGCACGTGGGTGATGCGCACGGCCGAATCCGTCGTGTTGACGCTCTGACCTCCCGGGCCGGATGAGCGGAACACGTCAATGCGCAGGTCGTTGGGGTCGATGGTGACGTCGACCTCCTCGGCCTCGGGCAGCACGAGCACTCCCGCGGCAGAGGTGTGAATGCGACCCTGAGACTCCGTCACAGGCACGCGCTGCACCCGGTGCACTCCGCCTTCGAACTTCAGGCGCGCATAGGGCGCCTCACCGGGCTCCGGCACGCCTCGCATCTTCACCGCCACAGCGACATCGCGGTAGCCGCCCAGGTCGGACTCCTCAGCCTCGAGCACCTCTGCGCTCCAGCCTCGCTGGTCGGCGTAGCGGAGATACATCCGCAGCAGGTCACCGGCGAAGAGGGCCGACTCCTCGCCACCCTCCCCCGCCTTGATCTCAAGGATGACGTCCTTGCCGTCGAGTGGATCGCGCGGGATGAGGAGTTCGCGCAGCCGCTCGGCAACCTCGAGGCGGCGCACCTCGAGCGCATCAGCCTCCTCGGCGAACGCCGGATCGACGTCCGCGAGCTCGCGGGCAGCAGCAATGTCGTCGCCGAGAGCGAGCCAGGCTCGATAGGCCTCGATCGTCGGGCGCAACTCAGCGTGGCGACGGGCCAGGCGACGAGCCTCGGCGGGATCGGCATGCACTGCCGGATCGGCCAGGCGCTCCTCGATCGCGGAGTACTCGGCGGTCAACTCGACGCAGGCGTCGAACACGGGACCTACCTATCGGCGATGAGCGGGGACAAGCCTTCGTCGAAGGCTTGTCACTCGGATGCGGCTGCCTTGTCCTTGCCGCCGAAGCGCTTCTCCCACTTCGCGACGCGACCGCCGGAGTCGAGGATCTTCTGACGCCCGGTGTAGAACGGGTGGCACTGCGAGCAGACATCGGCGTGGATGACGCCGTTCTTCGCCGTGCTTCGCGTGGTGAACGTCGACCCGCAGGTGCAGGTGACCTGGGTCTCGACGTACTCGGGGTGGATGCCCGACTTCATGATGTCCTCCATTCGGGCCCGGGTCCGCAGGAGCGGTGAACCGGACCCGGTAAGGGTACGCCATCGCAGCAGCGCTGGCCGAATCGGCCCAAGCGACTGCTAGGAGTCTTCACTCTCCAAGCCCGTGACCGACGGCGTCGTCTTCTGGATCTGCAGGAGGAACTCGAGGTTGCTCCTGGTCTCACGCAGTTTCGTGAGGAGGAGCTCGATGGCCTGCTGCTGATCGAGGGCGTGGAGCACGCGGCGGAGCTTCCAGACGATCTTGAGCTCGTCGGGAGCCATGAGCAGCTCCTCCTTGCGCGTGCCCGAGGCGTCGACGTCGACGCTGGGGAAGATGCGCTTGTCGGCGAGCTTGCGATCAAGCTTGAGCTCCATGTTGCCGGTGCCCTTGAACTCCTCGAAGATCACCTCGTCCATGCGCGACCCGGTCTCGACGAGAGCGGTCGCGAGGATCGTGAGCGATCCGCCGTTCTCGATGTTGCGGGCGGCACCGAAGAAGCGCTTCGGCGGGTAGAGCGCCGTGGAGTCCACGCCACCCGAGAGGATGCGGCCCGAGGCGGGCGCGGCGAGGTTGTAGGCACGTCCGAGTCGGGTCATCGAGTCAAGGAGCACGACGACGTCGTGACCAAGTTCGACGAGCCGCTTGGCGCGCTCGATGGCCAACTCGGCGACGATGGTGTGATCCTCCGCGGGGCGGTCGAAGGTCGAGGAGATGACCTCGCCCTTGACCGAGCGCTGCATGTCGGTGACTTCTTCGGGGCGCTCATCGACGAGCACGACCATGAGATGGCACTCGGGGTTGTTGGTCACGATGGCGTTGGCAATGGACTGGAGCACCATCGTCTTGCCGGCCTTGGGCGGCGACACGATGAGGCCGCGCTGCCCCTTGCCGATCGGCGCCACCAGGTCGATCACACGCGTGGTGAGATTGCCGGGCTCCGTCTCCAGGCGCAGGCGCTCCTGGGGATAGAGAGGGGTGAGCTTGGTGAAGTCGGGCCGCTGACGGGCCTGGTCCAGGTCTGCCCCGTTGACCGTGTCGATCCGCACGAGGGGGTTGAACTTCTCCCGGCGCTCTCCATCGCGTGGCTGGCGGACCGCTCCCGTGATGGCATCGCCCTTACGCAGTCCGTGCTTCTTGACCATCGACAGTGAGACGTAGACGTCATTGGGGCTCGGGAGGTATCCGGCAGTGCGGACGAAGGCGTAGTTGTCAAGGATGTCGAGAATTCCCGCGACGGGTGCGAGCACGTCATCCTCGGAGACCTCGATCTCCTGCTCACTAAAGCCCCCGGGGCGGCGGTCGCGCCGATCGCGGTAGCGATCCCTGCCCCGGCGACGACGCCGGCGTGAGCCACCATCTGCGTCATCGTCGTAGCTGTCCTGGCGGTTGTCCTGGCGGTTGTCCTGGCGGTTGTCGCCCCGGTGGTCCTGCCCGGAGTCTTGGCGACGCGGGGCGCGCTCGGCGTCCTTGTCCGCCGACGGAGACTTGTCGTCCGCCGACTTGTCTTGGGATGCGGACTTCGCGCTGGCGCGGCCATTGCCGCTGGCGCGTCCCCCGGACTGCTTGGCGCTGATGGCCTCGACTAGGGCGCCCTTGCGCATGGTGCTCGCACCGGTGATGCCCAGGGACTGTGCGAGCTGCTTGAGCTCGGGCAGCAGCATGCCGGAGAGACCGGACGCGGACTTGCTGGCGGTGGCGGTATCGCTCACGTGTGTTCCTTCGTCATGCCCGACACCAGGGTGGGATCGGGTGGGTGCGCGCAGGGTGACAGCCGAGTCGCGCGATGTCCGCCCCGCCGTTCGAGGCGGTCCCAGGGTCAGTGGAGTGGACCAGTGAGTGCCCAGGATGTGCGGGAGGGATGGATACGTCCCTAGCGGACTCCATGAGGCTAGCACCCATGCGACACAGGTCGCCTCACGACCCCCGGATACGGACCCGAGCGCCGTCGGCATCCACGGGCACCGTAAGTGCTCGCCAGCCGTCCGGCGCCCTCGCGCTAGCGAGCGTGCGCTCGGCATCGTCGGTGGTGAAGGCGAGCACAGTCGGACCCGCACCAGAGATCACTGCCGGCACCCCCAGCGCACGCAAGGACAGCACGAGCGCGTGCGACTGCGGATAGGCACGAGCACGCGCATCCTGGTGGATGCGGTCCTCGGTCGCAGGGAAGAGCAGTGCCGGGTCAGATGACAGCGCATGCACCAGGAGTGCCGCGCGTCCGATGTTAAAGATCGCATCGGAGCGGTCCACTGACGAGTCCAGCATTCTGCGGGCCTCGGCGGTCGCCATTGATTGCTGTGGGACGAAGACGACAGGGACCACGCTCGTATGGGGTGCCCGCGTCACCGCGCTGGCGTGAGTGTCCTCGACAGAGTCCATCCACGCGGTGGTGAAACCGCCGAGCAGTGCAGCGGCGACGTTGTCCGGGTGTCCCTCCATACGCGTCGCCAAGCCCAGGACCTCGCCGTCCGGCAAGAGGTCGTCCCCGTCGTCGACCAGCCCGCGCGCGAGCAATATGCCCGCCACGATCGCGGCAGCGGACGACCCCAGCCCGCGCCCCTGGGGGATCGAGTTGTGGCAGCGCAGCACGAATCCGGGAGGCTCGATTCCCATGGCCTCCCAGGCGAAGCGCATGGCGCGAGCCACGAGGTGTCGATCGTCACCGGGCAGCGAGCCGGAGCCTTCTCCCTCGACGGTGACGAGGACGCCGGGGTCCTCCGTGACCATCGCCGCCAGGTGGTCGTGGACGGACAGGGCCAGGCCCATCGAGTCGAAGCCAGGGCCGAGGTTCGCGCTCGTCGCGGGCACAACCACCTCGACGCCAACGGATCGGAAGCCCACGGCCTAGCCCCGCAGCCCCAGGGCGACGGCCGCCACCTTGGCATCCACGGGGACGACGATCGGATCGGGCGCGGCATCCAGCGCCCACTGCGGATCCTTCAGTCCGTTGCCGGTGAGCGTGCACACGACGGTCTGACCCGCATCGAGTTGGCCGCGCTCGTGAGCCTGAAGCAGACCAGCGACGCTTGCCGCGCTCGCCGGCTCGCAGAACAGACCCTCCTTGGATGCCAGCAGTCGGTACGCCGCCAGGATCTGCTCATCGGTGACCGAGTCGATCAGGCCCCCCGACTCCTCGCGTGCGGCGACGGCCTGGTGCCACGAGGCCGGATTGCCGATGCGGATCGCCGTGGCGATGGTCTCCGGCTTGGCCACCGGCGCTCCGTGCACGATGGGCGCCGAACCCGCTGCCTGGAAGCCCCACATGCGTGGTCGTCGCGTGGCATGACCGGCCTCGGCGTACTCCCGATAGCCCTTCCAGTAGGCGGTGATATTGCCGGCGTTGCCGACGGGCAGGCAGTGGATGTCCGGCGCGTCCCCGAGCAGGTCGACAATCTCGAAACTCGCGGTCTTTTGCCCCTCGATGCGATCGGGATTGACGCTGTTGACCAAGGACACGGGGTAGTCCTCGGCGAGTCCGCGTGCCAGTGTCAGGCAGTCGTCGAAATTGCCATCGACCTGCAGCAGTGTCGCTCCGTGGATGATGGCCTGGGCGAGCTTGCCCATCGCGATCTTGCCCTGCGGCACGAGCACGGCGCACACCATGCCGGCCTTGACGGCGTACGCCGCAGCGCTCGCTGACGTGTTGCCGGTGGAGGCGCAGATGACAGCGCGGGCGCCCTCCTGGGCAGCCTTGCTGATCGCCATGGTCATGCCACGGTCCTTGAAGGATCCGGTGGGATTGGCACCGTCGTACTTGAGCCAGACCTGGCAGCCGGTCATCTCGCTGATCGTGCACGCGTAGACGAGGGGCGTGCCGCCCTCGCGCAAAGTGACAACAGGCGTCGCCTCGTCGACCGGAAGCCACGCGCGATACTCCTCGATGAGGCCGCGCCACTGCGGCGCACCGGCCGTCATGGACCGGCCTCGCCCTCGACGCGCATCACGCCAACAACCTGCTTGACGACGTCGAGTCCTCGCAGGGTGTCGATGGTGCGACTGAGGTCACCATCCGATGCCATGTGGGTGCGCACGATGAGACCGGCATCATCCCCGTGGCCCTCCTGCCTCACGACCTGGATGCTGACGCCGTTGTCGGAGAATGCGCGAGCCACGGTGGCGAGCACACCCGGTCGGTCGGCCACGTCGAGGTTGACGTAGTAGCGCGTGCGGGCCTCACCGATGCCGCGGATCTCCAGACCGGCGTACGTCGACTCACGGGGGCCGCGACCGCCCGAGCGGAGGTTGCGAGCAACGGCGACCACATCGCCGAGCACCGCACTGGCCGTGGGTGCGCCGCCTGCACCTCGCCCGTAGAACATCATCTCGCCAGCGCTCTCAGCCTCGACGAAGACCGCGTTGAACGCATCGCGGACGCTCGCGAGCGGATGATCGCGCGGCACCATCGTGGGATGCACGCGCACGATGACGCCACGGCCGTCGTCCGTGCGCTCAGCCACAGCAAGGAGTTTGATGACGAAGCCCATGTCGCGGGCTGCCGCGACGTCAGCCGACGTCACGCCCGTGATCCCCTCACGGGTGACATCGTCGAAGGTCACGCGCGTGTGGAAGGCGAGCTCGGCGAGGATGGCCGCCTTGGCGGCAGCGTCGAGCCCGCCGACATCGGCCGTCGGGTCAGCCTCGGCGTAGCCCAGACGCTGCGCCTCGGCGAGTACGTCGGCATAGTCGGCGCCTTCCTCGTCCATCTTGCTCAGGATGAAGTTGGTCGTGCCGTTGACGATGCCGAGCACCTTCACGATGCGGTCTCCGGCCAGGGACTCGCGCAGCGGGCGCAGCAGGGGGATCGCGCCAGCGACGGACGCCTCGAAGTAGAGGTCGACGCCGTTGGCCTCGGCGGCGGCGTAGAGGGTTGCGCCATCGGCGGCGAGCAGGGCCTTGTTGGCCGTCACGACGGATGAGCCCGCCGACATAGCCTGCAGGATCAGCGTGCGGGCCGGCTCGATGCCACCCATGACCTCGACAACGATGTTGCTGCCGCGCGCGACCAGGGCCTCGGCGTCGTCGGTGATGAGATTCGCAGGGACTCCCTCGCGCGACCGCGATGCATCGCGCACGGCGACACCCACGAGTTCAAGCGGTGCGCCGATGCGCGCCTCGAGGTCATCGGATTGCTCGACGATGAGCCGGGCCACCTGGGCTCCGACGGTGCCCCCGCCCAGCAGGGCGACGGTGATCGGCGCGGACATGGGGGCTCCCTGGGGGCTCGGGTGAAGGCCCTAGCCTCTCAGACCGCCGCTCCCGGATCGAGGGCGAGGAGGTCCTCCTCGGTCTCGCGCCGGAGCATGACCGTGCAGTTGCCGTCACGGGCCGCCACGACGGCCGGGCGCGGAAGGTAGTTGTACTGAGAGGCCATGGAGCGGCAGTAGGCGCCCGTGGCGGCGACCGCCAGCAGGTCGCCTTCGCGGAGATCCCCGGGCAGCCACGCATCGCGCACGACGACATCGCCGCTCTCGCAGTGCTTGCCCACGACCCGGCAGAGCATCGGGGCGGCCGTCGACACACGCGATGCGAGCGTCACGGTGTAGTCCGCGTCGTAGAGAGCTGTCCGGATGTTGTCGCTCATGCCACCGTCGACGGACACGTAGACGCGCTGGTGCCCATGGTCGAGTTCGACCGGCTTGACGGTGCCCACCTCGTAGACCGTGATGGCCGACGGGCCCACGATCGCGCGCCCAGGCTCGAAGGCAAGGCGCGGCACGGGCAGATGCGCGCGAGCACATGCCTCGTCGACGATCGACTCGATGGCCTTGGCCATCGCGCCTGCCTCGAGCGGGTCATCGTCCGACACATAGGCGATGCCCATGCCGCCGCCCAGGTTGAGCTCGGCAACCTCGATGCCCTCGGCGTGCAATTCACCCATCAGGCCTACGAGACGCATGGCAGCGACCTCGAATCCCGCGGCGTCGAAGATCTGCGAACCGATGTGCGAGTGCAGGCCGCGGAAGTCCAGCACATCCATGCCCGCGATGCGCAAGATCACGTCGTACGCCGCCCCGGACGCGAGGGAGAGGCCGAACTTCTGGTCCTCGTGGGCAGTCGCGATGAATTCGTGCGTGTGCGCTTCCACTCCGACGGTCACCCGCACGAGCACCGACGCACGCACCCCCATGTCACGTGCCACCTCGGCGATGCGATCCACCTCAGCGGGAGCGTCCACCACGATCCGGCCAACGCCGGACTCCAGGGCGCGCCGGATCTCCCCCCGCGACTTGTTGTTGCCGTGCAGGAGCAGCCGTTCGCCGGGCACACCCGCCGCGACAGCCACGGCCAGCTCGCCTCCGCTCGCCACGTCGATGCCCAGGCCTTCCTCGACCGCCCAGCGCGCAATCGTCGTGCAGAGGAAGGCCTTCGCCGCGTAGTAGATGTCCGTGCGACCAGGGTCGTAGGCGACTCGGAAGGCAGCGGCCCGAGCCCGGAAGTCAGCTTCATCGAGCAGGAAGAGAGGGGTGCCGAAGTCACGTGCGGCGTCGCGCACGTCCACCCCGCCGACGACGAGAGCGCCCTGGCCGTTGCGGTGCGCACCGAGGGGCCACACGGCGGGGTCGAGTGCTCCGGGATCACCCGAGGGCGCGGCCGGCGCCGAGGGCGAGGAGAGGACCTCTCCATGCCGTGGCCCTGCGGGATGCGCGCGCATGGCGCAAGGGTAGTCGTCGGACTGATCCGGCCTCTTTGAGCCGCGCTGCGCTTCGACAATGTGACGTCACGGGCAGGGGTGGATGGCTATGGTCATTCCGTGTCCGACGACAGCTCCAGCGCCCGGAATCCGACGCCCCCGATCCCCGACGGCTCCACTGCGCCGGACGTGGCCCGCCTCCAGGCAGAGGTGGAGGAGCTCAGGGCTGAGGCCGCTCGCCTCCGGGCCCAGGTCGCAGCATTGACGTCACCCCCGTCCGCGGGGGAGGTGGTCGCGGCTCCGGACACCAAGCGCCGGGGAGCCCTCCCGGAGATCATCGGGTACATCGGTGCTGCATTCATCGTCGGCGCAGGCTTGACCTTGGCTAGCCAGACCTGGGCGTTGTGGCCAAAGCCTGTCCAGTTGGGGGTCGTCACCCTCGGCGCCGTCGCTCTCTACGTCACGGCGCTGATCGTGACGACTACCGCGGGTGGCCTCAAATCCATGCGCGATCATGCGGCTCGGCGCCGCCTCGTAGGCGTGCTCCTCGCCGTCGCTATACCTCTGGCCGTCTCCGCTGTGGTCGTGGCATTGGAATGGGCCGGAGTCGGCATCGATTCCGAGGACACCTACTGGCCCATCGGTCTCGCGTCGCTTGCCCTGGTGGCCGCGGCCATCGCTGCGTGGTGGGCACCCGGGGCGGTGCCCACTCTCAGCGTCGCCGTGACTGGACTCATCTGGCTGTGGTCGGTCACCAGCCGGATTCTCGGATCGTGGGACCTGCCCCTCGTGATTGCGACCGTCGGTGCGGTGTGCACGGTGGGCTGGCTCATCATCGCACCGCGGTTCCTACCGCCACGAGTTCTGACAGAAGCCCTTGGCGTGACCGCCTTCATCGGGCTGCAACTCGGCAATGCCTTCATGACCTTGGACTCGTCCCTGCCAGACGACAGTGGACAGCAGCACATCATGTGGGCGATGTGGTTCTCGCGGATCGCCCTCCTGATCTTCGCGCTTGTCGCGGTAGTCATCTTCGCGCGGGGCGGCTCGTGGGTTTGGGCAGCCGGAGGAGTGATCGCTGCCGGGGCAGGCTCACTCTCGATTGCCGGGCAGACGCTGGGCATGGTCGCGGGGCTCTTCGTGGCAGGGGTCATCCTGTTGGCACTATCAGTGGCGATTCTGATCGCTCGTGCGCGACGCAGGGATGAATCAGTTACATCCGATCCGGCGCGGTGACCCCGCACAGGGCGAGGCCGTTGGCCAGCACCTGGCGCGTCGCAGCGCACAGCCAGAGACGCGCGAGATGGATCTGCTCCGTCGGCTCATCGCCACGCGGGAGCACCCGGCACACGTCGTAGAAGCGGTGGTACGCCGTCGCGAGCGACTCGAGGTAGCGGGGCACGCGATGCGGCTCACGCAGTTCGGCGGCGGAGGCCACCACGGCGGGGAACTCCGCAAGCGCGCGGAGCAACTCCCCCTCGCGCTCATGCACGAGTAGCGCCGGGTCATAGCCCTGCGATCGCCAATCGATCCCCAGGTCGGCCGCATTGCGCATCACGGAGCTCACGCGGGCGTGGGCGTACTGCACGTAGAAGACAGGGTTGTCGTTGGTCCGCTGCACCAGGAGGTCGAGATCCAAGGTGAGAGGGGAGTCGACCGGATAGCGGATCAGGGAGTAGCGGGCGGCGTCCACACCCACCTCTTCGACGAGCTCCTCAAGCGTGATGAGCGTGCCGGCGCGCTTGGAAAGTTTCACCTCCTGGCCATCACGCATCATCTTCACGAGTTGACCGATGAGCACCTCGACGCTCACGTCCATGTCATCGCCCGCGCAGGCCGCGACTGCACGCAGGCGATTGACGTAGCCGTGATGGTCGGCTCCGAGGAGGTAGATCGACGTCGTGAAGCCCCGGGTCCGCTTGTCGACGTAGTAGGCGGTGTCGGAGGCGAAGTAGGTGAGCTCGCCGTCGGCCTTGACGAGCACGCGGTCCTTGTCGTCTCCAAAGTCGGTCGTGCGCAGCCAGGTGGCCCCGTCGAGCTCGAAGACGTGCCCCTGCTCGCGCAGGCGCGCCATCCCCCGCTCCACCGCACCCGACTCGTGCAGCGAGCGCTCGGAATACCACGTGTCGAAGTGCGTCCGGAATAGCTCGAGCACCTGCTGCTGCTCAGCGAGTTGGAGCGAGTACGCCGCCTCCCGGAAGGCGACGAGTTGCTCCTCGGCGGGCAGCGTCAGGAACTCCGGGTGCTCGGCGACAATCCTCGCGGCCAGGTCGGTGATGTAGGCCCCGTGATAGCCGTCCTCCGGCACGGGCCCACCGTGAGCCACGGCCATGACCGAGGCACCGAATCGATCCATCTGCACGCCGCGGTCATTGATGTAGAACTCCGTCGACACGTCCGCGCCGGAAGCGGCGAGCACCCGAGCGAGGGCATCGCCGACAGCCGCCCAGCGGGTGTGGCCCAGATGGATCGGCCCGGTCGGGTTGGCGGAGATGAATTCGACATTGAATCGCCGCCCCGCGAGAAGGCTGCCGTGGCCGTAGTCAGCACCGGCCTCCACGACCTGAGACGCCAGGGCTCCCTGGGCGTCGGCGGCGAGCCGGATGTTGATGAAACCGGGGCCGGCGACGTCGACCCCGTCGATGCCCTCCGCCTCAGCCAATCTCCCGGCGATCAGGGCGGCGACCTCCCGGGGCGGACGCCCCGCCGACTTGGCGAGCGTCAAGGCCACCGGAGTGGCGTAGTCCCCGTGGTCCCGGTTCTTGGGCCTTTCGATGACGACGTCGGCCGGCGGCTCCCCCGTGAGAGCCCCTTCAGCCTGCAGCGTCACGACACAGCCGCGCACCTCTGCCGCCAACTCCTCGGGGGTCATGTGCGGAGCGTAATCGTCGCCGGACCGGTCAGGGTCTGTGGATAGCTCCCCCCACAAGGAGGGAGCGTGCTACGGTCACGGTGGCTGTGCTGCACATGAACCACCGTTCGTGGGCGTCGCGGACGGCGGGCAATCGCCGGCCCCGACACCCAAGCTCCCAGGGGAGACCCGAGGGCGGGACGTCGGCTCGCACCATCAGCCCGCCGGGCGAGGTGCCCGGCGACCACGTATCCGCACGATAGGGATCCCAGCAGTAGGAGTTACCCCGCATGGCACAGGGAACTGTGAAGTGGTTCAACGCCGAGAAGGGCTTCGGCTTCATCGCTCAGGCTGACGGAGGTGCCGATGTTTTCGTGCACTTCACCGCCATCCAGGCCGACGGCTACCGCAGCCTCGACGAGAACCAGACGGTCGAGTTCGACATCGTCCAGGGCCCCAAGGGCCCCCAGGCCGACAACGTCCGCATCATCTGACGTCGCCGACTTGACCTGGCGCTAAGCCAGCGTATGAGGCCCGCCCCCCCAGGGGGCGGGCCTCACCGCTTTCCCAGCACAGCTGGACCGTCGTGTGGACGCGGGCGCGTCCCTGGGTGAAGATGGATGCATGAGCGACGACATCGAGAAGCTGCTCGCCCAGGTGTCCCAGACGACACAGCAGCCTGGCGCCACGCCCGCTAAGAAGTCCGGCTCCGAGGTCGCCAGGAAGGGCACCGACAAGCCAGGCGGCCGGTTCGCTTTCGCCGTGATCAGCGCACTCGTCTTCGGAAGCATCGCCTTCGTTGTGGGCTGGCTCTTCACGCCGTTCGTGCTCACCGGCACATCGATGGGCCTCGGCGCCGCGCTGGGGTCCTTTGCTACGGCACTCCTTGCCGGCCCTCCGCGCTGGTTCTCGTCCTAGCCTCGACTGCCGTCCTAGCCTCGACTGCCGTCCTAGCCTCGACTGTTACCCTCAGTCCTCCCCAGCCCCCGTAGCTCAGGGGATAGAGCGCCGGTTTCCGGTACCGAAGGTCGCAGGTTCGAATCCTGCCGGGGGCGCTCGCGGCGTCACCGCTGTCCCTATGCTGCCAGCGTGCAAGCGACCCGCCTCACCGACCGCGAGCGCCGACGCAATCGCCTGTTCACCACCAGCGGCGTCGTCATCGAGTGGTACGACTTCATGGTCTACGGCTTGCTCGCCACCACCTTGCAGCAGGTCTTCTACCCCACTGGCAACGAGGCCACCGGGCTCATCCTGACATTCGTCACCTTCGCTGTCGGCTATCTCGCTCGCCCCATCGGCGGACTCATCATCGGCAGACTCGGCGACACGAAGGGCCGCAGGTATGCCCTCGTCCTGTCGACCACGCTCATGATCGTCCCGCTCTTCTTCACCACGATCCTGCCGACGTACGACCAAATCGGTGTCTGGGCTCCCGTCCTGCTCACCGTCATGCGACTCATGCAGGGCTTCTCCGTCGGGGGCGAATACTCCGGGGCGCTCACGGCGCTCAGCGAGTCGGCCGACAAGGACGGCCGCGGACGCAGCGTCTCACTCGGACTCGCCACCGCGATGGGCGGCAACCTGCTGGCCTCGCTGGTCGTCTTCATGACCACCGCCATCTGGGGGCAGGAGGCGCTGGCCGAGGGCACGTGGCGCATCCCCTACGCCATCGGGTTCGTCTTGGCGGTCGTCGCGGTCCTCATGCTGCGCAGGATGCGCGAGACAGAGTCCTTCCAAGGTGCGGCACTATCCGGAGAGACCGGCTCCCCGGTCCGCGCCCTGCTGCGCACCTACCCGGGCGCGACTCTCCTCATGCTCGCGCTCGCGACCTGGAGTGGCGTGACGGTTTACACGCTCATCTCGTGGATGCCGTCCTACCTCGAGACGGTGGTGGGCATCTCCGATGCGCGCGCCGACCTCGTCTCCGCTCTCATCTCGGTCATCTACATCGCGCTCATCGTCCCGGTGGCCGCACTCGGCGATCGCTGCGGACGTCGACCGCTCATGATCACCGCGGTGATCGCGTACGCCGTCCTGGCCATCCCGTCGATCCTTCTGCTCAACTCAGGCGTCGTCGCCGGCGTACTGCTGTCCATCGTGATCCTCGCGAGCCTCCAGACCTTCGTTGACTCGACCACGACCACGGAGATGACCCAACTGGTGCCGACCCGGGTCCGCTACACCGGCCTCGCGCTCACCTACAGCATCGGCATGATCATCGGCAGCTTCACACCCGCCGTCGAGGAAGCCCTGCTTGGCTCGACGGGCAGCAACCTGGTGCCGGCGTTCGTGATCATCGGCATCTCCCTGCTGCTCATCCCCATCATCGCGGTGTTCCCCCGCTATGTCCGCCGGGCGCAGGCAGACGACGCCGAGGTCGCAGTTGGCTGAAGGCCGGACACGCCCCTGGTCCACGCACTAGCGTTTCTGCTGCCACACCCGGATGAAAGGAGCGTGCATGTCGGCCCAGCGTGACCGGATCGACCCTGCCTCCCGCGAGCCCCTGGAGATGCTGCTCCAGGCAGTGCCCGGGGGCTTCAACGCGATCCCCGACATCGTCGAGCGCCGCGCGTTCGTGCGGCAGTTGCTGCAGACGATGACGGCGGACCTGCCTCCCAACGAGCGTGTCGTGAGCGAGGACCGCACGATCCCGGGGCTGCAGGGAGAGCCCGACGTGCGCGTGCGCATCTACACCCCCGCCGAGGCCACAGGCGTCCTGCTTCCGGGGATCCTCTACATCCACGGCGGCGGCATGATCATCGGTGACCTGGACGGCGAGCACCTGCGCGCCGAGATGCTCTGCGAACTCACCAACACCGTCGTGGTCTCCACCGATTACCGCAAGGCGCCTGAGCATGCCTACCCTGCCCAGGTCCACGACTGCTACGCCGCGCTCACGTGGATGGCGGACCATGTCGACGGCCTCGACATCGATCCGCATCGGATCGCTGTCTACGGCGGCAGTGCCGGTGGCAACCTTGCGATCGCGACCACGATGATGGCGCGTGACCGAGGCGGTCCGGCCATCGCCTTCCTCATGGCGCCGTACCCCATGATCGACGATCGCAATGAACTCCCGTCGACCCACGAGATCACCGAGATCGGCATCTGGGACCGCGGCGGCAACCTCGAGGCTTGGGAGTGGTTCCTCGGTGGAGCCCCCGCGGATGCCTACGCCGCGCCGGCACGGGCGGAGGACCTCACGGGCATGCCGCCAACCTTCATCGACGTCGGAGAGCTCGATCTCTTCCGTGACGAGGACGTCGACTTCGTCCAGCGCCTCATCCAGGCCGGAGTGCCCACGGAATTCCACATCTATCCCGGCGCCTACCACGCATCCGAGGTCTTCGCCCCGCAAGCTGATCTCAGCCAGCGCATCTGGGCGTCGCGCATCTCCGCTCTGACTCGGGCCTTGCACGGGTGACATGAAGGCCACGATCTTCGACGGGACAACCCAGCGCCCGTATACCCCCTCCGACGCGTCTGCGGTCTCGGCGACGACGCCCTACGCGTGGATCGACGTCATCCCCTCCGGCGCCAAGGATCCCGAGGTCCTGGCGCTGCTCAAGCAGATGGGCTTCACCGATGTGGTGGCGCAGTACACCACGCGCACCTACTCGGGTGGGATGTTCCAGGCCTTCGACGACAACGTCCTCGGCAGCACCTACGCCAGCGCGGATACGCCCGGCGACCCCCCAGTCCTCATCCATTGCGCGTGGAACTCCGGCTGCTTCATCACCATTCGCGCAGGGGCCGACAAGGCGATCGCCACCGCGCTGGAGGACGTCCGGTCGCGAGCGCAGCAGCTCTTCGCGAGCCCCGGGCCGGTCCCCGGGATGCTGATGCAGTTGATCCTGGACAGCATCGACCGCCAGCTCACCGACCTGCTGACCCAGATCGCCTTCCTCGACGGCCAGATCATCATGGCCGCCAACCCGGCACAACTGGTCCAGCTCCAGCACCTGCGGTCCCCCATCGAGGGCCTGGCCTGCACCATCCCCAGCTACGCCGAGAACGTGAGCGAGTCCCTGGTCGGGGCCACCTCGATGCCCGGCGTCGATGCCGCAGGCGTCCAGGCTCTGCAGACGTACTCCGCCTGCGCCAATGACGTGGTGCAGCGGATCGACGGTGCAGGATCGGACATCCGCAGCGCCATCCAGGACTTTCAGGGCCAGGTGAGCGCGTTCCAGGGCAATCGGATCAACCAGCTCACTCTCGTGTCGATCATCTTCCTGCCCATCACCTTCATGACCGGCTACTTCGGCATGAACTTCCAGTGGCTGGTCAACTCGACCCAGACCTTCGGCACCTGGCTCCTCCTCGGCGCGATCCTGCCGATCGTCGCGGTCATCGTGTCCGTGTGGCTGCTGCAAATCAAGGGCTTTACCATCGGCAGCAAGATCGAGCACCGCTTCCATCTGCGTGCGGCGCGCGGGGCGGGGAGTCCGCCGACAACATCCGACTCCTAGGGCACCTAGGGTGAGCCGGTGCTGGCGACCTGGCAGGTGACGCTCCTCGCGGTAGCCGTCACCTCACTCATCGCCCTGTGGGTGCGTCGCGAGCACGGTGCCCGCGCAGCCGTCCTCATGCTCGCGCTCGCGGCCGCCGCGCTCGCGTGCGTCTGGCTTGCCTACGAGGTGGTTCCGGCGGAGCAGTGGCGCAGGGAGAGCCTGCCGGTGGGGCTGGCGATCTTCGCGCTCCCGGCACTGGCGGGGGTCGCCGTCGCGCTGCGCCGATCGAGGGTGGAGGGCACGCAACTGCGCGGCAGCGACTGGCTCTACCTGGCCCTGCTCTGGGCCACCCCCGCTGTCCTGCTCTATGTGTCGCAGCGCCGCCCCTTTGGCAGCGAACTGGCCGATCTCATGTGGTGGGCGATGACGAGCATCGCCATCTACGTGCTCGTGCCCGTGGCCTACGCGCGCACTGCGGGTCAGTCGGTCCGTGACTACGGGCTCTCCGCGCGCTTCGTCCGCCGCGAAGCGACCCTCGTGGCACTCATCGCACCGGTCGCCCTCGTCATCGTGTGGCTTGCGTCAGCGGACCAGCGCTTCGTCGATACCTATCCGTTCTACGGCGGCGAAGGGTGGTCGCTGGTGCTCTTCGAAGCGGCGTACGGCGCAACCTTCGTCGCACTGGAGTTCTTCTTCCGCGGCTTCCTCGTCTTCGCGGGGCAGCCCGTACTAGGCGTGCACGCCGTGCCGGTCATGGCCTTCGCCTACTGCCTCCTGCACCTGGGCAAACCCATGCCCGAGGCCGTGTCCAGCCTCCTGGGCGGGCTCATCCTGGGCTATCTGGCCCTGAGGCTGCGATCGATACTCGCCGGCGTCGTCGCGCACCTCACCATCGCGTGGGGCATGGACTCCTTCGTCCTCTCGCGCCGCTAGGCATCGGCCGCGACGGCCGCGCGCAGGGCGGCAGGGAATCTGCGTGAATGCCCGATGTAGCCGGCCAGTGACGCAGCATCGCCACTCGCTGCGTGCAGCAGCCCCAGGGCAGCACCCATGCGCCGAGCACTCACCCGCGGCCCGCCCAGGTCGGGTCGAGCCGTTGCCGCCCGCGCCCGCGACCACACGCGCGCGATTGATCCATCGGGGCTGGTCGACCAGCCGGCGTACTCAGCCGGCACCAGCGGGACAGCCTCGCGCGCGAGGAGCACGCGCTGGACATCAGACCCTCCGCGCCAGGCGCCGAAGAGCGGTTCCCGCGACGAAGCCAAGGCAGGCGAGGCCTCTAAGAGCACGACATCGTCACCGTCGTCCCCGCGTCCGAGCACCACGAGCAGGTGGCCGTCCGCCCCGGCGATGGCATCGACCACGCGGTACTGCGCCAGCAGCCGGGCATCGGCCTCGGGGAGACTCTCGCGATACTGCGCCATTTCCGAGCCCAGGTCAGGGGCGGGCCCCACCTCGGTGCCCCACGCCGCCTCCGCGCGATCGCGCCGCACGACGGACCCCGGGGCAAGGAAGCGGCGCACCGCGGTCTGGGCGGACTGCAGCGCCGCAGGCGACACCTGCTCAGCCAGCCGGCGCGACCGGCGCCGGGCCTCGGCCCGTGCAGCGTGCAGGGGCTCCGCGGCCACGGCGGCGACTCCCTGCTGATACCCCTCCGCCAGGGCCTCCACCGCACGCCCCGAGCGGGCACCCCGGGCGAGGTCGAGTAGATCCATCTCCCACGGTCCGGGCAGAGAGTCATCCACGTGCACCGCATCGAGGACGCCACCGACCGGCCCCTTCACCGCGTCCAACGCATCGGCGCACATCCACACCACGAAGCCCGTCGCGCCTTCATCCAGCGCCTGCGCGAAGCCCACATCGTCGCGGAGCGCTCGTGCTCGGGTGCGCCGGTCTGCCCGGCGCAGCTCAGGATCAGACTGGGGCGGATCCGCGTAGGTCCGCCACGCGGTCATGACGCCACCGCCCGCTCGCCCGCCGGTGACAGGTCCGGCGCCGCGCGGATGCCCTCGCGCACCGCGGCCAGCACCGTGCGGGAGGCGAGGTACGTCGAGTCAAGATGAGACGTGGCCGCTCCAGCCACGGCTGAAGCGAAGCGCGACAGAGCGGTGGCGGGCGCCAACTCGTCGGGGACGGGGGGCAGGAATGCATCGCAGGCGGCCGGGAACGCATCTCGGAGCCCACGGCCTGCCGGCACGGGGTCGAGCAGGTGGACGACATTGAGCCACGCACCCACGCGGTGATAGGGAAAGTCTGTCGCGGCGACAGCGATGGTGGCGTTGGCGAGGGGGCTGCCGAGGGTGATGAGCAGGTCGATGTCGATGCGGGGATCCGCGAGCAGGTCCCACGCCACGACCGAGCCCAGTGAGTGGGCGATGACAACCCGCGGCCGTGGAGCGCGCAGCATCGCGGCACTCACGCGATGCAGCACCGCCGCGCGACGCGCGCTGTCATCGAGGTAGCGCCCCACCTGATCCAGGCCGAATACCGGTGCGCGCAGCATCGGCGCCAGTGGCAGCCGATCGGCGATGTCGGCCGGTCGCGGCAGGCCCGCGGGCCAGGACAGACGCGTCGACTCTCCTTCAGCGTCCACCAGGTCGGTCAGTCGCCTCTGCCGCTCGACGTAGTCACGCCTCTCGGCATCAGCCGCGCATCGATCCGGCTCGGTTGTCCACTGCGCACGCACCTGGGCGTGCGTCGTGAGGAGATCGTCGTACGCCGGGGCGATGAGATCGACGGTGAGGCCACCGAGGGATCGACTCAGGGGGCGCCACCAGGCCTGCCTCAATCCACCGACCCCGTGCAGGTAGACGATGCTGGCGCGCGCAGGGACGGATCGGGGGCTCACGGTCGAAGACTACGACCCCTTTCCCGGGCCCCGCGGACGACACGGACGTGCCAGGAGTGACCGGTCGATTTGTCTGTGACTGGTGGTGGTTAAGTTTTTCGAAAAAGTTGCGACACACCCTTGCGCGGCTTGCGCGGAGGGCATAGAACTGTCCCATCGCAAGGGAAACTGAGCGATCGGAGCAGCGGAGATCGAGTCGCAAGACGAGATCGGAGGCAACTCCCCTCCCCGGTGTCGCGGGGGGGACCGAAGCTTCGGGATCGGCTGAAGCGGCGCAAGCCGCACCGGAGGAGCCCCGGCAACGGGTGCGACGGAGAAGGGGCGACGCCCCCGACTTCCCCTCGCGGGACCGGCAGGCAGGATCCATAGCGAGACCCCTGGAACTCATGCTTCCAGGGGTCTCGCTCTTTATAGCCGCTGAGCGGGCTCCTAGCCGGGAGCCACGCCGCCATAGTGGGCGCCCAGTCGGGCGAAACCCTCGTCGATGCTCACCTCGGGCGACCAGGCAAGTGCCCGCCGCGTCTCGCGCTGGTCGAACCAGTGGGCCGTGGCCAGTTGCTCGGCGAGGAAGGCCGTGACGGGCGGGTCCCCCTCGCGACCGCTGCGCTCCCACACCCGCTCGAGCACGTGGCCGCCCATGCGAGCCACGGGGAAGGGCACGCTGCGGGAAGGGCCGGGCGCCCCCGCAGCGCGGGCGATGCGCGTCAGCATCTCGCTCACGGTGCGCGGCTCGCCGTTGGACACCACGAAGGCCCGGCCACGGACCTGCGGGAGGTCGGCCCTGTCCGCTGCTGCGACGAGCGCCGCACCGGCGTTGTCGATGTACGTCGTGTCGATGAGCGCGGCGCCCGTCCCTATGGTGACGAGGCGACCGGAGCGCGCCCGATCGATGATGCGCTCCGTGAGTTGCGTGTCACCCGGTCCCCACACGAGATGCGGGCGCACGATCGTGACCGCCATGCGGTCGTCATGGGCAGCGAGGCTCTCGGCTTCAGCCATTGCCTTGCTGCGCGAGTAATGGCCGCGCGCACTCGCAGGATCGGCGCGCTCAGCCTGAGCCCCGATCAGCGGGTGGCCGGCATGTGCCACCGACGGCGATGAGACCAGCACGAAGCGAGGGACGCCGGCCTGGCGGGCTGCCTCGATGACCCGGCGCGTGCCCAGGACATTGGCCCGCTCGTACTCCTCCCAGGGCCCGGTGATATCGACACGGGCGGCCGCGTGCACAACCGCCCCGCAGCCCGCGAAGGCCTCGATGAGCGCGTCCGCTGAGCCCGCGACATCGGCGCGGTGCTCGCGCGCGCCCAGGACCGCCAGACGAGCGGGCAGCGGCCCCCTCTGCACCGTGACCACGTCGTCGCCGCGGGCCAGGAACGCCCGCGCTGCGGCTCCCCCCACGACACCGGAGGCCCCGGTCACCGCCACCCGCTCAGCCATCGCCGCGCTCCCCGGCGAGGTAGAGCCCGGCCTCCCGTGCGATACGGGTGCGGTCCACCTTGGAGCGGTGCCGCACGTCCACGGGCAGGGAGCGCATGGTGAGGACCGTGGCCAACTCAAGCCCGGTCGACTCCCGCACGGCATCGCGGACCCGAGTGGTCGTGTCGACATCAGCGAGGCCAAGCGACGGCCCGGGGGCGAGCAGCACGATCACGGGCACCTGCGCTCCTGCAGGACCCACTCCGACGAGTGCGGCCAGCGGCACGCGTGCGGTGCGCTGCGCGACAAGCTCCGCTGCCACCGGCGTCACGGGCCCGTCCGCCGTGACGAGCACATGTGCCAGGCGCCCCTCGACCCACAGCCTTCCCTGCTCGTCGAGGTGGCCGACGTCGCCAGTGCGATGCCAGCCGCGGGGAGAGTCGGCACGGTGCTGCGTGGCCCATCGCCGGTCGTAGCGATCCCTCATCCAGTCGCACCGCACGACGATCTCCCCGGTCACGCCGACCCCTCCCGCCGAGTGGTCAGTTGTCGGGTCGTCTTCCCCTTGGGATGACCCGACAACTGACCACTCGGCGGGGTGAGGGTGGTGGATGAGTTGGGTGGCGGGCACTCCGGCGGCATCCAGGGGCGCGATGGCGATGTCGACTCCCGCCAGCGGGCGCCCGACGAGCACGCCGCGCCCGCTCGCGGCGCGGAGCTCGTCGAGGGTCACCTCCGTGAGGGGCAGCGCCTCGGTCATGCCGTAGGGCGTCGCGAGTGTCGCCGCGGGCAGCAGCGACGCGGCACGCTCGAGCAGGTCGACGGGCACGGGCGCCCCCGCGACGAGCAGGAAGCGCAGCCCGGCAAGTGCCGCTCGCCGCGGCTCGTCGAGGTGATCGCCCGAGTCCACGACGGCCCGCAGCGCGGTCGGCGACGCCCACGCCAGGGTTCCCCCCACCGCTGCGGTTGCGTCAGCGAGCGCCCGGGCGGTCAGGGTGCTCGCGTCGGTGAGGTCCATGTCCGGGATGGCTGAGGGGATCCCCAGAGCGGGACCGAGCACGGACCACGGCGCGAAGGCGGCGACAAGGGCGTCACTGTCGCTGATCGAGTAGGCGGCGCGCAATGCATCGCGCAGGTGCGCCAGCCGAGCATGCGTGTAGACGACTCCCTTGGCCGGGCCCGTCGCTCCCGACGTGAAGGCCACGAGCGCGTCAGCATCCGCGGGTGGCACCGTCGGGAGATCGGACGACGCGAGATAGTCGCGCCCACGACGGGCCACCTCGGAGAGCGAGGCGTCGGCACCGAGCACCCGCGTGGCGGGCCCGGTGCGGCCCACCAGGATCGTGACACCCGGCAGCGTCAAGGTGCGGGCCAGCCCGAGGCCCGCGGGGATGCCGATGACATGGGTGGCCTCGGCCGAGCGCAGAGCGCGTCTCATGCCCCTCACGCCCAGCCCCGAGTCGGCGACGACGACGACCGCCCCGATTCGCCACGCGGCGTAGACGCACGCAATCAGGTCGGCGCTCGGCGTGACGAGGAGGGCGACGCGATCTCCTGGGCGCACCCCCATCGCCACCAGGCCGGCGGCGATCTCCCGGGTGCGTGTCGCCAGCATCGCCCAGCTCACGCGTCGGTCGGAGCGCAGGTCGGCCACCGCGACATGGAGATCCTGCAAGCGATCATCGAGGGCCTGTCCCATGGGCACGACCGTCGGGGCCACCGGCACAGGCACCCGCTCGGGCGTGAGGACCCGGTCGGCGATCCAGGCGATTACGTCGATCGCCCATCCGGGAGCATCTTCGGTGACGAGGTGCCGAGCCTTCTCGTATCTGTGCACATCGGCGTGGGGCATGCGCGCGCGAAGATCGCGGAGGTATCGGTCGGAGAAGACCGGGTCATCCGAGCCCCAGGCCAGCAGCACGGGAACACCGAGGGAGCACACACCGTCCGCGATGGCATCGAGGGTCTCGGCGCTCGGATGCTCCGGTGACAGCGGGATGTCAGCCACGAAGTCCCTGATGGCCCGCCTACTCGCCGCGTCGGGGTAGGGCGCGCGGAAGGCTCGGGCAGTGTCGGTGTCCATGCCGCGCGACATGGCGGTGGTGCCACGCAGGAAGGTCGTGGTCCGCCGCGTCACCGCGTCCAAGAGGGGGCGCGAGCGCGCGAGACGGATCAGGGTGGGCGCGGGTGAGCCCTCGGGCTGATGCACGGCGGTATTGGCCAGCACCACCCCGGCGAGCATGTCGCGATGGGCGAGGGCCCAGCCCAGCGAGACCGGGCCGCCCCAGTCGTGGGCGACCGTCACCACCGGGCCGGTGACCTCCATGGCCTCGGTCAGGCGCCCGAGGTCTGCCACTCGATCGGCGAGTCGGCGTACGCCGGGAGGCCGGTCGGAATACCCCATGCCGATCTGGTCGACGGCGATGACACGCCAGTCTGCGGGCGCCTCCGCGAGGAGTCGGCGCCAGAGGTAGGACCACGTGGGGTTGCCGTGTACGGCGAGCAGCGTCACTGCGGGATCGCCGTGCGCCGGGCGTTCGAGCACGTGCATGGCGACGTGGCCGACGTCGACGAGGCGAGACCATGCCGGGTCGAGGCCCGGGAGGTCGGGGATGCGCGCGGTCATCGTGACCCGGGCGCTACCAGGCGATTTCGATAACGCTGGCGTTGAGTCCTGAGCCGATGCCCAGGCACCCGACGCGATCTCCTTCGCGCAGGTTGTCGACCTGCTTGGCGAGGGTGAAGGGGATGGAGGCGGGGCCGATATTGCCGTAGTGCGGGAAGGTCATCGGCACGCGCGCGGGATCGATGCCCAGGGCAGAGGTGACCGCCTGGGTGTGGACGTTGGAGACCTGGTGGATGACATAGCAGTCGAGGTCGGACCAGTCGAAGGTCTCGGCGGCCTCGCGCCAGGTCTCCACAGACAGCTGCAAACCGGCCTCGAGGAGGGCCCGGGAGTCGGTGCGCATCTGGGTCATGTCGCCCACGCAGATGCGATGGTGCTGCGTCGCGGCCCGCGAGACCCCTCCGATAAAGCGATGGCCCTCCGGGTGCTCCGTGGCGCGGCCAAGCACCATCGCCGCCCCGCCTGAGCCCAGGGTCAGCGAGGCAAAGTTCTCGAAGACGTCGGCCGCGGTCGTGTCGGGTCGCTGGAGGCGCTCGATCGTGCGCTCATGCAGGGCTCGCGAGCCCTCGCCATCGACGATGACGGCGTAGTCGATCTGACCAGCATCGATGAGCGTGCCGGCCAGGTGCATGCCGTTGACGAAGCCGAGGCAGGCATTGGACAGATCGAAGTTCAGGCAGCTGGCCGGCATGCCGAGTTGATGGTGCACGTCGACGGCGGCCGACGGCTCCAGGTGCGCGCGCGATACCGAGGTGTCGATGAGCAGGCCGACACGCTCGGGCTCCACTCCGGCGTCGGCCAGGGCCTTGGCCCCGGCCATCGCGGCCGCGTCGGCGAAGGTGACGTCCTCCGGCCACCAGCGACGCTCGACAATGCCCGCCAGGCCCTCCAGGAGGCCCGGCCTGACATCGAGGCGGGCGTAGGTCTCGGCCAGTGCTGCATCGATCTCAGCCGAGGTCATGACGATCGGCGCTTCGGCGATGCTCACCGACAGGACAGCAGTGTCCGTGAATCGGAAGGTGGCATTACCGGCGCGTGGTCGGTCGCTCATGGGGTCCCTCCTGCGCCTCGGCAGGCGCCCAGGGGCACCAGTCTCACATGTGGGCCGCGGCCGTGCTCCCCGGGAGCCCTAGCCCTCCCGCGGGTCGCCCGACTCGCGGTCATGCATGTCGGCGAGGAACTGCTCCACCTGGGCGGCGATCTCGTCACCCGATGGCACCTGGCCACCCGGGGCAAGATCGGATGACGCGGCGGCGGGCGTCGGCGTGCCACGCAAGGCAGCCAACTGGTCGTACTGCTGCTCCAGGGCGTGGACGATGGTGACGAACTCCTCGCTGTTCTGGAGCTGTTGCGCGATCTCGCCCTCCGCTCGCGAGGCAGGGGCACGCAGGTCGTCCACGGGGATGACCAGTCCGGTGGTTGACGTGAGTGCTTCGAGTGAGGTGATCGCAGCGGCGGGGTATTCAAACTGCCCCAGGTAGTGAGGGACGTGCGTGGCGATCCCGATCGCCTGCTCCCCCGCTTCGCCGAGGCGCAGTTCCAGGAGACCGCCAATGTGACCCGGCACCTGGATGTTGCCGACCAGGGAGTGAGGACTCGACACCAGCGAGGGGACATTGCCATGCACGGTGACTCCGAGCGGGCGCGTGTGCGGCGCTGGCCAGGGGATAGCCGACAGCCCGACCGTCAGCGTCGTTCCCGTGGTGCGGACGACCTCGAGCACCGAGTCGGCGAAGCGCTGCCACTGATAGTCCGGCTCGGGCCCCGACAGCAGGAGGAACGGCGTACCGGCCTGGTCGATCACCTCGTGCAGGGAGATCTGAGGCATGTCGACTGCGGCGAAGTGATCGGTCACGAAGGTGAGCACCGGGCGACGGGCGCGATAGTCCAGGACCTGATCGACGTCGAAGGTCGCCAGGAGGCGATGCTCCCGCGACTGCAGGAGGCGGGCGGCCATCGCCGTGGCCCCGCCAGCATCAAGAAAGCCCGTAAAGGCATGCACGAGCACCCGGCGGCCCTCGGTGGGCGTGGGCTCGCCGTACCAGGTCACCAGCGGTCGTTCGCTCATGATTGTCCTCCTGCTTGACAGTGTTACTCGCTTCCCTAACGCCGGCCAGCCGGGATTCCTTCCCCGATCGCCGTGACCGGCGGTGGCCACCCCCGGGGCCTGCTCGCGCACGTCGATGCCAGACTGCCGGGATCCGGGCCACCCGGGCCCCGATGACACGGAGGGACCATGCGCCACCTGCTTGGCGACCGCCGCCGTCGCCTCACTCGCTGCGGCGACCCTCGCTCTTGCTCCTCCGGCAGCCGCCAAGGTCGCACTCGACATGTCCTCGGTGCGCCTGAGCGCGCCCTACGCCAAGTCCCCCACGTCGGCCACGGTCGTGGCCAAGATCACCCAGACGTCGTACGCCGACATCTCCTTGAACGTGTCGCTGGAGGGGTTCCGGGCGCTTAAGGCCTTCGCCTACGGCAAGGGGGCCTGCCCACGCTCCGTGGCAAAGATCGACGGCCCGCTCACGGTCCGCGAGTGCGGATGGGAGCAGGAGGACGGAAGTGCGGTCCTGCGCCTCGCCCTGGGTGGCACGACTGCCTCGGGCAAGGTCAAGGTCACGATTGCATCCGGCGCCCTCGTCGCGCCTTCGCGGGCGGGCGAGTACTCGGTCTCTCTGTCGAGCTGGGCGTTCGACACCGTGAAGACGCGCGTGTCGATCGCGTCCGGACCCGTGAAGTAGGGCGAACCTAAGGCGCGCTATCGCCTGTGGGTCCCTCCGCCGGCGGGGACGTCTCTTCCGACTTCTTCGCGGCAGCCTTTTTGGAGGAAGCCTTCTTAGTCGTCGTCTTCTTGTCGGTCGCCTGCTTAGACGTCGTCTTCTTGGCGGCCGCCTTCTTGGGGGCAGCCTTCGCCGCCGGCGCCGCAGTTCCCTCCGGCGACTGTGCAGCGTCTGCCTGCTCGGTGTCCGCGAGTTCGCCAGCGGCAGCCGCGGCAGCCCCCTTGATGACCTCCGCTGTGTCAGCAGCGGCAGCCTGGGTGGCCGTCGCGGCGCTCGCTGCCGCAGCGGTGGTGGCCTCAGCGGCACCGCTCACCGCGGCACCGGCACTGGCTGCCGCGGCGGTGACCGCGTCAGCGACGACCGGGGGGACGATCGGTGCGGAGTGGGCCGCATCGGACGCTCCCCGCGCAGCCTTGTCGGCGAGTTGAGCCGCCGTCGCGGCGGCTCCGGAAACGCCCGTCGCCGTGCGGTCCGCAAGGCTCGTCACGGAGTCGGCCCAGGCATCGGCACGCTCGGAAACCGGATCGGTGTGGTGGTAGCGCCGCCAGGCAGCTACACCGGCTGCAGCGCCGGCAACGGCAGCGGCGACGAGGAATGCGCGGCGCATAGGACCTCCCGGGTTGGCTGACCTGACCGTAGCAGCGCCCATCCGGGGCCGCCCGGGATCAGCGACGCTTGCCCGTGAAGTAGGCGAGGAAGAGCTCCTTGGGCCCGCTGCCCGCGAGGAAGCGGTCGCGCTCGGCGGGGGGCAGCGCGAGAGCGTACTCGCACACGCGCGCCCACGCTCCCCCCACCGCCCGGGTGAGCGATCCGGCGACGGTCGCCGAGATCGCCGATGTGGCCACCTGGCCCCCCGGCACGAACTTCAGCAGGTTCGTAGCGATGTAGCGCCCCGCCATGGTCGCGCCACCGGTGAGCACGACGGCGCCGGCCGCTGCGAGCGTGCGGGAGCGATCGGCCGGCAAGCCGTAGGCAGCCGTGATCCGCGCGATCATCGTCACCTGCGTCGGAACAAGGAGGGCAGCGTCGGAGAAGGGAATGGGAGCCGCACCGACCCCGGCAGCGAGCGCAACCGACTGATTGATAATCGTCTTTGCGGCCTGTCTTTTACGCTCCCAGTCGAGGATCTGGACCGCGGTGAGCGCCGCGGTGGCCACCTCGGGCACGACGAGATAGGTGGCATCGAGCAACTCCTGCAGCCCGAAGACCGGCGACGCCGTGAAGGGATCCTCCAGTGCATTCGTCAGCAGTGCGCGCCCACCGGGCCTCAACGGCAAGCCCAGCGACTCGATGTACTGCGCGAGTTCGAGGGCTTCGGGGTGCGGCACACCGTCGCGACTGGGCACCTGGGTGATGACCATGATCACAGGCAGGCCCAGATCAGCGAGAGCCCGGACGAAGTCGCCCTGACGCTCCTCGAATCGTCGATCCGACCAGCGCACGAGATACCACGCCGCGTGGATCTGCTGGTCGACGGGAAGGGCACGCGACTCCGCGACGCGCGAGCGCAGCACCGCGAGGATCTCATCGCCCGAGGCACCCGTCTCGAATCCCTCCGAGTCGTAGAGGCCGAGCAGTCCACCGGGGTGCCGGTAGTAGACGAGCCCGCGGGTGACGGGCTTGCCCAGGCCTGTCTCGGCCACCTGGCTGCCGAAGACGGCGTTGACCAGGGTGGACTTGCCGACTCCCGTCTTGCCGAACACCGCCAGGTTGAAGCATCCGAGGGAGGCAAACGCCTCCGCCAGTCGCTGGGCGAAGAGCGACTGCACCTCATTCTGCGCCAGATCCCCGCGCGCGGGAGGGGTGGCTTCGGGCCCGGGCTTGTCGACGCTCATGGATTCACGGTAAGCCCCAGCGCCCCCGTGATGCGCGGACTACCGTCGGCTTGACCTGCCGAGGGGAGTCACCGTGAGCCATGACGAGCGCATGGGCGCCTTCGACGCGGTTATGTGGGGGATCGAGGACGACCCCCTCCTGAGATCGGTCATCGTCGCTCTTGTGACGACGCAGACCGTGCCCGACCGACGCGCCCTCACCGAGCGGGTCGAGCGACTGACCCGCGTGGTCCCCAAGCTGCGCCAGTGCGTCATCGGCAATCCCGTATCGCTCATTCCTCCCCGCTGGGTCACCGAAACCGACTTCGACCTGGGGTATCACCTGCGCTGGATGGCGCTGCCTCCGGGCGAGCAGGACCTCGGCGGCGCACTGCGAATCGCCGAACGCGCCGCCGAGCAGGACTTCGACCGTGATCGTCCGCTGTGGGAGCTCACCATCGCCACCGGGCTCGACGGCGAAGGTGCGGCGATCATCCTCAAACTGCACCACGCCATCACCGATGGTGTCGGCGGGATGATGCTCGCCGCGACTCTCTTCGACATGGCGCCTGATGCTCCCGATCTCGGACCGATGCCCGATGCGCCCGCGCCCGGTGAGCACCTCGACCCGGTGCAGCGTCTCACTCACGGCATCGACTACGAGGTTCAGGAATCGCGCGGATTGCTGCAGGGGATCGCAGATCAGGGCATCGGCCTGGCCCGGCGCGCGATGACCGATCCGCTCGGCTCGCTGCAGGGTGCTGGCACCTTCGCCGCATCAGCCTCCCGACTCCTCGCCCCCGCGAGTGAGCCGCTCAGCCCGATCATGACCGGCCGCTCGCTCGACGTGCGCTGCGCACTGCTGCATGCGCCACTAGGCGACCTGAAGGCGGCGGGCAAGTCGGTCGGCGGGACGCTCAACGATGCCTTCATGGCCGTCGTCGCGCGTGGCCTGAGCGCCTATCACGCGGGCATGGGCGCCGACGTCGAGGCGCTGCGCGTCAACATGCCCGTCAACATGCGCACCGACGCCGCCTCCTCCGGGGGCAATGCTTGGGTGCCGGCTCGCTTCGCCATGCCACTCGTCGGCGCCACACCGCGCGACACTATGCGCGAGCTGCACCCCGTGCTGCTCGCAGCACGGACCGAGCCGGCCCTGCCGGTATCGACGGTCGTCTACCGCCTGCTGTGCACGCTGCCCAATCCCGTCGCGACCGTCATCGCCGGGGGGCTCATGAAGGGCACCGACGTCGCGGCAACCAATGTGCCCGGGCCGCCGTTCCCCGTCTATGTCTCGGGCGCCCGCGTGACGAGGCTGGTGCCCTTCGCGCCCAAGGGCGGCGCGGCCCTCAACGCCGCGCTCATGAGCTACGACGGCACGGCCTTTCTCGGCATCACCATCGACGCGGCGGCCGTGACTGACCCCGACCTGCTCGTCGATTGCCTGTCGGCAGCGCTGCACAGCGTGGCCGCATCGGGCTGAGCCGGCGATCCAGCACCGCGCCGGGTTACCGTGGAGACATGCTTCGCGTCACGACCATAACCGGGGGGGCCCTCGTCCTCATGGTCGCGGCCGCCGGCGCGCTGCTGGCCCTCGGTGGGGCGGACCTGCTCCGCGACAGCCGCGCCGTGGTCGTCCCCGTGGAATTGCGCCCGGTCATCATCGAGGCGGCGCAGCGCTGCCCGGTCGTACCCGCCCGCGTGCTCGCCGCCCAGTTGGCCTCAGAGAGCAACTGGAATCCCCGTGCCGTGAGCCCGGCGGGGGCGAGCGGACTCGCACAATTCATGCCCGAGGTGTGGGAGCAGTACGCCATCGATGGTGACGGAGACGGCAAGACCGACATCTGGAACCCCGTCGACGCGATCCATTCGGCAGCCGCCCTGAACTGCGTCAACGCCAAGCTCGTCGCCGATGTGCCAGGAGACCCGCTGAGCAACATCCTCGCGGCGTACAACGCAGGCTTCAATCAGGTCGTGCGTTACGCCGGCATCCCGCCCTTCCCCGAGACCGAGGAGTACGTCGAACGCGTGCTCACACGCGCTGAGCGGATCGAGCTGTAGCGGCTCTAGGCGCGCGGATTGCCGAACATGTCGGAGTTGCCGCGTGCGTCCGCGACCAGTCCGGGCACCACGTCGGTGAGCTCCCCGGGGGACCAGCGAGCGCCGTCCTTCGTCACAACCGGTCCCTTGACCCAGGGCTCAGCGACGCCGATCTCGTTGCCGGTGACCGTGAAGATGCGTCCGCTAACACCCGCGGATAGGGGCGAGCCGAGCCACACGACG
>Ga0169931_10001606_pt1 | contig 37175 bp, 29 predicted proteins | sample Kivu_15m_20L_FD_129675 | JGI IMG/M metagenome (GOLD analysis project Ga0169931, IMG submission 129675) | Freshwater microbial communities from Lake Kivu, Western Province, Rwanda to study Microbial Dark Matter (Phase II) - Kivu_15m_20L... | ecosystem: Environmental > Aquatic > Freshwater > Lake...
CAGCCGCGTTTTCACAGAATCAAGATCATCGAGTCGTGGTGGAACTGAAGGAACAGGTTCTTGCTTGGCTCTCGCCACTGCGATTGAACACGGCTTCCCTTGCGACCTGGGGATCGGCACTGCATCAGGTGCTGGAGCGGATTTATGGAGCGACGGTGGCATGTGAGGACACTTCGCAAAGACCGGATGTCGACTCGATGATGCCTCGGATTCTTGCACTGCTCAAGCCGGTGACGGAGCTTCGGAACGAGCTCGACATGTCTGTTGCGGGAGGGACCGCACTGGAGATCCTCCTGCAGCGGTTTACGGAAGCGCGCATGCTGCGGAATTTCGGCCCGGAAGATGTCAATCTAGCAGGATGGCTGGAGCTCGCACTAGACGATGCCCCGAACCTCATCGTCGTTGGTCTGAATCATCCATTTGTTCCTGAAACCGTATCCGCCGATCCCTTTCTTCCGCACTCACTGAGAAGCGAACTGGGAATGGCCGACAACGAACGTCGGTTCGCCCGCGACGCGTATTATCTCCAGTGGTTCCAGCACGCCCATCGCCGCTGTGCACTGGTCGTTGGGCGGAGCGGGCCCGATGGCTCTCCAACTCCCCCGAGTCGACTGCTTGCGGCCAGTCCCGCCGACGTTGTCCTACGGCGCGTCCTCGCACTGCTTGACGCCCCCCCTCACCAGCCACAACCGCAAACTTTTTGGGATCGCACCACGGCCAAGACGGAGCTCCCGATTCCGCCGGCAAAAATGATCCATCCCCTCGATGCGATCAGCGTCACTGCGTTTCGCGACTACCTTGCCTGCCCCTATCGCTTTTATCTGCGGCACATCCTTAAGATGCGGCCCTTGAGTGATCGGGAGCGTGAAATGGCAGCCAACCAGTTTGGCGACTTGGTCCATGCCGCGGTGGAATGCTTTGGCCAGAGTGATGTGCGCCACTGCACGGAAGTTGCTAAGATCGAGGAAAATCTTCGCGATCATTTGCATCAAAGCGCGCGAAACTGGTACGGCTCTCGTCCCCGGTCGGCGATTCGCGTGCAAATCGCACAGGCGGAGAAACGACTGCGGCACTTTGCTCGGCTTCAAGCCGATCGGACTGCGTCCGGATGGTTGATCCATGGCGTCGAAAAGAAGGTGGAGAGCAACTCAGGGGCTGAAATCATCGTCCCTGGCAGTTCAGCTCGCCTCGCTTTAAAGGGCCGCATCGATCGAATTGATTACCATCCTGCCACCGGTCGTTGGGCGATCCTCGACTACAAAACACACAGCGATAAACCGCTTCCCAAGCACTACGACCAGCGGCAGCAGCGGTGGATCGATCTCCAGCTACCACTCTATTTATTCATGCTCGATCCGCTCGGCATTCAAGCACCACCCCACGAGGTCCAGCTAGGATATTTTAACCTCGCCGAAAAGGAGACCGAGAGCGGTGTTCATATCGCCGAGTTTACGCTCGCACTTTTGCAATCGGCGCAAGCGCGCGCCGTGGAAATCGCCGGCGACATTCTCGCCGGCCAATTCCTTCCGCAGACAGAGATCGACATGGTCAAATACGACGACTATGAGATGATCATGCAAACGGGGATCCCGCGCGATCTTTTTGCGGAATCCGATCTTGAAAACTCGTACTGAATTCGTTTCGCCCTGAATCCGAATCTTCGGCCATCCCTCGACTGATTGCGCTGAGCAGCCCATCCATAATGCTTCCTCCTCTTCTCGTCCGAGCGTCCGCTGGAACAGGCAAGACTTATCAGCTCACCGGGCGACTGATTCGATTGCTCATCGGTGGTGCTCCGCCCTCATCCATCTTGGCAACGACTTTCACGCGGAAGGCAGCGGGGGAGATTTTGAAGCGGGTTTTGACGAGCCTCGCACGCGCTGCCTCAGACCCCGAGGCCCTTGCAGCCTTACAGCACCAGGTCGACGAACCATCATTAACCGCGGGCCATTGTCGCCTCATCCTTCAGCAACTGATGCGCGAAATCCACCGCTTTCGCGTCTGTACGCTGGACAGTTTTTTTTCCCAACTCGCCCGCTGTTTTCCGATCGAATTGGGACTTCCGTCGGGCTGGAGGTTGACCGATGAGATCGAGGAAAAGTGGCTCCAGCAGCGGACGATTGAGTCCATGCTCGCTGAAATCGAACCGAATGAGCTGCAGAGCTTTATTTCGATGCTGAGCAAAGGTCGAGCGATTCGCGCGGTTGCTCGTGAAATCGACACGATTGTCAACGATGGTTACTCTTTTGCTCGCTGGTGTCAGATCGAAGCGTGGCAAACGCTCCAAGTCCCCACGATGCCCGAACCGAAAGTCTTGTCTGAAGCCGCAAATGTCCTCAGGCATGCGGACCTCAAACACAAAACGGTGAATCAGTACCTCGCGGCGCTTGCTGAGGAAATTGAATCGGGCCAATGGGAAGAACTTGCTACAAAAACACTTGTCCTCGCCGCGACACCCAGTCGCCCCACCAGTCCGCCGCTCACCTATCGCAACCGCGAGATCCACTCGCCGGTTCTCGAGGCGTTGCAACTGGCGCATGACGCCGCACGTACTTTTGCAATTGGCTTGCTGGACTTGCAGAGCAGCGCTACCGGGCAATTGCTCGAACGTTATTCAAAGCATCTTTCCTCACTCAGGCAACTGACGCATGCGTTCAGTTTTGACGATCTCGCCTTCGGTTTGGCAAAGATTATGGGAGGCATTGCTTTTGAGGAACTGGAGTTTCGACTGGACAGCGATTTCGGGCATCTCCTGCTCGATGAATTTCAGGACACGTCACCCGTCCAGTGGCAAGTCCTGAAACCCCTTGCGATTCGAAGTGGTGAGTCTCAACCGGGGCGATCCTTTTTCTGTGTAGGAGATACAAAGCAAGCGATTTATGGCTGGCGTGGAGGATGTGCTGAGGTCTTTGACACTGTCGCTGCGGAGATTCCCGAATCGAAACAGATGCCGCTCGACGTGAGCCACCGGAGCAGTCCTGTGATCACACACTTCGTAACTCAGGTCTTTCAAAACTTGGCCCGGCACCCGAAGTACTTGGCCGCGGAGGCTGGAGATGATTTGAAAGCGGAGGCGGAGAGTCGTGCAGTCGAGCGATTTGTGGAGCTTTTCCCACCCCATACAAGCGCACAACCGAATCTGCCGGGCCATGTTCGCATCCGGACGATGCTGCCCAAGCCCGATTATTATCAGGCCGTTGCCGAGGAGATTCGTAGTCTCGCGGAAAAGTACTCGCAGCATTCGATCGGAGTCCTCACGCGTACGAATGACACTGTCGCACTCCTCATCGGACAGCTAAAGAGGCTGCAGGTCGATGTTTCCCAAGAGGGTGGGAATCCGCTCACCGATTCGGCGCTCGTAGAGCTCATTCTTTCGGCGCTAATGCTCAGTGAGCATCCGGCTGATCTGCGCTGGGCCTACCATGTCTCACACTCGCCGCTGGGTCCATTACTGACCATTCCGCCGCTGGCAGCACATCGAGGCCAGCTGTGGGATCAACAATTGCAACAAATATCCTCCGCGTCGGATCGAATTCGCGAAAAGCTAGAGATTTCGGGGCTAGCGAGGACCCTTCATTGGCTCGCTGACGCAGTCATTTCAGTTGCAAGTGAAGGGGATGTGCTGCGATTGCGGCAATTGCTTGCTCTGGCTCATTCGTATCAGCGCAATCCCCAACCCCGAATCAGTCGCTTTGTCGACCTCGTCCGTTCGAAACGGGTCCAGCGCGCCCGCCCAGCGCAGACGCGTGTGATGACGATCCACCAAGCGAAGGGCTTGGAGTTTGACCTTGTCGTCCTTCCGGAATTGGATGGTCCACTCGTCCAGCAGAATCGACAAGTGATCCCGCGGATGGAACGCTTGACCGAACCCCCTGTCGCAATGCTCCGTTATTTGGAAAGTTCTCAGTGGAACTTCCTTCCGAAAAGTTGGCAAAAAGCTTTTCAGCAATCCGCCGCAAGCGCGATCACCGAAGCGCTCTGCTTGCTCTATGTCGCGGTCACGCGCCCACGCCAGATGCTCGAAATTTTTTTTCCGCCCGGATCGAGCCCACAGTACAGTTATAAGACTGCGGCATCGCTGATCTACCATGCACTCGAATGTACCGGCGACGCAACGCTCGCTCTTAGCGATCTGTACTATTTCGACGAAAAAGGCGGGCTTGACGAAACAGGCGGGCTCGACTGGTCATCGGCAAAAAACAGCCAGCCTTCCTCTGGCGGTGCTAGCTGAAACGCATCCGCCAGATCCCGTTGACGGTACTCGATCCAGACCACCGTTTCTTTGTAATGTTCCGACCGGTGAGCCCGCAGGGCTCGCTGGGCTGATTTTTTTGCCTCAGGAAACTGCTGCGCAGCAGCCTGAGCAAGTGCTAGGTTGTGCATCGCGGCATGGTTGACCGGATGCTTGCGAGCGACATCCTCCCAGATTGCAGCGGCCTCATTCCAGCGTCCCGCCGCAGCGATTTGATTTCCTTGCCGGACGCGGGCCGAACCTGGCAGCCAGCGGGGCACCGCAAGGCGCACTTCAAACGGCTCGACCGAGGGAAGCAGCAAATTCCAGCTCTGGAGCGCAAGCTCCTGTACCGATGTCGGCTCGGCTTCAGCCCCTGCGGCCCCTGCGGCCCCTGCAGCCACGGATACCGGAGCACCGAGCGACGGACGCTGGTGATGGTGGACATCGAGCAAACGCCAGGAAACGATCAGCCGATCGCTTTCTGGGGCAGCAGTGATGAGCTCCCCAAACAAGAGAGCATCGAAGCCTCGTCGCTTTGCTTCTGCCAGTAGCGCGACATCGCTGGGCATATTCTCGACTGCAGAAACCAGCTGCAGAGTCGACTCGGCCTGCAACTGATTCTGGGTCACGACCAGCAGAGTCCCGGCAGTCTCGCGAGGGATCGAAGCGAGCATTGCTTGCTCGAGCTGACGGGCAAGTTCCTCCGGTCCGACAATCTTGGCGAGCAGAAGCCGTCGGTTCGCTGCCGAATCGAATTTCGGAGGGACCCAGGCATAGAGCTTTGCCTGCGGGGCGCTGCATCCTCCACAGCTCAGCAGAAACGCAAGCAGACCGATTCCGAAATAACGGCTGCACTCCTCCCAGCAGAATCGATACACTTTCATGCTGCTTGCTGTAGCGAAAAAAACCCCCTCGAGTCAACCTCGGAAGGAGACGCGGACGATGGCCCGCAGCCCTCGCATCTTGTCCACCGCTCGATCCGCTGTGATCCTGATCGATCTGCAGGAGAAATTGCTGCCGAAGATTGCCGGGCATCCCCATGTTCGCTGGAATTGCGAACGAATCGCCCGCGCCGCGATGACCCTTGGGGTGCCCCTCTTTGCCACCGAGCAGTATCCGCAGGGACTCGGTGTGACCGTCGAACCGCTCACCCAGCTCCTTCCGCAGCGAAGCGAGAAAATGTCGTTCAGCGTCGCTGGCTGCGAGCCATGGCTGACCGCTTTTCAGGCACATGATTTTGAGCAAGTCCTGCTCTGTGGGATCGAGACGCACGTCTGTATTCTCCAGTCTGCACTGGACCTCCAGGCACTCGGCTATGACGTTTTTCTCCCGATCGATGCCTGCGGTAGCCGGAGCCCTGAAGATCACGGCATCGCCGCCCAGCGTCTGCGGAGTGAAGGGATCTCGATCACGACCACCGAGAGCGTTCTTTTTGAATGGTGCCAAACCGCCGCGCACCCCCAATTTGCGGAAATTCGAAAACTCGTCATGCAAACCGGCCCAGCCGATGCACACCCAATCGGATTCTCATCGGCGCTCCAAAAAATCAAACGCTGAATTCGGAAACGCGGGAAAGGAAGACTCCCGTACGGGGAAGGAAAGGTGCGGATGCATTCCCTTGGGAACTCGTCAATGCCCGAAACTTCGTTTAGAATTGGGTTTGCACTCGAGTCAAGTCAACCGATGGTGCTTCCCCCAGCCTACAGGAACCAAGCAATGTCTTTTCGGGTCCTTGTTCCCTTCGCCCCCGCGGGTCTCGGAGCGCTCCTGCTGAGTGCATTCCTGAGTTCAGTACACCCGGTTCTCGCCCAGCAGGATTCTGCGCCTTCGGCAGAGCGTCGCGTGGTCTTCGTTGCCGGGGCGCCGAGCCACGGCTATGGTTCGCATGAGCATTTCGCGGGGAGCAAAGTCTTGGCCGAGACGCTTGCCGCAGCCGGGCTCGGGATCGAAACTGAGGTTTACCGTGGTTGGCCGCAGGATCGATCGGTCCTTGATCGAGCCGATGCGATCGTTATTTACAGCGACGGCGGCGGAGGGCACGTTGCGATTCCCCATCGCGAGCACCTCCAATCGCTGATGGCGGCGGGCAAAGGCTTGGTCTGTATTCACTATGCGGTTGAAGTTCCCAAGGGCGAAGTTGGCAATCAGTTTCTTGACTGGCTGGGGGGATATTTCGAGACTGATTGGTCGGTCAATCCGCACTGGGATGCAATCATCACTGACCTTCCGCAAGTACCGGTGACTCGTGGCGTGCGGCCTTTTAAGGCCAACGACGAGTGGTACTTTCACATGCGATTTCGTCCGCAGATGGAGGGAGTGACTTCGATTCTCCACGCCGTCCCACCCGAATCGACCATCCGTCGGCCCGATGGTCCGCACAGCGGAAATCCGGTAGTCCGCAAGGAAGTTGCGGAAGGGATACCGCAGACCTTGGCCTGGACGTTTGAACGTCCCGATGGTGGGCGATCGTTCGGTTACACGGGCGGGCACTTTCATTGGAACTGGGGGCGAGAAGACCTCCTGCAACTGGTCTGCAATGCGATTGTCTGGACCGCGCACGGGGAGGTTCCTTCGGAGGGCGTTGCTGTCTCGCGTCGCTCGGTGCGACAACTGCAGGAGAATCAGGATTTTGAGACGCCCGCTGACTTCAATCCCCTCGACGTAGCGCGAGAGTTTATGCTCCTGTCGCTTGGAAAACCGTCTTCAAGTGGATCTCCCGAGGGAAGCAAAGTAGAGGGTCCGCAAACGAAAAAACCAAGGGAGCTGTTTGCTTCCAAGGTGATCAATACGCAGACCCCGGGGCACCGAGTGGCAATCAAGGTTCCGGTCCGCGATGTGAAGGACTTGTTCCTTGTCGTCACCGATGCGGGAGATGGTTTTGCATGTGATTGGGCCGATTGGGTCGAACCCCGCCTCGTCGGCCCCCAAGGTACTCTTCGGCTGACCGAACTGAAGTGGAAATCGGCCCAGACTCAGTGGGGCGAAGTCCGTAAGAATTTGAATGCGGGAGGGCAACCGATGAGCGTTGCTGGAGCGGCTGTTGAGGAAGGAATTGGGACGCATGCGAACAGTGTGATTCATTTCGAGATTCCTTCAGGCTACGACACTTTTCTCGCCGAAGGAACGCTCGATACAGGGGGAACTTCGCAGGGCAATGGGGGATCGACCAGCGTCACCTTTGCAGTCTTCGCCGACGCGGCCCCGCTGGCCGTGGGAGGTTCGACCGGTGCGCATGACTCACTCCGTGAACCCGAGAACGCCGTCGCGGGTCTTGAGGTTCCCGACGATCTCCAGGTCACGCTCGCATGCAGCGAACCGCTGCTCTACAGTCTCACAAACCTCGACATCGACGATGCTGGCCGGATTTGGGTGATCGATGTGGTCAATTATCGAGGAAACAACGGGCGTCGTCCCGAGGGGGATCGAATTCTCATTCTCGAAGACACCGACCAGGATGGAGTCATCGACCAGCACAAAGTTTTTTATCAGGGACGCGATATCGATTCGGCCATGGGCCTCTGCGTGTTGGGGAATGAGGTCATCGTTTCGGCAGCCCCTTATGTCTGGAGATTCATTGATCGTGACGGGGATGATGTCCCTGATGAAAAAAGAGCAATGTTCACCGAAACCGGTGTGCCGCAGCATGACCACAGCAATCACTCTTTTCTCTTTGGTCCGGATGGAAAACTGTACTGGAATGTGGGCAATACCGGACAGGTCGTCAAGGATGCCGAGGGCAAAGTCGTTGTCGACATTCACGGCCGTGAAATCATCGACAATGGCAAACCCTTTTTCGGAGGAATGCCTTTTCGCTGTGAGCTGGACGGCAGCAAAATGGAAGTCTTAGCGCACAACTTTCGCAACAACTGGGAAACGACTGTCGATTCCTTTGGGACGCTCTGGCAGAGCGATAATGATGACGATGGCAATCGCGGAGTCCGGATCAATTTCGTCATGGAACATGGCAATTACGGCTATCGCGACACGATTGACGGAAGTTCCTGGCAAGCGCCGCGGATTGGCATCGAACAGCAAATCCCGGAACGGCATTGGCATCTGAACGACCCAGGAGTCGTCCCGAATCTGCTGCTGACTGGTGCTGGTTCGCCGACGGGAATCACTGTGTATGAGGGGCGATTGCTTCCGGAACGTTTTTGGGATCAGGTGATCCACTGCGATGCTGGCCCGAATGTCGTCCGTTGTTACGCAGCGACTTCTGCGGGGGCGGGCTATTCGGCTGAGATCCATCCGCTGGTCACAGGGACGGTCGACAAGTGGTTTCGACCTGCGGATGTTTGTGTAGCGCCCGATGGATCGTTGTTCGTCAGCGACTGGTATGACCCTGGAGTCGGTGGGCACCGCCAGGACGATATTGATCGGGGCCGGCTGTTTCGGATTGCCCCACCTGGGAGCCGTTATGTTGTTCCCAAGTTCGATTATTCGTCGCCCCAAGGAGCGGCTGAAGCGCTTCGCAATCCGAACTATGCGGTTCGGTACAAAGCGTGGCAAGCACTGCATGCGATGGGGCGCAGTGCCGAGGACGCGCTTGTCGATCTCTGGAACGATTCGAATCCACGCCTGCGAGCGAGAGCTTTGTGGCTGCTGGGCAAGATTCCAGGACGCGAGGCCCACTGGGTGCAAAGGGCGCTAGAGGATGAGAATCCAGACCTCCGAATTGTCGGCTTGCGACTCGCTCGTCAAACCGAGGGTTTGCTGGTCGGCGCAATCGGCGCTGTCACGGCGGACCGATCACCGGCAGTTCTCCGTGAGGCAGCCATCGCCTTGCGTTTTTGCGATTGCGACGAGCGTCCATCGCTGTGGGCCTCGCTGGCGATGCGGTATGAGGGTGGCGATCGATGGTATCTTGAAGCCCTCGGAATTGGTTCCGAAGGGGCGCCCGATGAATGCTTCGCTGCATGGCTTGATCGCGTCGGTGATGGCTGGGATTCCCCAGCGAACCGCGAGATCGTTTGGCGAGTCCGAGCGAAGGATGCAGCGATGAAGCTGGGTGCATTGATTGCCGCGGAGAATCAGGGATTAGCGGCGACGGATCGTTATTTTCGTGCACTCGAATTTCATCCCGCCCAGACGCGTCGTGTGGCGATGGAACAATTGATCAATCGCCAGCAACCCGAAAGTGGAGATCCGTTCCAAGATGCCATTCTCGTCCGCGCCCTGGAGCGGGCCGGGGATCTGCCATGGCAGTCACGCGAGGAAATTAACAAAGCAGTCCTTCGACACATCGAACGAAACGTCGATTCGCCCGATTTCCTCAGCTTGGTCAAACGATTCCAAGTAGCGGGGATTGAACCAAGACTGCTGCAGTTTGCGAAAAACCATCCGGCCAGTTCCGAAGGCGTCGAAGCGATGGAGCAATTGATGCGCTCCGGCGCTGGAACGGCGCTTCTCAAAGCGGAGCTGCAAAACCGACAAGATGGTGGCTCGATCGCCATCCTGCTTGCTCTGCTCGGGTCAAAGGATTCGGTCGAAATGACTCTTCCTTGGATTGAAGACAGCGAAGTTCCGTACGAAACCAAGGCGGCACTGGCTCGTGCGCTCGCTTCGACTTCAGCGGGCGGGGAGTGGATCCTTCGTTGTACCAACGAGCAGCGGTGGCCAGCGGAGCTGAAACTTGCTGTCGCCGGTTCTTTGCAGCGAAATCCGTCCGAGGACGTGCGAAAACGAGCGGAAGAGCTTTTCCCCCTGCCATCGCTCCAGAACGCGACCCCTCTTCCCACCGTCGACCAGCTGGCCGCCATGCGTGGGGATCCGGCACAGGGGAAAGTTCTTTATCAAACCAAGGGGACATGTGCGAACTGCCATCTCGTGAGTGGCGAAGGGAAGCAGGTTGGCCCCGATCTTTCGCAAATTGGCAGTAAGCTTTCTCGTGAAGCGATGTATGTTTCGATTTTGGACCCAAGTGCCGGGATCAGTCACAACTATGAGAATTATGTCGGCTTGCTCGACAGTGGTTCGGTGATCAGTGGGATTCTGGTGAATCAGACCGAAGCGTTGGTCGTGCTGCGTACGGCCGAAGGACTCGATCGAGAGATCCCTCGCAAGGAGCTCGAGTCTTTGACAAAGAGCACTAAATCGATCATGCCCGAAAATCTCCATCATGCCCTGAGCCAACAGGAATTGATTGATATCGTTGAATATTTGACGACGCTTAGGGCCAATTGAACCCGGCGCTCAGGAGGGATAAACTCTGCGAAAGGACGATCGTCGTCTGCCGCGAGAATTCCCTTTTAATGGCCTTTTTCCTGCATGTCTCGACCGCGAAACATGATTGTCGCCCAGAGCGGCGGTCCCAGCCCTGTCATCAACAATACCCTCCGTGGCATCATCGAAGCGGCTCGTCAAATGAACGAGATCGGGACGGTCTATGGTGCCCGTCATGGGATCGAGGGGGTTTTGAAAGAGGAACTGCTGGACCTTTCGGCACAGCATGCGGAGGAGATCGCGTTGCTCCGTTACACCCCCGCGGCGGGTTCGATCGGCACTTGTCGGTACAAATTGAAGCCGGGACAGGATGAGGATTTCCAGCGCGTCCTTGAGGTTCTTAAGGCACACGACATTGGGTACTTTGTCTACATTGGCGGCAATGACTCGATGGATACCGCCAATAAAATTGCTATGCTTGCACAGCAGCATGGGTTGGATGTCGTCGGCATCGGCGGACCGAAGACCATCGATAATGATGTCGGGGACAGCCAGTTCAAATTGATCGATCACACGCCGGGCTATGCAAGTACGGCAAAGTACTGGATGCATAATGTCCAGTATGCCAACGAAGAAAATGGCGGTTCTTGTCCGGCCGATCCGGTGCTTGTGCTCCAGGCGATGGGGCGGAAGATAGGCTTCATTCCTGCTGCAGCTCGATTGGCAGATCCTGGACGCGAAATGCCCTTGCAGATTTATTTGGCCGAGAGCCCGTGCTCACTGGAACAGATGACCGACAACATCAATGACCAACTGCGGCGCGATGGAAGGTGCTTGGTGGTGGTGAGCGAAGGGTTCGATGTTGGAACTTTGGGGGAAGTACGCGATGCCTTCGGGCACGTGAGTTTCAGCAGCAGTCAGATGACCGTCGCCCAGAAGATTGTGAACCACCTGAATCAGGTGGGAATCGCAGCCAAGGGGGCGGCGCGAGCGAATGTTCCGGGAACCGACCAGCGACATTCGATGGCTTACGCGTCGGCAGTCGATCTCGACGAAGCTTATCGAGCTGGGGAGATGTGTGCTGTCCTCGCGGCGACGCACCAGTCGGGTTATATGTCGACCATTTTGCGAAACGACGGACCGATCTACAGCGTGCGCTATGACAAAGTTCCGCTAGCCGATGTTGCCAACAGCGAACGAAAATTTCCAAGCCATTGGATTGCGCCCAGCGGCTACGACGTCACCGATGATTTCATTCGCTACGCCATGCCTCTGGTCGGCGAAGATATGGTCTCTCTTCCAATGATAGGTGGGCGGCAAAGGATGACTCGTTTTCAGCCCCTTTACGCTTCTCAAAAGTTACCTGCCTACCTCCCGCAGGCCGATCGCAAGTCGAAGTAGTTTGTCGAATTCTTTAGCGCCCAGAGCTTTCCTTCTATGTACGATCTTTCTCCAAAACACGAATACTTTATCGGTGTTGATTCGGATGGTTGCGTCTTTGACACCATGGAACTGAAGCATAAAGAGTGCTTTATTCCCAATATCATTAACTTTTATGATTTGCAAGCGATTAGCAAATTCGCACGAGAAGCGGCTGAATTCGTGAATTTGTACAGCAAGAGCCGCGGGATCAACCGATTCCCAGCCTTGATCGAAACACTGCAGTGGCTTCAAAAGCGACCTGAAGTACTCGCGCGCGGAGTCAATGTCCGCATTCCGCAACCCCTTGTCGATTGGATGAGCCGCGAAACGAAACTTGGAAATCCCGCCCTTGAACAGGAAGTTCAGGCGTCAGGGGATCGCGATCTGAAGCGAGCGCTGGAGTGGTCGAAAGCGGTCAATGTATCGGTCGCAAATATGGTGCGGGGTGTCCCTCCTTTTCCGATGGTGCGTCAGTCGCTCGAACGGCTTGCCAAACATGCCGACATCGTGGTCTGCTCGGCGACTCCCAACGACGCTTTGAATGCGGAGTGGGAAGAACATGACCTGCGGAAATATGTGGTGGCGATTTGCGGTCAGGAATCAGGCAGCAAGAAAGAGATTCTCTCGAACGCAAGCAAGTTTGCACCGAGTAAGTCTCTGATGATTGGCGATGCACCGGGTGATTATAAAGCGGCCGCCGCAAATCGGATTTTGTTTTATCCGATCAATCCGGGAGCAGAGGACGCCAGTTGGAAACGATTCTACGACGAGGCGATCGATAAGTTTCTTCAGGGAGGGTATGCCGGCGCGTACCAGCAGGAGTTGCTCAGGGAATTTGAGAGCTACCTCCCTGAATCGCCGCCGTTCTCCACGGTGCAGACGAAAAACTGAATCATCACATTACAAGGGATGCAGGTAGATGAAAGAATTGTGCGACTTTGGTCTGATTGGCCTAGCGGTAATGGGAGAGAACCTTGCCCTGAATGTGGAGAGTCGTGGTTATCGAGTCGCAGTGTATAACCGCACCACCGAGAAGGTTGATGAACTGGTCCAAGGCCGTGCGGCAGGAAAGCAGTTTGTTGGTTGCCACACGGTTGAAGATCTCGTTCGGGCGATCGAGCGTCCGCGGAAGATCATGATGCTCGTCAAGGCTGGACCGGCGGTCGACGCCTTGATCGAGCAATTGCTGCCCCTGCTTGAGCCTGGTGACATCATCATCGATGGTGGCAACACGCATTTCATGGATTCCGAGCGACGCACGAAGTGGGTCGAAGAGGCAGGTTTTCTCTTTGTCGGCACGGGGGTCAGTGGAGGCGAAGAAGGAGCGCTCAAAGGCCCCAGCCTGATGCCGGGGGGTTCACCCCAGGCATGGCCCCACATTCGCGAGATGTTTCAAGCAATCGCGGCAAAGGTCGGCCCAAAGAGCGACATCCCGTGCTGTGAATGGGTTGGCCCTCGCGGAGCGGGACACTATGTCAAGATGGTCCACAATGGAATTGAGTATGGGGATATGCAGTTGATTTGCGAGGCATATCACCTGCTGAAGGAAATTGGTGGACTTACCAACGACGAGCTTTACACGGTTTTTGATACTTGGAATCGTGGAGACCTCGAAAGCTATCTGATCGAGATCACGCGTGATATTTTCAGCGTCAAGGACGACCTTGGTGGCCCAGGGTTTTTGGTCGATAAGATTCTTGATGTCGCGGGGGCCAAGGGAACGGGGAAATGGATGAGCCAATTGGCGCTCGATCTTGGTGTCCCGAGCACGCTGGTGACGACAGCGGTTTTCGCGCGAGGTTTATCTGCTCAGAAGGAAGCGCGAATGCGGGCTTCGCAGGTTCTTCATGGCCCCTCTGCAGACGGCCACTCCGAACTACGGGCTGCCTGTCGTCCGTTGATCGAGAATAAATTGGCGTTTGTCGAGGCGGTTCGGCATGCACTTTATGCCTCGAAAGTCGTGAGTTACGCGCAAGGTTTTGTGCAGCTCCAGGCAGCCTCGGCAGAGCACCAGTGGGGCCTCGACTATGGTCAGTGTGCTCTGCTGTGGCGGGGTGGATGCATCATCCGCGCCCAGTTCCTCGATCGCATCAAGGAGGCCTTTGACGAACATCCCGACCTTGAAAACCTGATGCTCTTTCCCTATTTCCAGCAGGCAATTCAGCGGGCCCAAGAATCGTGGAGGTCGATCGTCACGATTGCTTCCCTACAAGGCGTGCCCGTTCCAGCCTTCAGCACAGCACTCAGCTACTACGACGCTTACCGCATGGAGAGATTGCCAGCCAATCTCTTGCAAGCTCAGCGTGATTACTTCGGTGCCCACACGTATCAGCGAGTGGATCGCATCGGTACGTTTCATACCGAGTGGCTTCAGTTGAGAAAACAACCCAATGCCTAGCGCATCGCAATTCCTGCACGATTTATTTGGTTTGCAAGGCCAGCACGCAGTGGTCATTGGAGGTGCTGGCGTTTTGGGGCAGGCTTTCTCACGTGGGCTTGCTTCGGCGGGGGCGCATGTTGTCATTGCCGGGCGTGACACATCGCGCGGCGCCTTGGTTGCTCAGCAGATGGTCGACGAAGGTTTCGCAGCCTCCTCGGCAGAGGTCGATGTGAGCGATCCGGTATCGGTCGCGTCCCTTGCCCAGCAGCTTGCCCAGAGCCTCCCTTCGATTGACATGCTGATTAACGCAGCAGGAATCAACGATGGAACTCCTTACGAACAAGTGTCGCTCGAAGCATGGGACAAAGTCCTCCGCGTGAATCTCACGGGGACACACTTGGCATGTCAGGCGTTTGCGCCGCGCATGGCATTACAGCCTGAGGGTGGATCGATTTTGAACATCGGTTCGGTCACGGCCCATCTCCCCCTTTCACGCGTCTTTGCTTACTCCGCCTCCAAATCGGCGATCGTGAATTTGACGAAAAATCTCGCTCGTGAATACGCGTCGCAAAAAGTTCGCGTGAACGTCCTTTGCCCAGGCTTTCTTCCCGCCGAACAAAACCGTAAGCTCCTCGATGCCCAGCGCACATCGCAAATTATCGCTGGGACCCCAATGGCGCGGTTCGGCGAACCCCATGAACTCATTGGTGCCATACTGCTCCTACTGAGTCGACGCGCAGGTTCCTATCTCACCGGCAGTTCGCTCTATGTCGACGGTGGTTTTACCGCGATGCGTTTCTAATCATTCATCCTCGATGAGCTGAGATTGGCTGATTCGTCTGCAGTGAATCCTTCGGAATTAGCGATCAAGGGATGCCGAGTCATCGCGGGTGCTCGTCTCCATTTCGGGCTGCTCGACACGGAGACTCCCTTTGGCGGTGCGGGAGTCATGATCGAGACGCCAGTTACGATTTTCCGAGCGCGAGTCGAGGAACATTACGGCGCATCGAGGATCATCGGACCTCATCAGCCGCGGATCGCGGCAATACTCCAGCGATGCCTTGAAGTCGCTCCGCACGTCCCGCAGCGAGCACTGACGCTGGAGGTGCTCGCGAGTCCCGAGCCTCACACAGGACTGGGTTCCGGCACGCAGCTGTCGCTCGCCGCCGCAGAGGCGATTCGCCGCTGTTGGCGACTATCGATTCACGCCACCGAGCTCGCCGCCGAGATCGCGGCCCGCGGAAAGCGATCGGCAGTCGGCATCCATGGTTTCTTCCACGGCGGGATGATTATGGATCAGCCCGCGGGTGATGAGGAACTGAACCAGTTGGCCGCGCGAGTAGAGTTGCCGGAGGAATGGGAGGTGGTTTTGTTGACGCCTCAGAAAGCACCAGATGCGATCTCGGGAGATCGTGAGGTGCGGCTCTTTGAACAACTGCCGCGGCCAATCCAGAGCGAGCGGGAAGCACTCCGAATAATCCTCGCTGAGGAGCTCTTTCCAAGCGCCCGAGCGAAGGACTTTGCCCGCTTTTCCGCCGCGCTGCACCAGTACAACCGAGGAAGTGGTCAATTCTATGCAAGCGTGCAGGGGGGACCGTTCTATAGTGCCAGCGCCCAGCACTTAGTCGATCGTCTCAAGGCTGGCGGAATCGAAGGGGTGGGCCAAAGTTCGTGGGGACCCACGATTTTTGTCTTCTGCAAATCCGCAGCCATGACCCGCTCCGCGATTGAAATCGCAGGCCCAGCGTGGCGCGTCCTAGCGATTTCAAAAATTCGCAATCACGGCTATCGCGTCGAAGAGGAAACAACCTAGTTGCGCTGAAGATCCCACGCCGAAAACCACTCGGCAGATTCCTCATTCATCGAAAAATCTTCTTTCAGCCGCTGCGCCATATCGGGCAGATGCCCTGCGCCGTAAAAGACAGCGATTTGTTTTTTGCCCGACTCGATCTCCTCCTTGAGGATTTTGAAGGCTTTCATATTTCGGCCACGGATCAATGTATTCTCACCGTTCGCATCATCGAGTCCGGCCGTCATGACCTCCATATCCACCAACTGCGATGCCATTGTCTGCTTAAGCTTCTTGGAACGGTCATCGCCGGAGAAAAGAGCCAGCAGCATGCCTGCATCGCCACCTCGAGAAGCCGACGAGGCAAGACCGGAACCCATCATCCGCAGCCCCATTTTCACAAGGCTATCACCCCGCTTTTCCATGTCCTTCATGAACTCATCGGGACTCATATCCGCATGGCGAAAATTCTTTGACATGTAGTCAATATGCTCCAGCTGATACTCCAGATTCAGCATGTCGCGCATCCCCATCTGCACTGCTCCGAGTGCCGACCGCGAACTCTTCACATCTTCGGGACTGATTCGGGTTCCATCGGGAGCAACCAATTCGTAGAGCACGACATCATAGCTGCTCAATCGCTCCCCCAAATCCTTGTAGTACTCCTTCTGGCCGATGTGTACCACACCTACCAGATCGACCACGACGCCTTCGTAGCGGCTGCCCGGAGGTCCCACATAACGAACAATCGAAGTCTGCAACGCCTGTGGTCGCCCCTGTTCATTTTTGCTGACCCGGATGTATCGCGCGGCCCGCTCACCCCCAGATGCTTCTGCACCTTGGGCCGCCGCTTTGGTGCTTTGCGTACCCCCGGCTTTCCCCTCGGGAACCTTTTCCTGGGCATCAACGTCGCTTCCAAGGTGAGCAGCGGCAAAAACCAACGCCAAGACAATGGTGGACAAACGCGTCATCCGACAGGTCCTTCAGGCAGAGGGAAGGCCAAAGAGGCAGGAGCAAACACCTCTCTTAGGATAGGCCTCAAATCTACCTGTGGCAACGGTCTGAACAACCTGATTTAGCCCTGGAGGTTCAAAGAACCTGCCACCGCAAGGGTGCTCGGCTGCTCGGCCGCAAGAAAATGGGGAAGGGAACCCGCAGCCTTCGGGTGTGGAGCATGTTTTTGGCAAACTTGACTCCATGTCTCCCGTTCAATCTCGAGGATGCGGCCAATCGAGTCGATTCGGCTCAGGCCGGGTTCCTGTTCTGCAAAGGTCAGCTCACGAATGAGAAACACATAAATGTCGGAAACCTGACGAGCCAAATCACCAGCGTTTCGCGAAACACCTTGCAGCAATTCGCCAAGAATATCGCGGAGTCGAATCGTCCATTGATCGACAAGGCACTCGGGATTTTTGCGGCGACAGTCCTTAATCGCTTCGACAACCGCAACGCCTCGTTCAAGAAGCATCAAACGCAGTTTCGCCGGAGACGCAGTCATCACGGTCGATTGCAGGTATTGCTCGCTCGCAGTCAGTTGATGCATATCTTCCCAGTAACTCTCCAGCAGGGAGGCTGACCCTGTGGAACCGATGAATTTGTCGGAACGAACGGAGCGTCATCGGATAGGATCAGCCCCCGAGCCAAATTGACGCTTTCGATGCCCGCTGGCATCAGCGATTATCCGCGGGGCCTTGGATATAACTGATCGACCCGAGGTACTTCTGGTTCGACTGAACTTTCGCGATCGCTGATTCCATTGCATAGAACTGAGTTAGTAATCGGTTTCTTTGCCGATCAAGTCGAATATTCATGGAGTTGATTCGCGTGGTATTTTGCTCCAGTTGGTCGTTTATCCGGACTGTGCGGCTTAGGAGGATTCCCCCCTTCGTCCCGGTGAATTGCTCGATCAACGCATCGACCCGGGGTACCAGTCCAAGCTTTTCAGTGGTGACAAATTTTTCCACAGCAGCGGGTTCGGCGGCGAGAACTTCGCGGAATTTCACCTTGTCAAGCTGGAGCTGGCCGTCGCCACCCATCCGTAGCCCAAGGTCCCCAGCCGTTTTGATCGAGCCGCTGATCGGTGATCGCGCCGCAATCACTTCACTCATCGCCGACTGCAGCTGGAGGACCTCCGAGCGACCGAAGAGGATCCCCGAGGTCGCTGTGGCGGGATCGTAAAAAGTCTGCTGCTTGATCTGGGTGAGTGCTGCATTGAACTGAGTGACAAAGCGATCGAGGGTCGATTCGAGGCCACTCGCGTCCTTCGCAATCGAGATCGTCGTTGGCCGATCCGACACCGTTTTTGCGGTGAGCGAAACCCCGGTGATTGCATTTCCGAAGACACCGTCGCTTGAGCGAAGCCGGATCCCTGAGGGGTTGTCCCCTTGCCTGAGGGAGATGACTGCATCACGTCCCTGAGCCGTCTGACGAAGCCCAAGGTCCAGTCCCGAAGTACTGATCCCGATCCGTCCGTCGTTGCCTCCGCGCGAGCTGGTGATCGTCAGCGAAGCACCCCCAGAACTGTCACTTGCCAGTGCCGCCCGCGCAAAGCGTCCGCTGGTTCGAATCTTTACGGCCAGCTCGCCAAGCGTCTCGGTCGAAGCGAAAGTGAAGACGTCGACCTGACGCGCGTTGATTGTGGAAACGATCCCCCCGCTGACAACCTCCTGCCGTGCAGTCCCAGCCAATCCAAGCTTTGCAGCAGTGTTTCCGCCGGCGAGATCCTCAACACGCATCGCCCCTGCACCCGTCGTGGTTTGGATCAACCGAATACCATCCCCCGATTCATTGATGGCAGCCGTTAAGCCAAGTCCAAGACTATTGATCTCGTCGATCAGTCCGCCGACGGTGGTGATTTTCTTGCCGCGAATATCGACCGTCTTGACGACACCAGCCGCATCGGTGATCCGAAACACGCGATCGCCGACTCCTTGCCCCTGATTCAGCTGACTGAGCGAGGTCCCACGCGAAACAAATTGGAGGTTGAGATTGTCCCCTTGGATCAGCGCATCGGATGTTTCCTTACGAACCCCCAGCAGGGCGGCTGTTTGATCACTGCTCGAAATCGAGAACAGTGCCGAAGTCCCCCCTGAAAGATCGCGAAGCTGGAGCCCTCCGCCGTCGTTGCTGATCCCTGCTTCGACCTGAAGGCCACTGTTGTTGATCGCGTTGATCACATCCTGGACTGTTTCTGCCGCCGACAAGTCAACACTCTGGGTGGTGCCGCTTGATGTCGTAATCTGCAGATCCCCCAGGCTCCCCAAACCCGTGCCACCGCGAAGCGCACTGAGGGAGACCGAATTGAGGCCGCTGAGCAATCGACCGCCCGTGACCGAGCTGGCAGCAAAGCTGCCAGTAAGTCCGAGTTCGCTGGCGACTGTCGCGCTTCCGAGGTTCTCGACGACCAGATTCCCAGACCCATCCGTGAGGTCGACCAGCCGCAACCGATCCGCACCCGGAGCGAATTCTGCCCGCAATTTGCTCGGATTTGCTTGGTTGAAAACTCGAAGCAGGTCGCTGACCTGTGGGTCGCTGACCGCGCTGATTGCGGCACCGCCCGAAAGCGATGCCTCGTCTGCAGCCGCGACGAGCCCCGTTCCATCGCCTCCCGCGAGGGCCTCAAAGGCAAGGCTCAGCACAGGATCATCCTCGAGCACCCTCGCGATATCGGCTGCGGTTGTCGTCCCCTCTCGAATGCGGAAGACCAGCTCGCTCCCACCGCTCGACTGCATCCGTTGAACGCTTTCCTCACCTACGGCAATCGCCGGATCATCAACAAATCGGACGCGCACGCCGTCGGACAATCCTCCCGTCTCCTTGCTGCGGAACGTGAGCTTGGCATCGCTATCCGGGTTCTGCGTGACCCCGGAAGAGAAATTAGCAGCGCGGCTGAAATCTGCGAAATCCACTTCGACTTCGGTCCCATCGCGAAGGGTAATCTTCACGTCTTTACCGTTGCCAAAACCGAATCCACGACCGTCGCGTAGTTCTGCAAGGTTCATATCCGGCGAGAGGCGAAGGATGTCACTTCCAGTGGCACTTGACGCTGCGGTGTTGATCCCCCGCATGCCAAGATCCGCAGCGGTATTCCCTCCCCCCACTTCCTCGACAATCAAGTTCGAGCTCGACGCGCCAGTCAAATCAACCAGCCGAATCGCATCCCCTTGGGCAATGGCACGAACGTTAATCGTACCGGCTTCATTGATCGAGCGCAGCACATCCTCGACATTCACAACCCGCGAAAGATCGACGATCTTGCTTTGTCCGCTTCGATCCGTGATTCGGATCGAGCCTTCCTGGACGCCTCGACCCCCGTTCAGTTGATCCAGACGGAGTGAACGATCGATGGAGCCGCCACCACGAATAGTGATCGCGCCAGCCGAACCCAAAGGTCGCGAGGCGTTGCTAAAGGATCGACTGGTAAATGCATGCGTGCTGGCCGTCTGCAATGTCTGCACGCGGAATTCCCCCGGCGATGGGGCGCCGGTCCGCGTCGCGGAGACCGAATTTGGATCACCGGAGGTTACGTTCGACCGCTGAAAGCCGGTTGGATCGCCGAGTGACCGGGCTGACAATTGCACACTGATCGCAACGACCGTGAGATTGGTCAGCGCCGTGCGCTGTTGATTGAGCCGCTGATTGGTGGACTCCAGCCGCTCGCGTGGCCGCGCAGACAGCTTGACCAGCTGGTCCACGGTATCTTGGATCGCGGTTCCAGTGATCAGCCCGATGGATGATGAGATTCGCCCCATTTCCGCTCTCTGATAGGTTTCCCAAGGCTCCATCGACCACTCGATGAAGATGGAACCAGAAATTTCAGGGCATCCATGCGAAAATCATGCATAAAGAAAAAAGGCGGTGACCCGGTCAACCCAAATCACCGCCATCGATTTTCTCAATCGCTTCTCAGCGCCCGTTCTATCGGAGCAGTGAAAGCACGTTCTGCGGATTCTGGTTCGCCAAGGCGAGCACGCTTGTACCCGACTGGACGAGAATCTGGGCACGGGTAAGACCGGCAGATTCGGCCGCAAAGTCAGCGTCGCGGATGCTGCTCTCGGCTTCCTGCAGGTTGGCCATGGTTTCACTCAAAGAAGCCATGTTGCTTTCCAGAGTCGTTCGCTGGAAAGCACCAAGACGGCCACGCAGTGAAGTCACTTTTCCAATCGCTTGATTGACAATCTCTGCACCCCGACCAATGTCGCTGGTCAAAGATGCAGCCTGTCCGGAACCGAGTTCAAACAGCCGACCGTCAACACCGCCAAGCCGTGCCGTGCTCACGCTTCCAATCCCGACGCGTGCTTGCTGGTTGCTCACCACGTCTGGACCAAGCTGGAACTGAGCGCCACCCCCGGTGATTGTAAAGCTCGCCGTTCCCTCGAAATCAGCTTCCACTTCCATGGAGACCGCGATGGAAACGTTGTTGATCGAGAGTACGTTTCCGTCGGCCGTAGCATCGACCCCATTGACCTTGCCACAGAGTCGGTTCCCGCTGAACGGACTCCAGCACCCACTTCTGGGGTGAAGTTCCCGCCAATATTTTCACGAACCATGGTCAAGTCGACGAACGCGTTCGAGCCGTAGGAGAGTGAGCGGAGTTGCAGCGTGGTCCCATCCGCCTCGGCCGTAACCCCGGTCGAATCGCTGACCAGGTTGATCTGGTTGACAAGTTGACCGATGGTTGTTCCTGCGGACACATTGAAGACTTCGGAACCTTCGCGGCTCGACAGCTCGAAGACGACGTCTGCGTCAAGACCACCGGGAGACGCTCCACTGAAGTTCACTTTTGTAAAGTTGTCCGTCGTGGGCGTAAAGGTCGAGTCGCCGTTGTTGGTCGTCACTTCCGCTTCGTAACCGTCGAGGTCATTGATGGCATCAACGATTTGCGAGAGGCTCGTGGCGGCCGCATCGTCGACGGTAACCGTAATGTTACCATCTCCATCGACCGACGCCGTGGGAGCCCCGAGTCCGGTTTCCTGGACGATCGTCAGCGTCCCATTTCCTTTGGAAGTTGCTGGGGATGTAATCGAAATCACATCCGTCAACGTGGTGTTGGTCCCCGCCGAGCCAGAATCAAGGTCCTCATCCGTGACGTCGTCGGCACCCGCACCACTGAACGTATTGTTCACGGCCACGTTAAAGTCGAAAGCATCGAAACTGGAATCGCTCGCGAGGGCGGTTGCGATACTGTTCAAGCTTACGGGCGAAGCTGCGTTGTCGCTCACCGTGATCGTCAGGTTATTCCCTGTCAGCGAGGCTTCAGCGGCAACGTTTGTCCCACCCGAGAAGTTGGTCGGCCCGAGGTCGTCAACTCCCGTGTTATCAAAGTTATCATTGATCCCGACGTTGAAGTTGAAATCATTCGAGAAGACCGCCGAGGAGTTCAGCGCTGTGCGAATCGAGTTCAAGCTGCGAGCGGTGTTGCGGTCGACGGTGATCGTCAGCGCATTGCCGACGAGCGAGACGGTGGCAGCGGCGTCAGCACCGGAGCTTGCTCCGTTGAGCGCGAAACCGGCAACGTCGTCCGATCCATCGCTCCGGAACAGCGTATTCTCATTTCCGCTGAGGATTTCAAACTCGAAATCGTTCATGAATTGAGCGTCAGCTTCGAGAGCAGTCTTGATTGACGCGAGCGACCGTGAGGCTGCATCATCGACGTCAATTGTCAGCACGTTCCCCGCGACACTTGCATCGGCAACTGGCCCGACAGCGTTCGTCGAATTGATATTGACAGTCACCGCGTTGCCAGCAACCCCAGCAAACTGCCCAGTTGACTTTGCCTTGATGCGGTAAGCAGCAGCTGCCCCGTTCACGGCTTGTCCACTGCTCACTGCCTGTGCCGTCGACGTATTGCCTGCGGCCATGGTCAGCGTGAGCGAGTTGCCATAGTGTCCACCAAATTGTCCGGTCGACTTCACCGAGACATTAAAGTCCCCACCTGCACCGGCGGTCTGCAGCGCCGTTGTGGCTTGGGTCAGGGAGGTTGTTTCCCCTGCGACGATCGAGACGCTGACCGCGTTCCCTGCGGTCCCATCGAACACTCCGCCAGCCTTTGCCGAGATTGTGTAATCCCCACCCGAGGCAGTCGTCAGCGAACTGGTTTCCGCCTGTGTATTCGGTGCGACGTTGTTCAGGGTAATCGTCCCGGTGCCATTGGTACCGGCGGGGATGTTTTCGACTTCGATGCTTGCCTGAGTTGCCGCGGATTCAATGACTACGTCGACACCGACGGAACCTGACGTTCCAAGGTTTGCCTTTTGCACGTTCAGGGCGCTAATCTTGCTGATATTCGCCCCACCAGCAGTGGTAAAGTCGAGGCTTCCGTCGAGCAGTTTTCGGCCTTGGAACGTCGTCGTCTGTGCAATTCGGTTGATCGCTTCGAGCGAGCTGTCGATCTGCAGCTGATTCGCAGAAATTTCGTCATCGCTCAGACCACCGCGGCTGGAAGCTTCAACCACCAGCCCGCGAATGTCGTTGAGGAGATTATTGACCTGAGCCAAGGCACTGTCCGCGGTCGCGATGATTTGATCAGCGCGGCGGGTGTTGCTGAGGGCTTTGTTGAGCGAAGTGACTTCGCTGCGGAGAGCTTCGCTGGCGATCAAACCTGCTGGATCGTCTGCACCGCTGTTGATTCGCAAACCAGTACTCAAACGAGTCAACCGGTTCTGCAAGTCATCGTTGGATCGCTGCAATCGAGTTTGAGCAACAAGCGAAGGGACGTTGGTATTAATACGTGTCATCGGTTATCTACCTGTTTTATCTACTGAAACGGATGTTATTACCGCTCACGCGTTAATCCCGCGTTTACGGCCCAACCACTTCGACTGTGCGGACGTGGTCAGTGTGGAGACAGGACAGAGTGCTGGTTGATCCCCCCCAACGCTTGCTTCAAAAAAACGTGCTGCTCGATTGCAACAGTCCTTTCTCAGCGATCAACCTCCGTGCTGTCAGCCTCACTGTCGATTGCGGAAGTTCGCAGAATCCACGCGACTCTGGCAAACTTTCCTTCTAAAAATCGGACACATTTTGTTGCGATCGCAGGAAGAGCCCCCAAATTAATTACCCATTTGAGAACTCATGCCGGAGCGATCGTAATAATCGTTATTCTTTGCGCTTCCCGCGGATTTCGCTGGTCGCGTCGGTTCCCATCTGCCCTGCTTTGCGGTTTTCTCGCTGGATCGCTTCGTAAACCTCTTGACGATGCACTGGGATGTCCTGCGGAGCTTCAATGCCCAAACGGACCTTGTCTCCACGAATATCGACGATTGTGATCACCACATCGTCTCCAATCATAATGCTCTCATCACGATGACGTGATAATACCAACATGGCGTCGCCCCTCGACTCTAATGCTTTCGATGCTTGGCTGGCGGTTTGGTCGATCAGCTACAACCGCTCGACCCCAGCACGCTCACAATCGGAACACGGTTGAGGTCCCGACGAGTGCATCTATCGGATCACAGACAAGGGAATTTCGAGACAGTTCGCCACAGTGACATCTCGGGGGGTTGTGCGGGAAAGGCTGGCGCAATGCTCGACCGTTCCAAGGTGCCCGCATCACTGCTGCGCGAATAATCCCCCTCGTGCCCCGTCAGCAATGCGACTTAAGCCGCCTTGCGGAGCTGAACCGGAATACTCAATCGATGCCGCATGCTGTGCTCGTCCTCCGTAACCACCTGACAACCAAGATGTCGTCGAAGGTTGAGAATCACTGGGGCCCGGAGGTTCGTGACATAGCTTCCCACCTGCCCACTCAGCGTTGTCAAGACATACGTCTGATCCCCGGTGTGCAGGTGGAGGCAAGCGAGTGCACGCCGATGGATCCGGACTCGATATCCCGGCACGAAGGCGCGAGGGCTGATCAGGGGGAGCGACCGATCACCGCGCGACGCTGATTGCAGCCAAGCGACAGCAGCACTCGTCGGGTCGGCGATTAACGCCCATTGACGAAGCGTTTCCATCCCGATCAAGCCTTGCGGGAAGAAGAAAAGCTCGTTTTCTTCGATTTCCAAAGTCCCGAATCTCGTTGTCTCGATACGCATGGTCCCCCCCTTGCTCCCAGTTGCGGTCACTCTACCCGAGCATGCGTCTCTGGGAGACGGATAGATTATCGGCTAGGAAAGAGAGACATCTTCGGAAAAACCGGCAAGACCGCTACCGGGAACGGGCGTTTCAGTTGTCTCGGCGTTTACAGGAAGTTCAGCACAGACAAGCCGGATGCCTTGGCTACTAGCTGCAGGGAGGCTTGGATCGCCGATTGGCGGGAGCTGATCTGACTGATCACCTCTGTCAAATCCGCCTCGATCGACTCGCTCACACGCGATTTTTTTTCCATCCGATAGTCTTCCGCGATGGTCTTCAGCGCAGTCACTGTTTGCGAGCGAAACCCGAGTCTTCCTCGAGTGCGAATCGCTCGATCCAAATCGGTATCCAAACGGTTGGTCATCCGTTCGATCTCGATCAAGTCACCGCTCTCTACGGCACTCTGCAATCGCACAAGCGTATCCACAGCGTCGGCTGGTTCGACGGGCATAAAGTCGTTACCACGAAGGATAGCGACACCATCGACAACCGTGCTCTCCGCCGCGGTTGCACCTGCCGGTATCCATCCGAGCGCCGTTCCTAGGTTACTTCGACCGGCCTGTGTCACCTCAATCGAAAAGGCATCCGGGACGCCGGTGATTTGAAGGCCGTTTCCGATGGTCGAGAGCGAAGCGGTCACCTGCACCGCATCTTGATTGTCGGGATGGTTGTTGATCGCCATGATTACATCGGATACCGTCTCAAGCCCCGCTCCATCAATCTCGAGAATGCTCCCGTCGGGTCGACGGATGCTCAGGTTCGATGTTCCCGTTCCGTTGAGCAGAACCCCACGACCTCGCTGCAATTGATCGAGCCGTGTCGAGGTAGAATTCGTCCGTAAGCCAAGATCCGTTGCGACATTTCCCCCAAGTTCACCAATCGAATAATCGACCCCGCTGCGGAGAAACCGCATCTGAATCGCACCGCTGGTTGAATCAACCTCAGCACGGACATCAGCCCCGCTTCGGTTGATTGCCGACAAAACGTCATCAATTGTCTCAGCACTGGACAAGTCAATGTCGAACGTCGAGGCTGCTTGAGTGATGCGGAAACCGGCCGAAACATCGATCCCGTTGCCGTCGTTTAAATCAGCGAGCCTCGTCAACGGAGAGATTTTGGGTTCCAAATTGCTCCCGCTCAGAGGTGGTGGAAGCAACCCGAGTGGATTGCGGAGATTGAGTTGCTGGAGAGTTCGCCCTCCCGGCGCGTCGTCGGTGGCAAGGGTCCCATTCAAGTTGTCTGCATAGCGCAAAGTCACTGAATCTTGCTGAATGTCCAGGGCGAGCGGACGACCATTGAGTTCGACATTACCGATCTTCTCAGCTAAGTCTCCAAGGGTGACCGCCCCACGCAAATCAACCTCAGTCCATCCCGTACCGTCGGAAAGACGAATGATGCCAGGCTGGACACCCTCTCCCTGCCGAATATCCACAAGCCGGGTTGATGGCTGTAGAATCTCCCGCAGTGGAACTCCCTTGACGATTGGCTGGCCCAAGCCAAGCGCCTCTTCTCCGGTGGGTAAAGTAGCGAATGATGATGAGCGGAGCAAATTCGGCTTCGCCTGGGAAGCATTTCCTCGAAAGACAAAATCATTCCCTCGCTGCTCGAGGGTGCTCCCCTGCGTGAGCACCCCCCCGAAGAGATTAGTGTCCGCAAACTGCTGATTCCCCAGCGAAACCACTTTGGTGAGGAGGAGCGAGACCTCTTCTGCAAGAGCCGTCCGCGCATCGGAGCTGAGGGTGGTTTGTGCTGCTTCGAGACTGATCGATCGCGCGCTGATCAGTGTCGCGTCGATGTCCCCCAATGTCGCTTCAGCAACATTTAAGAAACGCTCGGTTGATGAAGCGGCAGTGACCACTCGGTCGAGGCCCGCGATTTCATGCCGTAGACCAAGCGCGCGCGCCGCCGCCGTCGGATCATCCGATCCGCGGAGGACCCGATTCCCGGTGCTGAGCTGGTCAAAGAGCCGCTGCAGTCGTGTCTGATCGGTCATCGATTGATAGACCAGACGTTGACTACGAAGGGCGTCACTGCTCCGATTGGCGACCACTGGAAGAAGGTTCATGCTGCCTCAGTACCTCCATGAGTGGGCGATGAAGTCGATCTCCCCCCGGCTTATCTTCGTCCATCGAGGGCCCTATTATTGACCGAATCGTTATTTCCTCCCGAATCCGGGAATTCGTTTGTACGCCTCGGCGGAGTCCGCTTTCCTCGAAAAAAATATGATTGGCACGATCAACATTACGCGAACGATCGAGAGCGGAAATTTTCACTGCCCTTCCTGCCGTTCAAGCCAAAACTGCCGAATTCGATCGCGCCGCCCATTCCTCACGCTCTATTTCATCCCTGTGTGTCCGATCGGACCAGCGGAAGCTTTTGTTCAGTGCGGTACATGTCGTGCGAGTTGGGATCCGAGCGTGCTCGCAGCCAAGCCGATCGACTCTGAAACCCAGCTCATCCAGTTCCGTGAAGACGCACTGCGAACCGCAATTCTGATCACGCTTGCCGACGGGACGATTACCGAAGAAGAAATCGAGGCCCTCATGCAAGTCGCTCGGGATGTACTCGAGCGACCGCTTGATCGAGAGGAGCTCGGACGCCTATGCGCGTCGGCACAGCGGCTGAATATCTCCCCATCGAACTTTGTCCTCACAGCGAAGGCGGGGTGGTCCAAAGACCAAGCCCTGCTTGTCCTCCAAGCTGCATTTTTATCAGCATCCGCAGGAGGAACGCTGAACCAGTCCCAAATGGAGCAACTGTCTCAGCTCCGCGAATTGCTTGGACTTGCCGACGATGAATACCGAATCGCGATCGAGGAAGCAGTTTCGCTCTCTTGAAATCGCTCTTTCTAGAAGGGGCTACGCCAAGAGAGTTGCGATGGCTCGTTCATCGGAGCCGGAGCCGGAGACTTTAAGGAGCTGCTTTGGTCGTTTGGTGTCGAAGTCAGGTCAATCGGCTGCATGCCCCGTAACGGTGGGCGCATCTCCGTAGTCGGAGGAGGCAAAGCCGATGAGACGGTCATCTTGGAAGTCGCGTCGGAACTCAACCCCGAACCCACCGTGGGGACGAAATCAGTGCCAGAAGAATTCGGCGGGGCCGACGACCAGCTTCGGACATCGCTTTGATAAGACGCTGGCTGGACTTCGGAAGTCCCCGAGCCAGCTGGCTCGCTCACTGGCATTCCGCGGAGCGCTGGCGGCATGGGCTGACTGCTGGCCAAGGTCAGACCCTCGCCCGGCATACTGGCACTTCCAACGCTTTGCGGTAGCCCTGACTGTTTTTGCCCTGACTGATTTTGCCCTGACTGATTTTGCCCTGACTGATTTTGATGGTAAGTCGCCGGAACTGTGTAGGATCCAGTGGCCGGAGGGGGAACGCGAGTCGTCCCGCCAAAGGGACTCAGCGGAGCAGCCGGACTCGTCGGATTTCCCCCTTGACGACATCCGATCCCAACGACCATCAACGAACAAATCGCCAGTAGAGAAAGAGACTTCATCGGTCTTTCCGGGGCTTTCGGATCTACGCCAGCCAGCAATCGTCGATCGATGCTGTTGCTTGGAGCGGACCGTAGCATTCCCTCAAGAAATTGAAAAGATCGATTCAAGTTCGAACCGCCGGACGCCGACGGCAGAGGAAACCAAAAGCTGCTTCTCGGCTTCCGCAATGATCATCTGTATCCCGCCGGACGTTACGGGATAGGTCATCGATGGCTCGAGACGTCCGTTGATTCGGCACTGGTACAGTCGCACCAGTTGCTCGCCGCAGTACTGAATCGCCACCACATTCCCATCACTCGAGACGGCCATCTCCCGCGGACCTTGTCCACCATCGATGACCCGCATCACGATCAGACGAGTGCGGTCCTGATACCAGTCGTGGCACAAGCGGAGCACGACGACTCGGTTCGACAGTTCACTGCTCGCAAAAACCCAGACTCCACCGGTCGCCACCATGCTGACCCCACCCTGGGCGAGTCCCAAGCGGATGCGAGTAAATTCGCGGAGCATCCCCGTCTGCCTTTCCGTCCGCAGACCGACGATCCACGGGCTTTCCTGGCTACTCACATAAACCGTTTTTCCATCATGGGAGACCGAGATTCGATTCTCTCCCTCAATCCCTAAGTCGTACGGTTCGCTGATCGGTTTCCCACTAGGCCAGTAAAGAGCGAGGTCGAGGTTCTCCGAAACCAGTTCTTTCCAGTGTGCTTCGAGCTGCTGGAAATTCTCGTCAATTCGCTGCCAGTCATCCGCTTGCAGCCCTGAATCACGGCCCGGAAGCGCCGAAGTCATCTTGGGGCGTTGAGAGGAATCGTGCTGGACCACGTCGAGAATTTTCACGTTGCCGCCTAGGAACCATAAAGATCGCTAATCTCCAGACCATGTCGACAAAGAACACGGCGCAGTGATCAGTGCTAGAGATGTCGTCGGCGGGGAGCGCAAAAGGACAATCGAAATGCCGGAATAACGAAGATTTCACCGATGCGGAGAATGCCACCTATCGCTGTCCCGCAGCCTGCTGACGGCGACGAATCTCGCGGCACGCTTCGGCCGGATTCTCGCAAAGCGAGCATGAGGTCTTTCCATCCGCATCCTGGCGCGATGCGAGCCCACCACATGATCCGCTGATTGGTCGACGTCCAAAAATCACACCAATCGCCATCAAGATGCCGACCACGAGAAAAATCGCCAAAGAAGCGAGGATCACCATCGTCAGGCTGGAAAGCGACATCGTCGTTTACTCGGCAGGAGGAGTGAGAACATTCGCGGGAAAAGCTGTCGTCTGCGAGGAATCAAACGTATTGTCATCGATTCGCTGCACAAATCGCGCTGCGATCCCAAGCTCCGTAGCCAGTTGCTGGCCTGCTTTCTGTCCGAGCACATTGAGCGCTGTGGCCCATGCATCGGCTTCCATACATGAATCTGCCAAGACCGAGACCAAGGCCAAATCGTGATCCACCGGTCGTCCAGTTCGTGGATCGATGGTATGCGAGTAACGCACCCCTTCAAAAAGAAAGAAGTTGCGATAATCGCCACTTGTCGCGATCGCCCGATCGACAAGATCGATGGCGTAGTGGTACTGGTGGACATCCTCTGTGGGATCCTCGACGGCAACTCGCCAAGCACGACTCCCTCGACGCCCAATCGCCCGATCCTCCCCGCCAATATCCACCAGTGCATGCTGACATCCAAGTTCCTCAAGCAGTTCGACCAGGCGGTCGACGCCGTATCCTTTCGCAATCGCCGAAAGATCCACTCGTAAGGATGGAAGCTCCTTCTTCAGTGCTGGTGGATCGAGGCGGACGCTCAGATGCTGATAGCCGACGCACTTTCGCAGCGATTCGATCGCCTCCGCGGCCGGCGGCCGGCTCGACCGCTTCCCAGGCCCAAAACTCCACGCATCGACAAGGGGCCCCACCGTGACGTCGAACGCACCCTGACTTGCACGTGAAACCTCAAGTCCCGCAGCGACCACTTGAGCTAAAGGAAGGCTGACAGAAAACCAGTCGGTCGACGGCGAGTCGTTGAAACGACTAATCTCCGAGTCGCTCAGATAGGTCGACATTTGCTGATTGACAATTATCAGCGCGTCCTCGATTTGCTTTTGCCAGTCCGCCGCGAGCGTCGCAGGTGGATCGGCAATCGTCACCGCATAAGTTGTTCCCATCGTCGCTCCGGAGCAGCGGAGGATGGCAACATCCTCCACATCACCTCGCCGACAGCCGACCGCTAAAAGGGTCGCAAACCAGAGCGCTGCGACAAACCAACCCCGAAGATTCACGATCTACCCACCAAAGTCATCGTAGGCAATATTCTCAGGTTCGACCCCGAGATCGTCGAGCATTTTAAAGACAGCCGCATTCATCATCGGCGGACCGCAGATGTAATATTCGATGTCCTCAGGTGCAGGATGATTGCGAAGATAATTTTCAAGCAGCACATTGTGAATGAACCCACGATACCCAGTCCACTGATCTTCCGGCAGAGGTTCGCTGAGGGCAATGTTAAACTGGAAATTGGGAAACTCTTTTTCTATTGCGCGAAAATGATCGACGTAGAAAAGCTCGCGGAGGCTTCTGCCGCCATACCAGTAAGAAACCTTCCGCTTCGTTTTCCGTCGCTTGAAAAGCTCAAAAATGTGACTCCGAAGCGGCGCCATCCCAGCACCACCGCCGATATACACCATCTCCGACTCGCTGTCCTTGATAAAAAACTCGCCGTAAGGTCCGCTGATCGTCACTTTATCCCCTGGCTTCAAGCCGAAGATGTAGCTGGACATCTTCCCTGGAGGAATTCCCTCTGGACCGCGCGGCGGTGGCGTCGCCACGCGGACGTTGAGCATGATGATACCCTTTTCGCCCGGATAATTCGCCATCGAATAAGCCCGCACGACCGGTTCTTCTACCTGGGAGACATACCGCCAGATATTGAATTTATCCCAGTCGGAATGAAATTTATCTTCGATGTTAAAATCCTGGTAACGAACGACGTGCGGTGGGCATTCGATCTGGATGTAGCCACCCGCCTTGAAATCGACTTCTTCCCCTGCGGGTAATTCGAGGACGAGTTCCTTAATAAACGTCGCGACGTTGCCATTGCTCCGTACGGTACATTCCCATTTTTTTGTCTCGAAGGCCTCTTCGGGCACCTCGATTACCATATCCTGCCGCACGGCTACTTGGCAGCTCAGCCGTTCCCCTTCCTTCGCTTCCTTATTGCTGATGTGGCTCTTCTCCGTAGCGAGAATCTCTCCGCCACCGGAGCAGACTTTCACACGGCACTGGGCGCACGTCCCACCACCGCCACAGGCGCTCGAGACAAAAATCCCGGCATCCGCGAGTGCACCAAGCAGTTTGCCTCCGGCAGGAACGGTGAGTTCCTTTTGGCCGTTGACCATGATTTTCACAGGCCCCGACGCGACGAGACGACTCTTTGCAGCAAGAATGCAACCGACGAGCCCGATGATCACGAGCGTGAACATAAAGACGCCAAAAAGGACCGTTGACATAATAGTTTCTGCCCAAGGAACTTCGAGAAAAACTTGTCGCAAACCGTGTCGCTTAGAGCCTATCGGAAAAGGGGTCTGACCCTCTCCGGCACGGCCTCTCTCCGGCACGGCCCAAAAACCAGATAAATCGACTTGCCTCCAAAGGGTCAGACCCCTTTTCGGAGAGGCTCTTACAGCTGAATACCGCTAAATGCCATAAACGCCATCGCCATCAGACCAACCGTGATGAAGGTAATCCCCAAACCACGGAGCGGGGGAGGAACGTCCGAATATTTCATCTTTTCGCGAATTCCTGCGAGTGCCGCGATGGCGAGCGCCCAGCCGAAGCCGCTGCCCAACCCAAACACACAACTTTGCGCGAACGTATAATCCCGCTCGACCATAAACAACGAGGCGCCAAGAATTGCACAATTCACAGTGATCAAAGGGAGGAAAATCCCCAGCGCGTTGTAAAGCGGTGGAAAGAATTTATCGAGCACCATTTCCAGGATCTGCACCAGCGCTGCAATCACGCCGATGTAGCTGATGAATCCAAGAAACGAGAGGTCTAGACTCGAAAAAGAGGGATGCACCCACTGTAACGCACCCTCCTTGAGCAGATACTGGTAAAGGAGATTATTGGCGGGGACCGTGATCGCTTGAATGACGATCACGGCAACTCCCAATCCAAGGGCCGTTTTCACATTTTTGGAAAGCGCAATAAAAGTGCACATTCCAAGAAAGAAAGAGAGCGCCAGATTTTCGATGAAGACCGACTTGACGAAAATGCTAATGAGTTCTTCCATCGTGCGACACCTTGAGGGATTACCAAGCGAGAATACGGGTCTTCTAGGCTTCTTCCACCTGATTTGGGTAGATCGTTCGTAAACCCCAGATGAGAAAGCCAATCAAAAAGAAAGCGCTTGGGGAAAGGAGCATGAGATTATTTGGGTTATACCAGCCACCATTCCGGTCCAGTTCCAGGAGTTGCACTCCCATGAGTGAACCATTTCCAGTCAACTCGCGAAGGAACGCCACAGCGATCAAAACCAGACTATAGCCAAGTCCATTACCGACGCCGTCGAGGAAGCTAATCCAAACGTTATTCTTCATCGCAAAACCTTCAGCGCGCCCCATGACGATACAGTTGGTGATAATCAGACCAACAAAAACCGAAAGCTGCTTACTGACGTCGAAGAAATAAGCTTTCAAAATCTGGTCGACGATGATCACCAAAGATGCAATCACTGTCATTTGAACAATGATGCGGATGCTCGAAGGGATATAGGTGCGAATACCCGCCACCGCGGCATTGCTGAGCGCTGTCACCGCAATCACCGCCCCGCACATCACCAGCGATGTGCTCATCTTGGTGGTCACCGCGAGGGCCGAACAGATGCCAAGAATTTGCAAGGCGATCGGATTATTTTGGAACACAGGTCCAAACAAAATCTCGCCAACTTTGGGCTTTGCCATTCTCAAGTCCCCTCGGATTTAGAATCGGGTACAGAAGCTTCTGTTTGGTTTACTTTTTCACCATTCGCAGCAATCTCTGCCTCGAGTTTCTTCAGGAAAGGGCTGAATCCGTCGTCGCTGATCCAGTAGCGGAGCAAATTCTCCACGCCTCGCGCTGTAATCGTGGCTCCGGAGAGACCATCCACTTTATATTGCCGGTCTTGATCCTGCGCTGGACCCTTTGCAACGCCAATCGCAATCTTCCCTGAATCAAGGTCGTAGATCGAACGCCCTTCCCATTGACGCTTCCAGTTCGGGTTATCGACTTCCCCCCCCAAACCCGGCGTCTCCCCATGGGAGTAAAAACTGAGTCCCTGGACAGTCTTCAGATCGCTTTTGAGTGCCAAGAAACCATACATCGTCGACCACAAACCTTTACCATACACAGGAAGTACGACTTGCTGAATTCGACCCTGATCGTTGCGGACGAAGTAGACGCGCGCAATCTTCTCGCGCTGCTTCACGCCGGGGTTAAACTGCGGTTCCAAGACTGGAACACTCGTTTTCGGGTCCTTGGCTGCCTTTCGCTCGTCATACGCTGCGGCGACAACGCTTTGATCGTACTCCCCCGTCTCCAAATTCACCAAACGTTCGTCGATCCGCTTGAAAAGTTCAGCGACTTGCGTGCGGCTCAAAAGCGCCGCAGCTTCACCCGTCTCCGCATAGGCCAATCCGGTAGCATCGAGGATGTTTTTTTGACGATCAAGCGTCGTGTTGACGGATTGTTGATCCTTCAGCGCAACGGCCGCAACACTCACGCACATCGAGCAGACAACACACAATAAAACGGCTGCTCCGATCGTATATCCCACCGAATCACGCTGTAGCATAGCGGGCCATCCTCCGACGAATGTTCAATTGCATCACAAAGTAATCAATGAGAGGAGCAAAAACGTTGGCGAAGAGAATTGCCAGCATGATTCCCTCCGGAAAAGCTGGATTGACGACGCGAATCAGGACCGTCATGAATCCAATCAACCCGCCGTAAAACCATTTTCCCGTTTCCGTCATCGAGGCACTTACGGGGTCCGTCGCCATGAAGACAAGACCGAAAGCCAAACCGCCGACCACCATGTGCCAGTGGAATGGCATGGCAAAGAGTGCATTAGTCTCGCTACCAATCAGGTTCAACGCGGAGCTGGTGGCGAAGACGCCGAGCACGACAGCTGCCATAATTTTCCAAGAGCCGACGCCAGCGAGGATCAGAATCGCCGCACCGATCAAGCACATGAGGGTGCTTGTTTCTCCAATCGAGCCTTGAATCGTCCCGAGAAAAGCCGAAGACCAGTGGATCGCCGATTCCCCCCATGGCATCGCGACACTCCCAAGCGAAGCGAGCCCCACTTTCGGATCGGCCGTCGCCATCACTCCGAGTGCAGTCGCACCACTGAACCCGTCCACTGCCGTCCAGACCTTGTCGCCACTGATTTGCGATGAGTAAGCAAAATACAAGAAGGCGCGTGCCGTCAGCGCAACGTTCAGAAAATTCCGCCCCGTTCCACCAAACACTTCCTTCGCCACAATCACCCCAAAAGCAATTCCGATCGCTACCTGCCAGAGCGGGATGTTGGGGGGCAGAGTCAATGGGAAAAGCAGCCCCGTGACGAGGAAGCCTTCATTGATTTCATGCCCGCGAAGCACGCTGAAGATCAATTCGATATGTCCGCCGACAAACATGCAGACGAAATAAATCGGAATGAAATGCAACGCGCCGTAGGCAAAATTGTCGAGCAAACTCGTCGAGTCATGTCCCAATCCGAGGAACGTGTGAACCGTATGGTGCCAGTCATAGCTGACCGGTAGCTCTGCAGCCACCATCCGCTCGATGGCGGAATTTGCCTGAAAGCCCACGTTCCACATCCCAAAAAGCGTTGCTGGCAGAAGCGCCAAAACAACCATACTCATCATCCGCTTCAAATCAATTCCGTCGCGAACGTGGGTGAGCCCATGCGTCGTCTGCCCAGGGGTGTAAAGAAACGTGTCGAGCGCTTCGTAGACCGGGTATAACTTTTCTAAAACGCCACCCTTGGCAAAGTAAGGATGAACGCGATCGAGCGCATCACGCAGCACTTGCATCTTCTTCTGCTCTCTTTTCGCAATGAATAAAACCGTGAACTGACACCGAATACCAAACGTCCACCCAAGCCTCCCTAGCCTTCGACCTCAATACGATGAAGGTTGTCCCGAAGAATCGACCCATACTCGTATTTCCCAGGACAAACAAAGGTACAAAGCGCCAAGTCTTCTTCTTCGAGCTCCAAGACGCCAAGCTGCTGGGCGGTTTCCGTATCACGAATAATGAGCGCCCGTAGCAATTGGGTCGGCAAGATATCCAGCGGCATCACTTTTTCGTACGTTCCAAGCGGAACCATCGCCCGCTCACTCCCCTGCGTGCTCGTCGTCAGTGCAAACCGCTTGTTGCTCAACAGCGCCGACGCAAAGACTCGAGTCGTTGAATACTTGTCAAACCCAGGTTTCTGCCAACCCAGAAATTCCCGTTCGTTCCCTTCCTCCAAGACGCTCACTTGCTGGGCATAACGCCCGAGAAAATGAAGTGGCTGCGAAATCCCACGACCACAGAGAACCGAGCCGGAGATAATCCGACAATTCTCTCCGCTGAGCTCGTCGGCCGTCAGCTGGTACAAATCGACCCCCAGACGAGTCTCCAGAATACGCGGGCGTTTCACTCGCGGGCCACCAATTGCTACCAAACGACGAGCGTCAAGCTGTCCGGTTTCCGTCAGTCCCCCAATCGCCAAGACATCCTGCAAAGAGATGTACCAAACCGTCTTTGCAGGACCAACTGGATCGAGGAAGTGAATGTGGGTCCCGGGAAGGCCTGCGGGATGCGGCCCGTCGAACGCCTCCATCCGCACCCGATCGATCCCCGCATCAGGAAGCGAACTCGAGGGTGCCTTGCAGACGTAAACCGGCCCATCGGTCAAGCGAGACAGCACCGTCAAACCACGCATCCAGAATGATTCCCGCCCCTCAAGCGCCAGCAACGGGTCTGCCGCTAGGGGATTCGTGTCCATCGCCTGGACGAAGATCGCGTGCGGAACACTCCCCGCCGCAGGAACCTTACCGTACGGCCGAGTCCGCAACGAGACCCACAAACCGCTCTTCATCAGCAGTTCCACCAACCCCTCGCGCCCGATCCCTGCAAGCTCACCCTCGCCCAACCTGCCATGCTCGATCCCCTCATCGCCATGACGATCGACCTCGACTACCAACGATAGAAACTTTCGCTTCTCGCCACGATGGATCGACTCGACGCGACCCGACGCTGGCGAAGTGAACATCACCCCAGGGTTTTTCTTGTCTTCAAAGAGGGGCTGGCCTCGCAGCACGCGGTCCCCTTCGGCGACCAGCATCGTGGGCTTCATTCCCACATAGTCCTCACCAACGACCCCAACGCGATCCACAAACGCCGCCGGCTCAATCTTCCTTTCCGGAGCCCCCGAAATAGGTACGTCGAGACCCCTCTTGATGGTCGTCATCTTCAATAAGCCCTCACGCAACTTGAACCAACAGCCCCCACCACCCCTCTTTAGCTTGTGAAACTTTTCACAAGAAGAGACCAAAAAGAGTCCCGTGCCGAGCCTTCAACA
>Ga0169931_10001607_pt1 | contig 37170 bp, 42 predicted proteins | sample Kivu_15m_20L_FD_129675 | JGI IMG/M metagenome (GOLD analysis project Ga0169931, IMG submission 129675) | Freshwater microbial communities from Lake Kivu, Western Province, Rwanda to study Microbial Dark Matter (Phase II) - Kivu_15m_20L... | ecosystem: Environmental > Aquatic > Freshwater > Lake...
CGCGGCCAGCGAACCCACACCAATGCTCGTACCCGCAAGGGCCCGAAGAAGACCGTCGCCAACAAGAAGAAGGCAGTGAGGAAGTAATCATGGCGAAGCCGAAGCCGGGCGGACGCCGCCCCCGTAAGCGCGAACGCAAGAACGTTGCCGTTGGTGTGTGCCACATCAAGTGCTCGTTCAACAACACCATCGTCAGTATCACCGACACCGAGGGCAACGTCCTGTCGTGGGCCTCGGGTGGCGGAGTCGGATTCAAGGGTTCGCGCAAGAGCACCCCGTTCGCCGCGCAGCTCGCCGCTGAGAAGGCCGCCAAGCTCGCCTTCGAGCAGGGCATGCGTCGGGTCGAAGTGCACGCCAAGGGTCCCGGCTCGGGCCGTGACACCGCCATTCGTTCGTTGCAGAACACCGGCATCGAAGTGACCGGCATCAAGGACGTCACCCCCGTGCCCCACAACGGATGCAAGTTGCCCAAGCGGAAGAGGAACTAAGAGATGGCCCGTTACACCGGTCCCAAGGTGCGCCTGTCGCGCCGCTTGAACACCAACTTGTTCGACAACGAGAAGGGTCGCAAGGCCCTCGAGCGCCGTCCTTTCCCCCCGGGCCAGCACGGTCGCACCCGTCGTCGGTCGGCGGGCAGCGAATACCTCGCTCAGCTCCAGGAAAAGCAGAAGGCCAAGTACATCTACGGCGTTCTCGAGCGGCAGTTCCGCAAGACCTACGAAGAGGCCAACCGTCTCGCCGGTCCGACCGGTGAGAATCTTCTGCGTCTGCTCGAGCTGCGTCTCGACAACGTGGTGTACCGCGCCGGCTTCGCCAGCACGCGTCCGCAGGCTCGTCAGTTCGTCAGCCATGGCCTCATCCTGGTCAACGGCAAGCGCCTGAACATCCCGAGCGCCCGCGTCAAGAAGGGCGACGTCATCAGCTTGTCGACCAAGGCTCGCGACATGATCGTCATTCAGCACAACGTCGACACGCTCGACCGCTCCATCGTGGGCTGGCTCGAAGGTGGCGACGGCGGCAAGCAGGTCACGGTTCGCACCGAGCCGGCGCGCGAGCACATCGACGTGCCCGTGCGCGAACAGCTCATCGTCGAGCTCTACTCGAAGTAATCCAACCCAGCCAGTCCCCAACACCCGACGAACGGAAGAGACACATGCTCGTCATCCAGCGCCCCACAGTCGAAACCGAGAACGAGGAGTCGAGCAATCGGCAGTCGTTCTCCGTCGGCCCGCTCGAGCCCGGCTTCGGCCACACCATCGGCAACTCGCTGCGTCGAGTTCTGCTGTCGTCCATCCCGGGCGCCGCGATCACCATGGTGAAGTTCGACGAGGCCCTGCACGAGTTCGACACCATTCTCGGTGTCACCGAGGACGTCACCGACATCATCTTGAATCTCAAGGACGTCGTGCTCACCTCGGCCGCCGACGAGCCGGTCACCATTCGCGTCGACGTGCGTGGTCCCGCGGTCATCACGGCCGGTGACATCCGTTGCCCCGCCGAGGTCGAGATCCTGAACAAGGACCTCGTCATCGCCACGGTGAACGACAAGGGCCGCCTGGCCGTGGACCTCACCGTCGAGCCGGGTCGCGGCTATCTCAGCAGCGATCGTGGTTCGGGCAACGGCACCATCGGCGTCATTCCGATCGACGCCATCTTCTCGCCCGTGCGTCGCGTCATGTTCGACGTGCAGCCGACGCGCGTCGAGCAGAGCACCAACTACGACAAGCTCGTGATCGACATCGAGACCGACGGCACCATCACCCCGCGCGAGGCCCTGGCCTCGGCCGGCGCCACGCTGCGCTCGTTGGTGGATCTGGTGGCCAACCTGTCCGACGAGCCCAAGGGTCTCGAGTTGGGTGAGGTCATCCAGGCCGGTGCCACCAGCCCGGATCTCGACATCGCCATCGAGGACCTCGACCTGTCCGAGCGCCCCCGCAACTGCCTGAAGCGTGCCCAGGTGAACACCATCGGCGAGTTGCTCAGCAAAACCGAGGACGACCTCCTCAACATCACCAACTTCGGCCAGAAGAGCCTCGACGAGGTCAAGCAGAAGCTCGATGAGCGCGGCTTGTCCTTGCGCGGCTGACACTCACGAATCACAGACGAAAGAACATCACCATGCCCGCAACACCTCGCCGCGCCCGCAAGTTCGGTGGCAGCTCCGCTCACCAGAAGTTGATGATGGCCAACCTGGCCGCCTCGCTCATCGCCGCCGAGGCCATCGAGACCACCGAGGCCAAGGCCAAGGCCTTGCGCCCCATCGCCGAAAAGCTCATCACCAAGGCCAAGAAGGCTCAAGACGGTGACGCCACCAGCATCCACCGCATCCGTCAGATCCAGGGTTACCTCGGTGACAAGGAGATGACCCACAAGTTGGTGTCCGAGGTCGCGCCGCGTTACCTCGAGCGCAACGGCGGCTACCTGCGCATCCTCAAGCTCGGACCGCGTCAGGGCGACAACGCGCCCATGGCGCGCATCGAACTGGTCTGATCGGTCGCCGACGACCCGTTCGTCGCCCGAACCCACCGAGGACAACCGAATGAACGTGAACGAGCCCGCCAACCGGCGGGCTCGTTTGTCGGTGGCCTACGACGGATCGCAGTTCCACGGGTTCGCCATGAACGACGGTGTGCGAACCGTGGCTGGTGCGTTGACCGACGCGCTGGCGCTCATCGTGCGTCGACCGGTCGAGATCACCGGCGCCGGCCGCACCGACGCCGGCGTGCACGCCTGGGATCAGGTGGTCAGTTGCGATCTGCCCGGCGACCTCGACATCGACGCGTTGCCGCGCCGACTCACCAAGATGTGTGCACCCGGCATCGTGGTGCGCGCCGCGGCATGGGCGCACGACCCCGAGTTCGATGCCCGGTTCTCGGCGCTGTGGCGTCGCTACCGCTACACGATCCTGAACGATCCCACGCCGGACCCCTTTCTCGCCCCCACGGTGTGGCACGTGGCCACGCCGCTGAACCTCGACCTCATGCGTTTGGGGTGCGATCCGTTGATGGGGGAGCACGATTTCTCGGCGTTTTGTCGCAAACCCAAGTTGAGCCGGGATCAGGTGGAGCGGGGAGACCCCGGCCCGAGCATGTTCCGACGGGTGACCGTGGCCCGATGGTCCGAGCATGCGAGCGACCATGGGGCGCGACTGTTGCGGTTCGAGATTCAGGCCAACGCGTTCTGTCATCAGATGGTCCGTTCCATCGTGGGCACCCTGGTCGACGTGGGCACGGGGAAGATGTCGCCGGGCGGCATTTCGGGGGTTCTACGTTCCAAGGAACGCTCGGCCGCGGGCACGGTGGCACCCCCGCAAGGACTCACCCTCTGGGAAGTGGGGTACCCCGACGGCCCGGCCCCGAAACGGACCACGACCGAGGGGTGACAACCTTGGCGAACGGTCGTTTTTCCCCTGTTTGCCCGTATCCTTCCCCGGTCCCCATCGGACCGGTCGTCCGGGGAAACGTTCGTGAAAGAAGCACCAATGAGCACCTATTCGCCAAAGGCCAGTGAGATCACCCGCGAGTGGCACGTCCTCGATGCCGAGGGCATGATCCTCGGTCGTCTGTGCACCGAGGCCGCCCGTTTGCTGCGCGGCAAGCACAAGCCGACGTTCGCTCCGCACATCGACACCGGTGATCACGTGATCATCATCAACGTCGACAAGGTCGTGCTCACCTCGGGCAAGGCCGACACCCACATGGTCTACAACTACTCGGGATACCCCGGTGGCCTGAAGAGCGAGAGCTTCGGAAACTTGCTCGCGCGTCGTCCCGACGAAGCCATCCGTGGTGCCGTGCGCGGCATGTTGCCCAAGGGCCCGCTCGGCCGTCAGATGATCAAGAAGTTGAAGGTCTACACCGGAGCCGAGCACCCGCACGGTGCGCAGAATCCGACCGTCCGCAACATCGACCACGCCAAAGCCCGCTGAACGAGTTCAAGGAAGACATCGCAATGAGCAAGCCTCTCACCCAGACCACCGGCCGTCGCAAGGAGTCGGTGGCTCGCGTTCGCGTGCGCCCCGGCACCGGCAAGTTCACCGTGAACGGCAAGCCGCTCGACGTCTACTTCTGCACCGCGACCCAGCAGAACTCGGCGATCGAAGCGCTCCGCGTCACCAACACCCTCGAGCAGTACGACGTCGATGCCACCATTCACGGCGGCGGAGTCACCGGTCAGTCCGGCGCGATGCGCATGGGCTTGGCCCGTTCGCTCGTCGAGATCGATCCGGAATCGCGCCCGGCCCTGAAGAAGGCCGGTCTTCTCACTCGTGACTCGCGTCGCAAGGAGAGCAAGAAGTACGGCCTCAAGAAGGCTCGTAAGGCGCCGCAGTACACGAAGCGCTGATTGCGGAATCAGATGTCGGGCGTCAGCAAGTCGCCCCATCCCGGCTTCGGTACCGACGGTGTGCGGGGTCAGGCGATCGTCGAGGTGTCACCTGAATACGTGATGGCTCTCGGCCGTGCCGTGGCTCGCGTTCTTCGACCGACTCGGGTCGTCATCGGTCGAGATCCCCGTGTTTCCGGGCCCATTCTGGAAGCCGCGTTCTCCGCGGGTGCCTCCGCCGAGGGCGTGAGGGTCGAGGAATTCGGTGTCCTGCCCACGCCGGCGCTGGCCATGATCTCGCAACGCGAGGAGGTGCCGGCCGTCGTCATCACGGCCTCGCACAACAAGTACACCGACAACGGTGTGAAGGTCTTTGCCGCTGGTGGTCGCAAATTGCTCGATCATCAGGAACTTGCCATCGAGGCCGAGACGTGGCGCATCCTCGACGACGGGACCGGCCCGATTCCGCGCGATCTGGAAGTGGGCGTGGTCATGCGACGTAGTGACGGCGTCACCATGTACATCGACCATCTTGTCGAGATCTTCGGAGAGGGATCACTCGCCGGATTGCGGGTGGTCATCGACACGGCGAACGGAGCGATGAGCAAGGTCGCACCGTTGCTGTTGCAACGTCTCGGCGCCGACGTGATCACCATGAACGACGCGCCCGACGGCACGAACATCAACGACAAGTGCGGGGCCACGGCGCCGCAGGCGTTATGCGACTTCATCAGCGGAACCGGAACGGGAATCTCGGTCGACATGGGTTTCGCGTTCGACGGCGACGGAGATCGGCTGATCGCCGTCGACGAGAACGGTCGGGTCGTCGACGGTGATCGATTGATCGCGTTGTCGGCACTCGACCGGCGCGATGCCGGTACGCTCGCGGGCGACACCGTGGTCGTCACCGTGATGTCGAACCTGGGTTTCCACCGAGCTATGAGCGGGGCGGGTGTCACGGTGGTCACCACCGGCGTCGGTGATCGATTGGTGCTCGACGCCATGGAGGCCGGCGGCTTCGTGCTGGGTGGCGAGCAGAGCGGACACATCATTCATCGTGATCTCGCCACGACCGGCGACGGTTTGCTGGCGGCGGTGGTGTTGGCCCGCATGATGCGTCGCCGTGGTGGGCGGTTCTCGCACGTCGCCTCGTCGGTGATGCACAGCTTGCCCCAGGTCCTGAAGAACGTGCGGGTGGCGCGCCGTCCCGATGACGTGGCCGGGTTGCTGTCCGCCGAGATTGCCGCCGAAGAGGCACAGTTGGGCGTCAACGGACGAGTGCTGGTGCGGTCATCGGGAACCGAGCCGGTGGTACGCGTGATGGTCGAGGCCGGAACCCCGGAACTGGCCGACGCCGTGGCCGAGCGCCTGGTGGCGGCGGCTCTCGACAAGTGCCGTTGACGTGCGGTCGAGCGTGCCTCCCGGCGGTTCGGACACCTCGGTAACCTGATCGTCATGTGCGGCATCATCGCGTTGAGCGCCCGACCCTTCACCAGGCCGGTCCCGGGTGCCACCGACATCCTGGCGCGCCTCGACGCCGCCGTGAACTGTGGATCCGACATCGTCGCGGCGACCACGCAGGTGGTGACCGTGAACGAGTTGCTCAAGGGGGTCCCCGGGGTGATGGCCCTGGCTGGGAACCGGGAGTTGATCTCGGGCATCGAGTCCCGACTGGCCCGTCTGGACGCCACGATCGCCACCGCCGACACCGCTCTCGAGACCGCGAGTCTGGACCCCGAGCGGCTGGAGGGCGCCGCGGCCGAACTGATCGCGGCCCGCGACGCCGTGTGGTCGATCGGACGTGACCGCCTGCGCACCGCTCGCGCCGTGGCTGACCTGGCCGGTCGCGATGCCGGGGTGGCCGCGTTGTCCGGCTACCTGATGATCCAGCAGGCCTTCGCCGCCATCGACCGCATGGAGGTTCGCGGACGCGACTCCGCGGGCATCCATGTCTTCGTGTGGGGCCACGGTCTCGGTGAATCCGATCTGCGCACGGCACTGGACGCGCGGGCCACCGACCCGCTCTTCCAGAGTGGTTCGGTGCGTTGGATCGACGGCGTGTTGTCGTTCGTGTACAAAGCGGCCGCCGAGATCGGCGAGCTCGGCGACAACACGAAGGTGATGCGTGACGCGGTGCGCACCGACGATCTGTTGCGCCGGGTGTTGTCACACCCGGGCGCCCGAACGTCCTTGGTGGGTCACACACGGTGGGCGAGCGTGGGCATCATCAGCGAACCGAACGCCCATCCGGTGAACAGTGAACGTTCACTCGCCGACGCCGAACGACCGTACGTCATCGCCGCGCTGAATGGTGACGTCGACAACCACGCCGATCTTCGCATCATGCACGGTCTTTCCTTCCCGGGCCAGATCACCACCGATGCCAAGGTGATCCCGGCCTTGGTCACCAAGCATCGTCAGGATTGTGGCGACACGCCCGAAGCGTTCCGGCGCACCGTGGCCTCCTTCGAAGGCTCGGTGGCCATCGCGGCCGCGGCCACCGACGATCCCGAGCGATTGTTGTTGGCCCTCCACGGAAGCGGACAGGGAATGTTCGTCGGTCTGGCCGAGGACCTCTTCATCGTGGCCAGTGAGCCGTACGGAGTGGTGGAGGAAACCAATCGCTGTTTCAGGCTCGATGGTGAAGGGGCCGGCGCCGGCCAGATCGTCGTTCTCGACGGACGACGAGCCGGGGAACTCGACGGCGTGGAACGAATCGGTTACGACGGTTCCACGATTCCGGTCGACGATCGGACCTTGATCACCGCCGAAGTGACCACGCGCGACATCGATCGTGGCGACTCGCCGCACTTCTTGTTGAAGGAGATCGGCGAGGCGCCCGAGAGCTTCCGCAAGACCTTGCGGGGCAAGATCGTCGAGGTCGATGGTCGACTGGTCGCCACCGTCGGTGCTCGCTCGCTACCCGACGACATCCGCCGGCGCTTGGCCGACGGGACCATCGACAAGGTTCGCGTCATCGGCCAAGGAACGGCGGCCATCGCCGGGCGCAGCTGTGCCTCGGTCCTGGACGAACTGTGCGGGGGTAACCTCGACGTCGACCCGATCAGCGCCACCGAACTGAGCGGATTCAATCTGCGCCTCGACATGTCGGACACTCTGATCGTGGCCGTGAGCCAGAGTGGCACCACCACCGACACCAATCGCACCGTCGATCTCGCGCGGGGCCGTGGGGCCGCGGTGATCGCCATCGTGAACCGTCGGGGGAGCGATCTGTGCGAGAAGTCCGACGGGGTGCTGTTCACCAGCGACGGACGCGACGTCGAGATGAGCGTGGCCTCCACCAAGGCGTTCTACGCCCAGGTCGCCGCCGGAGTCCTCTTGGCGTGCGCCATCAGTGAGGCCGCCGGTGTCGGTTCCGGCCAACGACGTCACGATTTGTTGGCGGCCCTGCGCACCGTGCCCGACGCGATGCGAGCGGTCATCGCTCGTCGTGGAGCCGTCGCCGACATCGCGCGACGATACGCGCCGTCGAAGCGTTATTGGGCCGTCGTCGGTAATGGACCCAATGCCATCGCGGCCAACGAGGTGCGCATCAAGTTGAGCGAACTCTGTTACAAGAGCATCTCCTGCGACGTCACCGAGGACAAGAAGCACATCGACCTGTCCTGCGAGCCGTTGATACTGGTGTGCGCCTCGGGTCTGGTCGGCAGCACCGCCGACGACGTGGCCAAGGAGATCGCGATTTACCGGGCGCACAAGGCCACTCCCATCGTGGTGGCCAACGAGTCCGAGTCGCGTTTCGACGCGGCCCACGCGGTGATCACCGTGCCCGACATCGATCCCAGTCTCGCCTTCATCCTCAGTGCGATGGCCGGTCACCTGTTTGGTTACGAGGCGGCACTGGCCATCGACGAGTTGGCGCGTCCGCTGCGCGAGGCCCGTGAGATCGTGGAACACGCGGTGGTGTCGCGCGCCGAAGCCGAACAGGTCGTGGCGGCGGTTCGGTCCGGTGTGCGCCCGATGGCCGAGCGCTTCCAGGAAGTGTTGCGCTCGGGCTCCTTCGACGGTCATCTGGAGGCCAGCACCGCGGTTCGCGTCGCCACCATGCTGCGCGTGATCCTCGACGCGTCTCCGGTGGAAGCGCACCAGAACGAGACCGGGAAAGTGGGTTCACCGTCGGCGCTCATCGACGACCTGACCATGGCGCTCACGCGCGCCATCGAGGAACTCACGCGTCCGGTGGACGCCATCAAGCATCAGGCCAAGACGGTGACGGTCGGTATCAGTCGCAGCGACGAGGGCATCATGGATCGGGCTCTCGTGCGCGAGGTGCTGGCCACCGGTGCCGGTCGCGACGTGTTGTCGTATCGCACCCTGAAGGTTCTGGCCGATCTCGATCCGGCGGTGGAAGCGGTGGTTGGTTTCACCCGCTATTCGATCGAGGGAGATCCGAGCACGTCGAACGCGTCGATCGCCGTCGTCGACCGAGGTGGTTTGTCGCGCGACGTTCCGAGCCGTGTCGATCGCAATCCGTCACTGGTGGGAACCAAACGTCGGGTGGCGAACGAGCGCGAGGTTCTGGTGGCCCGGGGACGCGGGGACGGACGGACCGTGATCTTCGTCCCCGAGGTGAAGTCCGGTCAGACGGTGGGCATCACCCTCGTGCACGTGCGTTTCCACGATCGCTTGTCGGCTCCCGTCATGCGTACGGTGCTCCAGGGGTACGACCGACGCTACGACCGATTGGTGGACTGGGTGAGTGAGACCGAGGGCGAGATGCGCGACGACCTGCTCGCGGAGATTCCCGTCGCCGATCTGCTGATCGTGCCCATCAGCGACATGGCCGATCGTTGGCGACGACCGGCATGATCCGCGGCATCGGCGTCGATGCCGTCGACGTCGAACGCTTCCGAACCGCACTGACCCGCACACCATCCATGCGGGATCGACTTTTCACGATCATCGAGTTGTCGCAGTTGGCCGAACGGGCGGACCATGTTCCGTCGTTGGCCGCGCGTTTCGCCGCCCGCGAGGCGACCATGAAGGCGATGGGTGTCGGATTGGGAGCTTTCGGCTTCCACGACGTGTGGGTCGAGCGCGAACCGTCGGGATCCCCGATCCTGCGGGTGGCGGGGACCGCGTTGGAATTGGCGCAAGGTCGGGGGATCGGTGCGTGGCATCTGTCCCTCACCCACACCGACTCCACGGCGATCGCCTACGTCATCGCAACGGACTGACGCGAAGCGTACGATTCAGTCATGCGGCCCGTGCTCACCCCGAAGCAGATGCGCGTGCTCGATGCCGAGGCCGTCATCGACGGCACCTCGATGGACACCTTGATCGCTCGGGCCGGCGCGGCGGTGGCTCGCGCCGCCAAGCGCATGATGGGCGGACTGTACGGGCGCACCGTGGTGGTCGTCACCGGCAAGGGAAACAACGGCGCCGACGGTCGCGTGACGGGGCGGCTTCTGGCCGATCAGGGCGTGCGTGTGATCGTGCTCGATGCCGATCGCATGCCTCCCCGTCTGCCGGTGTGCGATCTGATCATCGACGCTGCGTACGGAACCGGCTTTCGGGGCGACTGGAATCCTCCGTCGAACAACGGTGTTCCGGTCCTGGCCGTCGACGTGCCCAGTGGTCTCGATGGTCTCACGGGCCTGTCGTCACCCGGTGCGTGGCACGCCGATCGCACCGTGACCTTCGTGGCTCTCAAGCCGGGCCTGTTGCTCGGATCGGGACCGGTGCTGAGTGGCGAGGTGGAACTGTCCGACATCGGCATCGTGCTCGGAATGGGCAACGTCGACATCAACGAGGTGGAGGCGTCCGATGTCGGATGCTGGTTGCCCCGCCGCGCACCGGATTCCCACAAGTGGAAGTCCGCGGTGTTCTCGTTGGCGGGAAGTGCCGGAATGATGGGCGCGGCGAATCTTTGTGCTTCGGCGGCCATGCGGTCGGGAGCGGGAATCGTGCACGCGGCCTCGCCGGGCATTGTGAGCGATCGCACGACCCCCATCGAGGTCGTGCGCAAGTCGTTACCCATGTTGGATTGGTCGAGCGACATCCTCGCCGACGTCAACGGAGAGAACGCTCGCTTCAAGTCGATGGTCGTCGGCCCCGGTCTCGGCCGCGACGACGGCACGGTCGCCGAGACCCGCAAGGTCATCTCCGGGTCGAACGTGCCGATGGTGATCGATGGTGACGGTCTCTTCGCCGTGGCCTGGGGTGGAGACGGCGCGCGTGACATCGTGCGCTCGCGCGGTGCCGGGACCGTGTTGACGCCACACGACGGCGAGTTCACCAACCTTCTCGGTTACCCGCCGTCGCACGATCGCGTCGCCAGCGCCCGTCGATTGGCGACCGACACCAATTGCGTGTGCCTGTTGAAGGGCACGACCACGGTGCTGGCCGAACCGTCCGGACAGGTGCTCATCGTCTCGAACGGCGATCAACGTCTCGCCACCGCCGGCACCGGTGACGTGCTGGCGGGAATCATCGGCGCCCTGCTCGCCCAAGGGATGCACCCGTTCCGCGCCGCCGCCAGTGGAGCATTCCTGCACGCGCGTGCGGCCTCGTTGTTCCCCGCCGACGAGGGCATGGTGGCTTCCGACCTCTTGGACCTGCTGCCCCGGGCCATCGCCGAAGTGCGTATGACGTGAGCGGTCGCGTCTCCCGCCTCGTCGTCGATCTCGACGCGATTCGCCAGAACGTTCGGCGACTGATCGAGACCTCCTCCCCGGCTCGGGTGATGGTGGTGGTGAAGGCGAACGGATACGGCCACGGAGCCGTGAGGGTGGCCGAGGCGGCTCTCGAAGCCGGCGCGCACGGGCTGTGTGTGGCGCTCGTGCAAGAAGGCGTGGAACTGCGTCGCGCGGGAATCGAGGCGCCGATCCTCGTGTTGTCCGAGCAACCGCGCGATCAGGTGGGCGAACTGGTGGCCCACGGCCTCATCGCCACCGCGTACACGGTGGCGTTCATCGACGCCTTGGCCGACGAAGCGCGACGCCGTGACGTGGTGGGTCAGGAGGTCCATCTGAAAGTGGACACCGGGATGAACCGGGTCGGCGCGCGGCCCGATGCGGTCGTCGAATTGGGTGGTCGGGTGCTTGCGCGCTCGCCACAACTATCGCTCGGAGGGGTGTTCACCCATCTCGCGTGCGCCGACGACGTCGCCTCTCCGGTCACGGCGGATCAGATCCGTCGTTTCGACGCCGTCGTCGACGAGCTCCGCCATGCCGGTGTCGATCCGGGTTGGCTGCATCTCGCGAATTCGGCGGGGGCCATCGCGCACTCGGACGCGCGCCGGGACATGGTGCGTGTCGGCATCGCCATGTACGGCATCGCACCCGATCCTTCGATGGACGCGATGTGCGCGACTCTTCGTCCCGCTCTCGGTTTGGTGTCCAGGGTGTCGTTCGTGAAGACGGTGAACGCCGGCGAATCGATCTCGTACGGACATCGGCATCGTTTCGACCGAACCACGAACGTGGCCACGGTTCCCATCGGTTACGCCGATGGCGTTCCGCGCCGTCTGTCGGCGGTCGGGGGAGAGGTGTTGATCGGCGGACGGCGTCGCCCGATCGTCGGTGTCGTCACCATGGATCAACTGATGGTCGACATGGGTGACGACCGATGCGCGATCGGTGACGAGGTGGTGTTGATCGGCCGTCAGGGTGACGAGGTCGTCACCGCGAACGACTGGGGGACGGCGTTGGGCACGATCGGGTACGAGATCGTGTGCGCGCTGTCGGCGCGATTACCGCGTGATTACTCGGGCGAGACCCCGAGCGACACTCAGTAACCGCAGAGCTCGAGTTGGTTGTCGCGCAGCGCCTTGCGCATGTCGACCGGACCGAGGTCGAGGAAGTCGCCCACCCATTTGCCCGGCGTGGACAGTCCCTCGGGATGCGGCCAGTCGGAGCCCAGCAGGATGCGGTCGGCGCCGTGCACGTCGCGCAGGTGGCTGATGTTGTCCTCGTAGAACGGGGCCACCCACACGTGCTCACGGAACGACTCGTTGGGATTGCGCTTGAACAATTGCGGGGTCTTGCCGAAGGCGACGCGCAAGCGGCGGTGCAATTCGGGCACCCACGCCGAGCCGAGTTCGAGCGTGGCCACCTTCAGTTTCGGGTGGCGATCGAACAAACCATGACAGATCATGGCGGCCATCATGTCGAAGATCGGTCGCTCGGTGCCCACGGCCAACACCTCGGTGAGCGGGGACGACTTCATGCCCATGTACTTGGTGGGCTCGCCCCAGTCACCGAGATACTTGTTGTATCCGGCGTCGCCGGCGTGAATGGCCACGATGATGCCGGCCTCGGCGATCTTGGCCCAGATGCGATCGAAGCGAATGTCAGCCGGTGACGGCGGACGACCGTACGGGTTACCCACCGGGCCGGCGCGCATGATGATCATCTTGGTGCCGATCTCCATGACGCGGTCGAGTTCCTTCTCGGCGAGGTCGGCGTCCATCAGCGAGATCATCGGACCGGTGAGAATGCGACCGTCACGGTCGTAGCCCCAGTCGTCCTGCAACCACTTGTTGTACGCGGTGAAGACCGCCATGCCCGACTCGGGATCTTCTTGCAGCATCTCCTCGATGCCCAGTCCGAGGCTGGGAATCAGCCACGCCAGTTGCACGCCTTGCTCGTCGAGTCGCGCGATGCGGGCCTCGCGATTCTGGTACTCGGGCTGGATGGGCTGCATGGTGATCATGTCGCGCAATTCCATGCCGCTGTGATTCTCGGCGCGGAAGTAGGTCTCGAGGGTGCCCGGAGCGCCGACCGGGTTGTAGGTGGGGTTCGGAACGACGGTGAGTTGCTTGGCGTTGATCATCACCGAGGTGCGACCCTCGACGTCGATCCACTTCACGACGTTCTTGAACTTCTTGTCGAGATGTCGGGTGAGGCAATCCTTGGCCTCGTAGTAGTGCTGGTCGGCGTCGCAGAGCGCGTAGTCGATGTCGGCGTCGGCGGGGCGTAGCGGGGATTCAAGAGCGGTCATGGTTCCTCCTCGGACAACTTGACACTACCGTCAATTCTGTCCCCTGTCCATGCGGAGATTCCGGAGCATCCGTCCGCTCGGGTACCGTCGGGGCATGTCGAAAGCCCTGGAACGGTTGCGAGTGACGGTGGACCCGGCCCACACGGTGGTGATCACCAACGAGTTGCAAAAGGGCATCGTGGGCGACGAGGCCATTCTGGCCGCGTTGCCGGTGGCGGTTCGTGAGGCGGGCATCCTTCCCGTGGCCGGCCGGGTCTGTGCCGCCGCTCGGGCCCGGGGCGTCCGCGTCCTTCACGCCGTCGTCGAGGAACGCTTCGACGGGGCGGGTCAGTCCCAGAACTGTCGCATCTTCGCTCTCGGGGCCAAGCGACGCGCCGAGGTCGGGTACGGCCCGATCGACGCCGGTCGTCCCGGAGCCGAGATCGTGGACGAGCTCGACGTTCAGCCGGTCGACATCAAGATGAGTCGTATCCACGGCATGACCGCGTTCACCGGCACCGAATTGGACGCCGTGGTGCGCAACCTCGGCGGTCGCACGGTGGTGATCATGGGTGTCAGCGTGAACCTGGGCGTGCTCGGTACGGCGCTGAGTGCCTGCGATCTGGGCTATCAGGTCGTGATCGTTCGCGACGCGGTGTGCGGCATTCCGAAGGAGTACGCCGACGCCGTGTTGGAGAACTCGTTGTCGATGATCGCCACCGTCGTCGATGCCGACGAGTTGATCGCCGCCTGGTCCTGACGTCGTGTTCGCGAGGTCCGGGATCAGTTGATGTCGGACATCTTGGTCCGCGGCGTCGCCTTGGCGAGCAAACCGCGGATCACCGTGTCCATCTCGTGCGGGTCGAGCGGCGGGTTGGTGACGTGCGGTCCACGGATCCAGCCCTGCGCGATACCGAGCAAGCTGCCGTTGGACTCGATCACTTGTCCGGTGACGTCGGCCGATTGCGACGAGGCCAACCACGTGATGACCGGGGCGACCCATTCCGGACCGAAGCGCTCGAGCATCTCGGGCGGCAGACCCAGGTCCTCGGTCAGACGGGTGAGTGCCCCGGGGGCCACCGCGTTGCAGGTGACGCCGTAACGCGCCAATTCCTCGGCGGCGATGAGCGTGAAGGTGGCGATACCGGCCTTGGCCGCGCCGTAGTTGCTCTGACCGGGGTTGCCGTACAGACCCGACACCGAGGTGGTGTTGATGATGCGACCGTCGTTCTTCAGGCCCTCTTTGGCACGGTTACGCCAGTACTCGGCGACGACTCGGCTGGAGGCCCACGTGCCCTTCAGGTGCACCTTGATGACCGAGTCCCATTCCTCCTCCGACATGGAGAACAACATGCGGTCGCGCAGGATGCCGGCATTGTTCACGACGACGTCGATGCCACCGAAGGTGTCGATGGCCAGCTTCACCATCGCTTGTGCGTCGGCGTACGAGCTGGCGTCACCGAGGTGCGCCACCGCCTCGCCACCGGCGGCCTTGATCTCGGCCACCACGTCCTGGGCGGGATTGCTGCCACCGCCGGCCGAACCGTCACGCGCGCCACCGAAGTCGTTCACCACGACCTTGGCGCCTTCGGCGGCCAGCAACAGCGCGTACTCGCGACCGATTCCACGTCCGGCGCCGGTCACGGCGCAAATTCGACCTTCGCACATCTTGTTGTTCGTCATGCTCGAACCTTAGAGGTTGCGACCGGTCAGGCCCGAACCGCCGTCCAAATGGTGAGCGCGGCACGGTCGATCACCACGTCGCGTCGGGTGCGCCCGCTGTAGAGGCTTCCGTAGGACCACAACCGCTCGAGCATGCTGATCATGGTGAGGCCGAACGTCTCGGGGTCATCGATGGGTCGACCCGTCGCCTCGGCCAATCGGCGCGAGAAATCCCGACACACGCGCAGGTGGCCCTTCATGCCGGCGATCCGAATCTCCTCGTCGTTCTGAGCCGCCTCGGTCCAGGCGAATGCGAACGCACCGTGCACGTCGAGAAAGGCGAAGTACGTCGCCACCCACTCGTTCAGTCCCTTGCGGGTGCGACCGAGACGACCGAGATCGACGATGAGGGATTCGGTGGCGCGCACGCTGTCGGCACCGACGGCCACCAACACGTCGCGTTTCGTGGGGAAGTAGGTGTAGATCGAACCCCTCGAGAGTTCGGCCACGCGGGCGATCTCGTCGATGGTTGTTCCGGCGTATCCGTTGGTGAGGAACACGCCCCGGGCGCTCTCGATGATCCGTTCGACCGTGCGTTGCGCCTTCGGGCCGAGGTCGTCGCCGCGGCGAATGGGAACATCGGTGGGGAAGCCGGCGTCGAGCGACTTGGAACGACGGCTCATGACAGGCGTCGCCCGTCCCAGTAATCGCGTTGTTCCCGGATGCGATCGCCGACCAAGCTGCCGAACGACACGCCCGGGATGTCTCCGGGTCGCATCACCCATTCCATCGCGAACGAACGACCGTCGCACACGTGGGAAACCAGTTCGAACCCCGCGCCGGGGAACGAGTCGAAGGAGTATTCCGCGAAGCGTCGCATCTTCGCCCCGCCGGATGCGCCGTGTCCCATGGTCATGTCGCGAAAGATGATGTCGTCGGTGAAGAAGGTCATCAACGCGTCCACGTCACCGGCACCCCACGCGGCGAGATACCGCCGGAAGAATTCGCGATCGACCGTCATGACGCCACGTTCGTCCGTCATGACGTCATGTACGTCTCGGCGAATCCCTGGATGAATTCCGCCGAGGCCGGGTGCGATGCCGAGGGTCCGGCGATGGCCACGTGCGTGGTGCCGATGGCGGCGATGCGTCCGAGAAGATCCCGATGACGCTCGACGTCGCGACCGAGATCGTGAATGGAATGATCGGAGTAGGGGATCATGACCGACAACGACTCGTAACGCTCACCGGCCAGGTCGCGCAACACCCCGAGCCGCTCGGCCACTTGTTCGGGTGTGCTGAGCACGGGCGAGCGCACGGTCGGCGAAATGGGGGCGTCACTCACGAGCGGCATCCAACCTTGACCGGTGGCGGCGATGCGTCGCAGGGTGAGCGTGGAGTTCCCTCCGATCCAGATCGGGATCGGTTGCTGAACGGGTCGGGGGCGACCGATGATGCCCCGGCAGTCGAAGTGCTTGCCCGTGAAATCGAACGGCTCACCGGACCAGTGGAGCGGCATCACGGTCAAAGCCTCGTGGAAGATCTCGTTGCGCTCGTCGAAGTCGACACCGACGGCGAAGTATTCGGCCTTCAGGTATCCGGTGCCGACACCGAGCACGAATCGCCCGTTCGACAACTTGTCGACGGTGGCGGCGGCCTTGGCCGTGATCATCGGGTTGCGGTACGGAAGCACCGATATGTAGGTGATGAGTTGCAATCGCTCGGTCACCGCACCGACGTGGGCGAGGGCGATGAACGGGTCGAGGCTCTGATGTCCGCCGGCCGCGAGCCACTTGGCCGACGGCGCGGGATGCTCGGTGAACGCGAACGCGTGCCAGCCCGCCGACTCGGCCCGCACGGCGAGTTCGCCGACGTCTCCGGCGTCGAGCATGTCGCCGTCGAGACCGTGGAAGTCGGGATATTGGAAGACGAATCTCATGGTCACCTCCTCGGGCACGAACGACACGGACGACAACGAGACCCTAGTCAGTCGCCGACTCGTCGCCCAGCGGACCGTCGGTAGGCTCCACGCGTGATCTCCCTGCATTGCCGTTCGGTCGCCGACACGCACGGCGTCGCGTCATCACTGGCGCAGTTGGCCCGCACCGGCGACGTGGTGATCCTGTCGGGGGACATGGGTTCGGGTAAGACGGCGTTCGCCCAAGGATTCGCCGAAGCGCTCGGCGTCGACGAGCCGGTCACCAGTCCGACCTTCACGTTGGTGCACACCTACGACACCGGCCGCGTGAACCTGCACCACGCCGACCTCTATCGATTGGATCGCATGAGCGAGGTGGCCGACCTGGCCCTGGCCGAGCTGGTCGAGGGTGACGGCATCTTGTTGATCGAATGGGGCGACCCGGCGGCCCCGCTGCTGGGTGACCACCTCGAGGTGCGTTTGCGACACGACGACAACGACGAAGACGCGCGTTTCGTCACGGTGCGCGGTGTCGGTCGAACGTGGGCCGCCCGTTGGGAACGCGTGGAAGCCGCCATGGTGACGTGGCGAGTGGACGACCCGTCGTGTTGATCCTCGGCATCGAGACCGCCACCGAGCGGGTGAGCGTGGCCATCGGCGGGCACGAGGGCGTGCTCGGCATGTTCGAAGTGACGCGCGGTCGGCGTCATGCCGAGACCCTGACCCCGGCCATCGACTTCGTGTGTGGTCAGGCCGACGTGACCCTTGACGAGATCTCGGTTGTGGCCGTCGACATGGGGCCGGGCCTGTTCACCGGCATGCGGGTCGGCTTGGCGTCGGCCAAGGCGATCGCTCAGGCGTTGCGCGTTCCGATGATCGCCATCTCCAGTCTCGACCTGCTGGCGTATCCGTTGCGACGCACCGACAAGGTGATCGCCGCGGTCATCGACGCGCGCAAGGGCGAGATCTACTACGCGCTGTACCGACAGGTTCCCGGCGGAATCCAACGCGTCAGCGAACCAACCGCCGGCCGCGTAGACGATCTCGTCGCGGACCTGTTGGCACGGGGCCAGGAAGTGGTGTGCGTGGGCGACGGCGCCGTTCGTTACCACGAGGAGATCGCCGCCGGACATCGAGTGGAGATCGCCGAGCAGTTCTTCGCGTACCCCAGCTCGGCCCCGTTGGTGCAACTCGCGCACGCCAAGGCCTTGCGTGAGGAATGGGTGAACCCGTGGGAGGTGGAGGCCATGTATCTCCGCAAACCTGATGCCGAGATCAACTGGTCGACCCGAAACGACGGTGGCAAGTCGTGAGCATCGTGTCCCGCCTCCTGAATCCGTCGACGGAAGCCTCCGAGTCGTTCGAGATCGTGCCCATGCGGCGACGGCACGTGCGGTCCATCCTCGCCATCGAGGAGCGCAGCCACCCGAAGCCGTGGACCGCCGGTGTGTTCAACAGCGAGATCGACCTGGCCCGACGCGGCGAACGTCATTACGTCGTCGGGACATTGGGTTCGGAGGTCGTGGCGTACGGCGGCCTGATGTTCGCGGTGGACGAGGCCCACGTCACCAACATCGCGGTGGCTCCCGAAGCGCAACGTCGGGGGTTCGCGCGCCGGATGTTGCTGCGGTTGGCGAACGTCGCCGTCGAACGAGGCTTCACCGCTCTCACGCTCGAGGTGCGCGTCAGCAACACCGCGGCGCAGGCGATGTACCGGCAGTTCGGCTTCGCTCCCGCGGGCATCCGGCAACGCTATTACGAGAATACCGAGGACGCACTGGTGATGTGGGTCCACGACATCGATTCGCCCGAGTACCGAGCGCGTTTGAACGCGATCGCCGAGGACGACCGATGAGCGCGACCGGTAAGCACCTGCGTCCCGTCGACGCCTCCACGGTCGTGTTGGCCATCGAGACCAGTTGCGACGAGACCGCCGCGTCGTTGGTGATGGGTGGAGTCGACGTTCTGTCGAGTGTGGTCAGCTCGCAGATCGATCTCCACGCGCAATACGGCGGGGTCGTTCCCGAGATCGCCGGCCGTGCTCACCTCAACCTGTTGAACCCGGTGGTGGCGCGCGCCATCGTGGAGTCGGGAGTGGATGAGACGCGCATCGACGCCGTCGCCGCCACGCACGGTCCCGGCCTCATCGGCGCTTTGCTGGTGGGAGTGTCGGCGGCCAAGTCGCTGGCGCTCACGTGGGACGTTCCGTACGTCGGTGTGAATCACCTCGAGGCCCACCTGTACGCCGGTTTGTTGGAGAAGCCCGAACTGGAACTGCCGTTGGTGGTGTTGTTGGTGTCGGGCGGCCACACGATGTTGATCGAGATGCGGAACCACGGCGAGTACCGATTGCTCGGTCGCACCATCGACGACGCCGCCGGCGAGGCCTTCGACAAGGTGGCACGTTTTCTCGATCTGGGTTATCCCGGTGGTCCGGCCGTCGACGCCATCGCTCGCGAGGGTGACGCGAACGCCATCGACTTCCCGCGTGCCATGCGCAACGACGGTCTCGATTTCAGCTTCAGCGGTCTGAAGACCTCGGTCATCAATTTCGTGCGCAAGAACCCCGCGGTGCGCACCGCCGACGTGGCCGCCTCGTTCCAAACCGCCGTGGTCGACGTGTTGGTGCACAAGGCGCGCCGAGCCGCCGAGCAGGTGGGCGCCAAGGGCGTGGTGCTCGGCGGGGGAGTGGCGGCCAATTCCTTGTTGCGCGAGCGTTTCGCCGCGATGTGCGCCGAGGATGGGCGCGACTGCTTGGTGCCGAGTCGGGCGATGTGCACCGACAACGCCGCCATGATCGGCGCCGCCGCGTGGTACCGCTTGCGCAGTGACGGACCGACCGCGCTCGACACCGGGGCGTTCCCCAACCTCCGACTGCCCCTGGTGGACGGCTCGTGGTGACGTCTCCGTTGCGCATCGGACCGTTGACCTTGCCGTCACCGGTGGTGTTGGCTCCCATGGCCGGGGTCACCAACGCACCGTTCCGTTCGTTGTGCCGCGAGTTCGCACCGGGCCTCTTGTACGTGAACGAGATGGTGATGGCCACCGCGCTGGTGCACGGCAGTGCCAAGACCGAACGCATGGTCACCTTCGCCCCCGGTGAGTCGCCGCGCAGCCTGCAGTTGTACGGAAGCGATCCGCGCATGTTGAGCGAGGCGATCAAGCGACTCGGTGGTGCCGGTGCGGTCGACCACATCGACATGAACTTCGGTTGCCCCGCGGCCAAGGTCACCCGCAAGGGCGGTGGCGCCGCGGTGCCGGCCAAGCCCAACTTGTTGCGGGCCATCATGACCGCGGCCGTCGAAGCGGCGACCCCGTACGGAATTCCGGTCACCGCCAAGTTCCGCAAGGGAATCGACGACGACCTCATCACGTATCTCGACACCGGACGCATCGCCATGGACACCGGTATCGCCGCGGTGGCCCTGCACGCGCGCACGGCGCAACAGCACTACAGCGGTGAAGCCGACTGGGACGCCATCGCCGCTTTGAAGCAGGTGGTGCACTCCATTCCGGTGCTCGGCAACGGCGACATCTGGACCGCCGAGGACGCGTTGCGCATGGTGGAACACACCGGTTGCGACGGCGTGGTGGTGGGTCGCGGGTGCCTCGGGCGTCCGTGGTTGTTCGGTGATCTGGTGGACGCTTTCGCCGGTCGCGAGGTGGCACCTCCGCGTCGTCTGGGTTTCGTGGTCGACGTGATGAAGAGGCACGTGCGCGCCCTCGACGAACACTTCGGAGCCGATGCGTCCGGAAGTCCACGCGGGGTGCGCGACTTCCGCAAACACGTGTCGTGGTACCTCACCGGTTTCCCGGTGGGTGGCGACATTCGGCACCGTCTGGCCACCACCTCCACCGTGGACGAGGTGGATCGACTGCTCGACGAGATGTCGGACGTTCACGGATCGGAACTCGCGGTGGTCGATGGTGGTGAACGCATCCGACGCGGCAAGACCAGCGGGCCCATACGAGTGGCGTTGCCCGACGGATATCTCGATCATCTCGACGACCTCACCGTCCCCTGCGACGACGACGTGATGGCGCTGTCCGGAGGCTGACGACGTGGCAACGACGCACGTGGTGCTGGGATCGGGTTCTCCGCGACGTTTGGAGTTGTTGCGCGCGGTCGGTGTGGAACCACGCGTGGTGTCGCCCGACATCGACGAGTCGGTGATGCCCGCCGAGTCGCCGGTGGACTACGTGCGACGTTTGGCCTCGGCCAAGTTGGACGCGGTGCTGCGCGAGGTGGGTGCGGTGTCGGTGGGTGCGGTCGTCATCGCGGCCGACACCACGGTCGAGATCGACGGCGAGATCCTGGGCAAGCCCGTCGACGATGCCGACGCGATGGCCATGTTGATGCGCCTGCGCGGTCGGGAACACCGGGTGCACACCGGCTTCGCGGTGGCCGTGGCCGGGCCCGGTTGCCGAGGCGTGGACTGGGAGGGCCACGTGGAAGTGGTCTCGAGCACGGTGGAGTTCCGCGCGGTTCCCATCCCCGATCTGATCGCCTACGTGGACTCCGGAGAACCCCGCGACAAGGCCGGGGCCTACGCCATCCAGGGCGGGGCGGCCGGTTTCGTGGTGCGCGTGGACGGAGACATCGACGCCGTGATCGGGCTACCGGTGGAGCGGGTCTCCGCCGTGGCCGCGTCGCTCGGATCGCCCTTGACCTGAGCTCACTCTCCCGATCTGGGTCGCGAAAGTAACCGGTTTCGGTCACTTCCGCGACCCAGATCGCCGGGGGTTAGCACTCTCGGCTTCCGGTTGCTAACGCCCGAGCCCCACCTCTATCCTTGGCACTCGACCGACGGGAGTGCTAACGCCTCCTGGCGGTCGACATGACCAGAAACAACACCCGCCAACGAAAGGCTCGACACCATGAACCTGAAGCCCCTCGATGACCGAATCGTGGTCCGGCCCAACGCAGCCGAGGAGCGCACCGCTTCCGGCCTCGTCATCCCCGACACCGCCAAGGAAAAGCCCCAGCAGGGTGAAGTCCTGGCCGTGGGCCCCGGCCGCTGGAGCGACGACGAAGGCAAGCACTTCGCTCTCGACGTGAAGGTCGGAGACACCGTCCTCTACAGCAAGTACGGCGGCACCGAGATCACCGCGGGCGGCGAGGATCTGCTCATCCTCACCAGCCGTGATGTCCTCGCCATCGTGACCAAGTGAGGAACTGACACATGTCCAAGATTCTGAAGTTCGACGAGGAGGCGCGTCGCGCACTCGAAGCCGGCGTCAACAAGCTGGCCGATGCCGTGCGCGTGACCCTCGGACCCAAGGGACGCAACGTCGTCCTCGACAAGAAGTTCGGCGCCCCCACCATCACCAACGACGGTGTGTCCATCGCCAAGGAAGTGGAACTGGAAGACCCGTTCGAGAACATGGGCGCCCAGTTGGTGAAGGAAGTCGCCACCAAGACGAACGACGTCGCGGGTGACGGCACCACCACCGCCACGGTGCTGGCTCAGGCCATGGTTCACTTCGGTCTGCGCAACGTCACCGCCGGTGCGAATCCGATGGGCCTGAAGAAGGGCATCGAGAAGGCCGTGGCCGCCGCGGTCGACAGCATCAAGGAGTTGGCCCAGAAGGTGGAGGACAAGGCGCAGATCGCCAGCGTCGCCACCATCTCGGCCGCGGACTCCGCCATCGGCAACGTCATCGCCGACGCCATCGACAAGGTGGGCAAGGACGGCGTGGTCACCGTGGAGGAGAGCAACACCTTCGGTATCGAGCTCGACTTCACCGAGGGCATGCTGTTCGACAAGGGCTACCTCTCGCCGTACTTCGTCACCGACGCCGAGCGTCAGGAAGCGGTGCTCGACGAGCCCTACATCCTGCTCTACGGCTCCAAGATCAGCACCGTGCAGTCGTTGCTGCCGGCCCTCGAGGCCGTCATGAAGACCGGCAAGGCGCTCATCATCATCGCCGAGGACATCGAGGGCGAGGCTCTGGCCACGCTCGTGGTGAACAAGATCCGCGGCACCTTCAACTCGGTGGCCGTCAAGGCTCCGGGCTTCGGTGACCGTCGCAAGGCGATGTTGCAGGACATGGCCGTGCTCACCGGCGGTCAGGTCATCAGCGAGGAGGTCGGTCTCAAGCTCGAGAACGTCACCCTCGATCTGTTGGGCCGCGCCAAGCGCGTCATCGTCACCAAGGACGAGACCACCATCGTCGACGGACACGGAGACAAGTCCGACGTCGAGGGTCGTATCAACCAGATCAAGGCCGAGATCGACAACACCGACTCGGACTGGGACCGCGAGAAGCTGCAGGAGCGTCTGGCCAAGCTGGCCGGCGGTGTGGCGCTCATCAAGGTCGGCGCCGCCACCGAGGTGGAGTTGAAGGAGAAGAAGCACCGCATCGAGGACGCCATCTCGGCCACCCGCGCCGCCATCGAGGAAGGCGTGGTGCCCGGAGGCGGAACCGCGCTCCTGCGGGCGCGCGCGTCGGTGAAGAAGGTCGTGGAGTCGCTGACCGGCGACGAGGCCACCGGTGCGCGCACCGTGTGGGAAGCCCTCGACGCTCCGGCCCGCAACATCGCCGACAACGCCGGCATGGAAGGCGCCCTCGTGGTGCAGCGCGTGGAGGGTGAGAAGGGCGCGATGGGCCTGAACGCCGCGACGGGTGAGTACATCGACCTCGTCAAGGCCGGCATCATCGACCCCGCCAAGGTCACCCGCGCCGCGTTGCAGAACGCCGGATCCATCGCGGCCCTGGTGCTCACCACCGAATGTCTCGTGGCCGACAAGCCCGAGAAGAACGGTGGCGCCGGTGGCGGCATGCCCGGCGGAATGGGTGGCATGGGCGGCATGCCCGGAATGATGTGACGGGTGGTGTGAACCACTGTCCACACCAGTGATCGAAGGCCCCGGGGTTCGCCCCGGGGCCTTTGCTTTCCCACGCCGCGTTCGCGCCAGCGTCCACGGTGCGCGTCTCGTTAGTGTTCGCATCATGGTGGCCGAAGGCAAGCGGGCGTTCTGGTTGCACCAAGCGGCCGAGTACGTGGTGGGAGGCGCGCTGGTGGCCAGCGGTCTGCAGAGCGTCGATCCACTGGTGCCCACGGCGTTGGGCGCTCTCATCGTGATCAATGCCGCAGTGGCCGACGCGCCCTTGGCCGCGTTCCGCAAGGTGGGTCGGCGCGCTCACCGTGTTCTCGACTACCTCCTCGTCGCCATCGCGGTGGCGGCTTGTGCGTTGCCGGGGTTGGAGACCAACACCCGCCTCGTGCAGATCCTGGTGGTGGTGGTGTTCGTCGTGGTGGTGGTCCGCACGGATTACAGCGCGCCCGTCAAGAAGGGCATCACCGAGTTGTCGGGAACGCCCGATGGTCGCGCCGACGAGATCGGGCGTCTGGCCGGTCGCACCGCGGGCAGGTTGGCCGGGCGAGTGCGCGCGCGAATGAAGCAATCGAACGACGAGTCCGCCTGAGCCTGTTCGCGACGACGCTCGTAGACTGATCACATGGCTTCCGACTTCGAACGACCCGCCCCCGACCTGGCCAAGATCATCGCGGCGTGGGAGGAGTGGGAGCGCGGCGAGCAGACTCCGGGCAAGGTGTTGACCTCCATGAAGACCGCCGGTCTGGCCGAGGTGCTGCAGCAACTGCAGGCGTCGGGCTGGAAGCCCGCCCCGGTCGCCTGACGTCGCGTCCGGGTCGGCCGCTCCTCATGACCAGTCGTCGTCCCGGCGGCACCCAGTCGATCCCCGTCCCGCCGGCCTCGCGTCCGGCCGGAGATCCGTTGTGGCGCGATCGCTCCGCCGATTTCTCGTTGCCGGCGGTGTTGCGCGCTCTGAGCGACGGTCGGTCCACCTCCAAGCAACCGCATCCCGACGAGAAGGTGTCGGCCGTGCTCATGTTGCTCGTGGACTCCGCCGACGGCGCCGAGATCCTGCTGACGCGACGTTCGTCGACACTCACCAACCATCGCGGTGAGATCAGCTTTCCCGGTGGTCGGGTGGACGGCGCAGAGTCCGTCATCGACGCGGCGCGTCGCGAGACCCACGAGGAGGTGGGCGTGCACCCCGACGCGGTGGAGGTGCACGGCACGCTGTCGGCGTGGTCGACCTTCGTGAGCCGCAGCTACATCGTGCCGGTGGTGGGCACCGTGGCCGAGCGACCCTCGTTGACCATCAGCAACGACGAGGTGGAGCGCGCCTTCTGGGTGCCGTTGCGCGAACTGGTGCGGCCCGACACGTTCTCATGGGAATGGTGGTCGGTGCCGGCGGTCGACGACGACGAGCGTCCGATGTTCTTCTTCCATCTCGACGACGAGACGGTGTGGGGTGCCACGGCGCGCATCCTGCACGAGATGTTGTGTCGCGTGCACGGCGTAAATCACTTGGATCTTCCGAACTGGTAGGGCACCATTCACGCATGGTGGTACTACGAGAGGACTTTCTCGAATCCGACATCGACTGGATCACCGAGGCGTGCCAGGACCCCGACATTCAGCGGTGGACCCTGGTCCCGCGTCCGTACACGCGTGATCATGCGGTGTACTTCGTGGAGCATCCCGAGACCGAGTACTGGCGTTGGGTGGTGGAACTACCCGACACCGGCACTCCGGTGGCCGTGGTGGGAATTCACGCCGTCGATCCCGACACCGGTGAGGCCGAGGTGGGTTACTGGGTGGCGCCGTGGGGACGGGGCATGCGGGTGATGGCGTCGGCGTTGTCACGGGTGGTCGAGCTGGCCGCCACCGACCCGTCGATCCGCTCTCTCACCGCGCGCATCGCCGAGGGCAACACGGCGTCGCGTCGCGTGGCACAACGCGCGGGCTTCCTGGAAGTGGAACGCATCGAGAGCGGGTGTCGCGACGGCGACGAGGCGGCCGACGCGATTCTGTATCGGCTCACGTTGCCCGGGTGATGCGGCGGGCGATCGAACCTCACGGGCCGCCGAAGGCCCGCACCGCCGCGTGGAAGGTGGTGGCCCAGGCCCGACACGTGGGACGATCCCACGCCGGCCTCGACGCGCAATGTCCGAACAGATCCTTCTTGAACTGCGTGTCCAGTCGGGCGCGGTTCGACGCCTTCCACCAGCGGCCGTAACTCCAGGTGCCGTCCGCGCACGTGCCGTTGGTCGGTCGTTGCGGGCAGTTGAAGCGTTGGTCGAGCATCTTGTAGTTGCGATAGCCGAAGTCGTGACGCAGACACGCGGCGGTGAAGTCGAACGAACGACCGGTGCTGCCGACGAAGGGCGCCGAACATTGATCGGTGGTCCAGACGAGCGCCATGTCCACGCCACGAGGAGTCCGGGACGTGGCCACGAACGAGGTCAGCGGGGTGCGGAACATGAGCACCTCCACGCGACCGGCGGTGATGGCGGGGTCGTTCACCGCGACGGAAGGGGCGGTCAGGGAACTCGCAACCGCGACGAAGATGGCCAGGATCGCTCCCATGATCTCCTCAGTTTCTCATCGGCTCTCGCCGGCGTGACGTCGTTGCGTCACACCAATTCGGGGTGGGAGTCGGTGGTGCGAGCGCGGTCAGGCCGGGGGATAGGTGGCCTCGATGGCGTTGATCAACAACCCCATCTCCACCGCGCCCACGGCCGCCTCGTCGCCCTTGTTGTCGATGCCGGGGCCCGAGCGATCGATCGCCTGCTGGTTGGTGTCCACGGTGAGCACTCCGAACATCACCGGGATGCCGGTCTCCAACTGCGCGTTCTGAATACCGCGCGCGCATTCGCCGGCCACGAACTCGAAGTGCGCGGTGTCGCCACGGATGACGGCACCCAGGGTGATGATGGCGTCGTAATTTCCCGAGCCGGCCATGGTGATGGCGGCCAACGGAATCTCGAACGCGCCGGGCACCCACACCACGTCGATGTTGGCGTCCTTCACCCGACAGCGGTCGAGGCCCCGACGCGCACCGGCCAACAACTCGGTGACGATGTGATCGTTGAAACGCGCGCACACGATTCCGACGGACAGTGCCGATCCGTCGAAGGACTCGGGCATGGTCTGGTTACTTTGGATTCTGGTCATGATGATCTCCGGGATGTGGTGCGGGTGATACGGGTGCGGGTCAGGCGGACGTCTCGGGAAGGTCCAACAGGTGTCCCATGCGGTCGCGCTTGGTCTGTAGGTACTTCAGGTTCTCCTCAGTGGGCAAAGGGTTCAGGGCCACGCGCTCGGTGATCTCCAGACCGTAACCCTCGATACCGCCGTACTTGGCGGGGTTGTTGGTGATGAGACGCAACTTGTTGGCACCCAGGTCGGCCAGGATCTGCGCACCGATGCCGTACTCGCGACTGTCCACGGGCAGACCCAGTTCGGTGTTGGCGTCCACGGTGTCGAGGCCACCGTCCTGCAACGAGTAGGCGCGAATCTTGTGGCCGATACCGATGCCGCGTCCCTCGTGTCCGCGCAGGTACACCACCACGCCGCGACCCTCCGTGGCGATGAGGGCCATCGCCGAGTTCAACTGCGGTCCGCAGTCGCAACGACGGCTGCTGAAGACGTCACCGGTGAGGCACTCGCTGTGCACGCGAACCAACGACGGCTTGCCGTCGTCCACGTCACCCATGCTGAAGGCCAGATGCTCGGTGTCGTCGAGATGACTGCGGTACGCGGTGCAGGTGAACGTGCCCCAATTGGTGGGCACCTGGGCCTGACCGATGCGCGTCACCAACTTCTCGTGACGACGGCGGTACTTGATCAGTTCGGCGATGCTCGACAGCAACAATCCGTGCTGACGACAGAACTCGATCAACTGCGGCAGGCGCGACATGGAACCGTCCTCGTTGACGATCTCGCAGATGATGCCGGCGGGCTCGAGTCCGGCCATGCGCGCCAGGTCCACGGCGGCCTCGGTGTGGCCGGCGCGCTTCAACACGCCGCCCTCGCGAGCGCGCAACGGGAAGATGTGGCCCGGTCGGGCGAAGGCCGAGAATCCGACGGAGGGATCGGCCAGGGCGCACAACGTCGCGGCGCGGTCGGCGGCGGAGATGCCGGTGGTGGTGCCCTCGATCAGGTCCACCGAGACGGTGAACGCGGTGCGATGGCTCTCGGTGTTGTGTTCCACCATCAACGGCAGGCGCAGGTCGTCGCAGCGTTCTCCGGTGAGCGGCGCCACCACCACACCGGACGTGTGGCGCACGACGAAGGCGATCTTCTCGGGCGTGGCGAACTGCGCCGCCATGATGAGATCGCCTTCGTTCTCACGATCCTCGTCGTCGACCATGACCACGATCTCGCCGCGGCCGATGGCCGCCACGACGTCCTCGATCGGGGCGAAGGAAAATTCGCTGCTCATGCTTGCTCCTTGGTGGTGGGGAAGTTGGTGGTGGGGATGTTGGTGGTGGGGATGTTGTCGGTGGTGACGGGATCGATGACGACTTCGATGTCGTCCCCGAGAACCCGCGTCGACACCAGACGACCGCGACGAATGTCGTCGATGGTGGCCGCGCCGGGTCCGGCGAACATGGGTCGGCCACTCGCGCCCAGAAACGCGGGCGCCAGATGAATGACGTGGCGATCCACCAGTCCGGCCTCGTGGAACGACGCGGCGACCGTGGCGCCACCTTCGACCATCAATTGCAGCACGCCCTCGGCACCGAGATGGTCGAGCAGGGACTCCAACGAGTCGGTCCATTCCAGGCACGGGCGCACGCGGGCGTCGGCGGGTGCCGAACCCAACACGATTCGACGCGGCGACGGTCCCTCCACCAGCCGGGTGGTCAGTTCGGGATCGTCGGCACGCACGGTCCCAGCCCCCACCACGATGGCGTCACTGTCGGCGCGCAACGCGTGCACCGCGGTGCGGGCGGCGTCACCGGTGATCCAGCGACTACTGCCGTCGGCGGCCGCGGTGCGACCATCGATGCTGGCGGCAATCTTCGACACCACGAAGGGACGACCGGTTCGACGGTGATGCAGATACGGGCGAAGTTGCTCGCGCACCTCATCGGCCAGACAGCCGACGTCCACGGACACGCCGGCCGCGCGCAACATGGCGTGACCACCACCGGCGACGTTGGTGTCGGGATCCTCGAGCGCGCTCAACACGCGCGCCACGCCGGCCTCGATCAGGGCCTCGGCGCACGGGCCGGTGCGACCGTGGTGACTGCAGGGCTCCAACGTGGTGAAGACGCTGGCACCCCGGGTGTCGGCACCGGCGTCGCGGGCCGCATGGAGAGCGACGATCTCGGCGTGGCGACCGCCCGGCGGTTCGGTGGCGCCCTCGAACACGCGTCCGTCGGCGCACTCGATGACGCACCCCACCCACGGGTTGGGCGACGTGCGACGACGAACACGCGACGCGACGCCGATCGCCTGCCTCATGCGCGTGTCGTCGGGGGTGGTCATGGGTGTCGTCGGTGTCATTGCGTTGGTGTCATTGCGTTGGTGTCGCGTTGGTGATGTCGGGGGTCTCGACCCGGGCGGGGAGACGGCAACGCCGGCACGACGACGACCACAGGTCGCGACACGGTCGTCGGGGGACGACCCATGGCACGGCCAAGCCGGTTCGCACCCGTGCTCCCATCCGGACTCTGACCGTCGGCCTTGGAATCTCACCAAGTCGGCTCCGGGGGATTGCTCCTCCGGAGTTCGCGGGCTGTACCGCCGGTTTGGACTTTCACCAATACCCCGCACGGGGTGTGTTCGATTGTGAACGTGAGTCTACGCCCGGTCCCGCAACAAACCCCAAGCCGACTCCACGTGTTCCCACGTGGTGGTGCGACCACCGATGCTGAAACGCAGCACGCTGCGTCCGTCCAGCACCGTGCGGGTGAACATGACCCGGCGAGTGGCGTTGGCCGAGTCGATGAGGGCGTCGGTGAGGGTGTCGCCGTGTTCGGGGGAGTCACCCCGCAGACGCAGGCACAGCAGGTTCAAGGGGTGCGGGGCCACGATCTCGAAGCGTGGGTCGGCGGCCACCAACGCGGCCAGGCGCTGGGTCATGTCAACGTGGCTCCGGATCAGCGGCCGGAACACGTCGGTGCCGTCGGTGCGGATGGCGAACCACAACTTCAACGAGCGGAAACGACGACCGAGCGGAATCTGCCAGTCGCGATAGTCGATGGCGGCACCGGATTGCGCGGCCGCCGAGCGCAGGTACTCGGGCAGGATGCTGAGCGCGCCCAACAGAGCGACGCGGTCGGCGGTCCAGAACAAGTCGCAGTCGAAGTTGACGCCCATCCACTTGTGCGGGTTGGTGCAGTAGCTGTCGGCGAGTTCCAACCCGTCGTTCACCCATCGCAACGAGGGCTCGAGAGCGGCGATGCCGTGCATGGCCGCGTCCACGTGCAACCACATATGGTGCTCGCGTGCCACGGCGGCGATCTCGGTGGTGGGATCGAACGCGCCCGACGAAGTGGTGCCGTGCGTGCTACACACCCAGAACGGCGACCGACCCTCGCGCACGTCCTCCTCCACCGTCGTGCGCAGCGCGTCGACGTTCATGGCGAAGTTGTCGTCGTGGGCGACGATGCGGATGTTGGCGGTGCCGATGCCGGCGATGCGCAAGCCCTTCTCGATACTGCTGTGCGCTTGCGAGGTGCAGTAGGCGATCAACTTCGACGTGTCGCCGTCGGTGTTCACCCGACCGTCGGTGCGCTTCCAACGCGCAGCCAGGATGGACGACAACGTGGCCTCGCTCGCCGAACCCTGGATGACGCCACCACCATTGGCGGAGCTGCTGTGGAAACGCTCGGGTAGACCCAGCAGTTCCTGCATCCAATCCATCATGAGTGTCTCCACCTCGGTGCAGGCCGGGCTGGACAACCAACTCATCCCCTGCACGCCGAGGCCGGCGGTCAAGAGGTCCGCCAGGATCGACGGGTACGACGAGTTGCCGGGGAAGAAGGCGAAGAAGTTCGGGTGCTGCCAGTGCGTGAGCCCGGGGATCACGATGTCGACCACGTCGCGAAGCACCGCGTCGAACGGCTCCGGGGTGGTGGGCGGATGCTCGGGCAGTCGCGCGCGCACGTCGCCGGGTGCCACGTCGGAGGTGACGGGGCGTTCGCCGATGGTCTCGAGATAGTTCGCGATCAGATCGATCACGGCGTGGCCGTTCTCGCGGAATTCCCGTGCGTCCATGGCGGAAGGCTACGGGTACCGTGGCGACGTGAGTATCGATCCGAATCGATTCGAGGTGAAGCGCGCCGCACCACGCGGTTTCGAGCAGGCCTACGTCCACGAAAGGGCCGACGTCACCGGGAAGGGCGTCGCGTTGTTGTGCGTGCACGGCTGGCCCGAGAGCAAGCGCATCTTCTGGAAGGTGATCGAACCGCTCGTCGTCGCCGGCTTCGACGTGATCGTGCCCGATCTGCGGGGCTTCGGCGACAGCGCCTCGGCACCCGACGGCAGGTACGACACCGTCTCGCACGCCCGCGATCTGTTCGCGTTGGTGCACGACCACTTGGGTTACGACAAGGTGGTCGTGCTGGGCGGTGATCTGGGTGGACCGGTCATCCAGGACATGGCCCTGCGCTATCCGGACTTCGTCGACCGCATGGTGCTGTTCAACTCGCCGTTGCCCTACGACAAGGAACGCATGGCCGACATGCCGGGCACGCGCGCCCCACGTGAGTCGGCCGACTACTTCGTTCGTCAGGGCACCGACGCCGATCGCTTGGCGCAGGAGCTCTCCACGCCCATCGCTCGTCGCGCCTACATCTCGACCTTCTACACCAGTCGCTTCTGGGCCCATCCGGGCACGTTCTCGCCGGCCGAGGTGGACTTCCACACCGAGCCGTTCGCCGACGCCGACACGTTGCGCGACTCGTTCGGCGCGTACGAGAGCGCGTTCGACGCGTCCAAGCGACCCGAGCCCACGGTGATGGGCCGCAACGACGTCACCTCCACGTTGGTGTTGTACGGGCCGTCGGACCACGTGATCTATCCGGCGTTCGACCGTATGGCCGGGGTGATCTTCGGTCGACACGTGGGTCCGTTCCTGTTGCGCGATTGCGGACACTTCGTTCCGTGGGAGGCACCGCACGCGTTGGTGTCGGGAACCGTGGCCTTCTGTTCGGACTTGTTGAACCGCGCCTGAGCGAACGCGTCAGAGGTTCGGAGGTAGCAACCGGTTCACGTTCTGGAACACGAAGTACAGAACGACGAAGAACGGCACGAAGCCGACGGCCGCACCGATGAGGCGATTGCGGAAACGCTTGGCCACCCGCCACGCGCCCCACACGACGAGGATCTCGAGAGCGATCCAGGCCAACACGTGGGGCCGGGCCGCACCATCGGAGAACCAACCGCTCTCGAACACATCGGCTTCCACCTCGTCGACGATGGTGACGGGAACGGTGGTGGAGGGCGCGACCGTGGTGCCGTCGGCGATGGTGGTGGATGACACCGAGGACACGGTGGTTGTGGGCTCGGGAATGGTGGTGGCCGGGGTGGATGCGTTCTTCGACGGATACGCGGCCGCGGGCAGATCGACCGGCGTGCTGACGGTGGTGTCCAGTTCGGCCGACACGATGAGGCGTTGCTTGGCCGAGAACTCGGGATGACAGGTGGTGAGCGTGAGCGTGGCGATGGTGGGATCGGTGGTGGCCACCACCCACGAATCCGATGGTCCGACGATCTGCGTTCCGGTGACCCGATACACGAACTCGCGTCCGAACAAATCGGTGACCTTGATCTCGTCACCCATTTCGAGTTCATCGAGTTGTCGGAAGGGTTCGCCGTAGGTGGTGCGGTGACCGGCGATGGCGGCGTTGCCCAGTTCGCCGGGGAACGGCGTGTCGGGATAGTGGCCCGGGCCCTTCTTCAGGTCGGCCGTCTGCACACCGGCCACCACGAACTTCTTCACGCCGATGGTGGGCAGTTCGATGATGGCGACGGGATCGCCTTCGACGATGGCGATCGGTTCGCGCGTCTCGGTGGGCCCGGGTTCGTCGGAGGAGGGATCGTCGGTGGCGGGGGCGACGGTGGTGGTCGAGGCGTCCAGAATCGTGGTGTCGGGGATGGTGTCGGTCGACGGGTCCACGCTCGCGACGAGTTCGGCGAACGTGTCCTCGAGCCGGTTCTGCGATTGTGCTTCTTCGATGCCGGTGCCCCACAACTGGTAGCCGACGAACAGGAACATCAGCAGTCCGAGAATGATGAGGCCGCCTCCGAGACGACCGAGGAACCAGTACCAATCGCGTGGCTGTACGGGTCGATCCCAGTAGGGGATCTTCACGTGTGGCTCCGTGGACGCGTCGACGGGATGATTCGCCGCATCCAGAAGTGGTTCGACCGGACCGGTCGGTTTCACGCGGGGAATGGGCTTGGAGATGCCGAATGGGTCGTAGTCCTCGGGCGGCTCGAGGTTCGTCCAGAAATCGTCGTCAGCCACACACCGGACGTTATCGGCGACCCCCTCGTCGTGACCGGCGGGCAAGGTAGCGTCGAGGGGGCATGGCGCACGATCTTCCCGTGGAACTGAGCGACGCCGTCGCGGTGCTCGGAGCGTTCCCGGTGTTGGCCGGGGCCCACCTCACGGTGCAACGAGGTGAAATCGTTCTGTTGAGCGGACCGAATGGCGCCGGCAAGACGACGTTGCTGCGTTTGTGTGCCGGCTTGATCGAACTCGAACGGGGTCGGGGCCGGGTGCTCGGACACGATCTGTCGACCGATCGTTGGGCGGTGCGTCATCGGGTCGGTTTGTTGGGACACGCCAACGGGCTGTACCCCGACCTCACGGTGACGGAAAACGTGGCGTTCTGGGGTCGCACGGTCGGGGCATCCGATGCCGAGATCGCCACCGCGTTGAAGCGCATGGCTCTCGACGGTCGCCTCGCCGAGGTTCAGGTGTCGCGCCTCTCGGCCGGTCAGCGACGACGAACGGCTCTGGCGGCCTTGGTGGCTCGTCGCGCCGAGTTGTGGCTTCTCGACGAACCTCATGCCGGACTCGATGCCGCCGGGCGCGACGAGTTGGACGAGGTGCTTCGTCAGGCGGCACGGGCGGGTGCAACCATCATGGTGGCCAGTCACGAGTTGGAACGCGCGGGCACGTTGGCGACGCGACAGGTGGAAGTGGTCGCCGGTCAAGTGCGAGATCTCGGTGCGACGTCATGAGTGGGAAGCGTCGCGCTTTCGCTTCGGTACGAGCCACGGCTCGACTGATCGCGGTCAAGGATCTGCGCATCGAGCGGCGCGGCCGGGTGCTCACGAATCAAGTGCTTCCGTTCGCCCTCATCGTGATGGTGATGTTCGCCTTCGCCCTCGACAGCGACGCCGTCCTCGAACGCGTGGCACCGGGTTTGGTGTGGCTCGCCACCTTGTTCAGCACGTTGTTCGTGATCGCCCGGTCGTTCGCCGTGGAGAGTTCGGACGGCGCCCTCGACCAACTACGCACCTCGGGCGCTCCGAGCGCGGGCATCTTCCTCGGCAAGGCGCTGGCTCTGATGGTGCAGTTGCTGGTGCTGGTGGTCGTGCTGGTGGTGGCGGCGGTCGTGCTGTACCGAGCCGACATCTCGTGGCAAGGGGGAGTGCTGTTGGTCACCACGGCGTTGGCCGCCACTTGCGGATTGGCGGCGGTGGGTACCCTGTATGGAGGTCTCTCCGCCGGAGCCAAGGGTCGCGAAACGTTGCTTCCGCTGCTCGTTCTTCCGGTGGTGGCACCCGTGCTGATCGGGGCGACCCGGGCCACCGAATCGGCCTTCGGCACGAACGGAATCGCCGTCGGCGAAGGCTGGCCCTGGCTGGGTTTGCTGGTGGTGTTCGCCGTGTTGTTCAGTGTGACGGGTGCGATCGCGTTCGGCTCACTGCTCGACGAATGACCGAACAAGGATGACTTCGACATGGGAGGACGAGACATGACCGCGACGCGCGACCGCAACGTGACCGGCACTCCGTTCACCCGCGGCCTGGGTGTGGTCACCTTGGCGGGAATCGCTCTGCTCGTCGTGCTGGGCTTGTTCGTGTCGCCGGCCGACGTGACCCAGGGCGAGTCCGTCCGGATCATGTACGCGCACGTGCCCGGCGCGTGGTTGGCCTATCTCGCGTTCGTCGTCACCGGTATCTCGTCGGCGGCGTATCTCTGGAAGCGCACCCGCTCGCTCACCTGGGATCGCATCGCCGGCGCCTCGGCCGAGGTGGGTGTGCTCTTCATGGGCATCTCGCTGGTGACCGGAAGCCTGTGGGGTCGCATCACGTGGGGGACGTTCTGGACGTGGGACGCGCGCCTCACCACCACCGCCTTCCTTTTCGTCACCTACGTCGGATACCTCGCCGTGCGCGGTCTGGGCGGTTCGCACCATCAGCGCGCCCGTCGAAGCGCGGTGCTGGCTCTGTTGGCCGTTCTCGAGATCCCGCTCGTGCATTTCTCGGTGCGGCTGTGGAACACCCTGCACCAGGAGGCCAGCGTGGCCGGTCGCGGCACCGACGTGACCATGGACGGATTGATGTTGTTCAGCCTGTTCCTCGGGGTCTTCGTGTTCACGTTGATGTACGTGTGGTTGGTGCTGCACCGTCAACGGGCGTTGGCTCTGCAGGACATGCTCGACGACACCGGACTCGACGCGGCCCTGGCCGCTCGTCGCGCCGAGGCGGTGGCCTGATGGACGATCTCGGTTTCATCCTCGGCAGCTACGTGGTGACCTTCGGGTCGATCCTGCTCTACGTCGTCTCGGTGGTGCGTCGGTCGCGTCGCGCCGGCCGCGACATCCCGCACGAACAGAGGCCCTGGACGTGACCGAGGATCCGCAGCGCATCGGGTCCTCCGACGACGCCGAATCCGAACTCGACCTGAGTCCGCGGTCGACGCCCTCGGTGTATTCGCGCAAGCGACGGCCGTGGGGTGCCATCGTGGTGTTGTTCGTGGTCGTGGTGGCCGGATTCGTGGTGGTCACCAAGTTCCTCACCTCGGCCGTGGACTACTACTGCAACGTCGACGAGATCGGTCGCAAGGAGGGTTGCGATCCCGGCCGACGTCTGCGGGTGCAGGGCGTGGTCGACGCCGGTTCGGTGGCCGACGACGGAACCACCACGGTCTTCGACGTCTCCTTCAACGGCGAGACCATCCCGGTGCGTTACGACGGAGATCCGGGAGGCATCTTCAAGGAGTGCATCCCGGTCGTCGTGCACGGGGTGCTGAAGGACGGAACCTTCCTCGGTGATCGCATCGAGGTGAAGCACTCCAACGAGTACGAGGCGGAGAACCCCGATCGGGTGGACGAGCCGGAGGACGGCGAGTGCTCGCAGTCAGCCTGAACGCCGCCGTCGGACGCGGGGCGATACTTCTCGGTGTCCTCACCTGCATCGCCGGCATCGCGATCACGATCGCCGGAATCCGCCGCCACGACCAGCGGGCACTGAAGTCGTCGATCCGTTACGCCTACGTGGTGTTCTTCGCCGCCCTCGTGGCATTCCTCGTGATGGAACGCGCGTTGATCACCCGTGACTTCTCGTTGTTGTACGTGCAGGAGCACGGCTCGCGCGACACGCCGTTCCTGTACAACGTCACCACGCTGTGGAGCGCCCTCGAGGGCTCGATCTTGTTGTGGATCCTGGTGCTCGCGGGTTTCATCGCCGCCGTGGCCCGCAAGTTCCGTGCGCGCGTCGGCGACGAACTGCTGGCCTGGGCCATGGTGTTCATGTTCGCGGTGGGCCTGTTCTTCTTCCTGCTGGCGTTCGGGCCGGCCAATCCGTTCGTCACCGGTCCGGTGGGTGTCACCGACGGACCCGGGCCCAACCCGCTCCTTCAGAACCACATCCTCGTTCTGTTCCATCCGCCGATCCTCTACATCGGGTACGTGGGGTTCACGGTGCCCTTCGCGTTCGCCATGGCGGCGTTGGTGACGGGTCGCGTGGGTGAGGGTTGGCTTCTGGAAACCCGTCGATGGACCCTGTATTCGTGGGGCTTCTTGACAACCGGAATCATCCTGGGCAGTTGGTGGAGCTACGAGGTGCTCGGGTGGGGTGGCGTGTGGGTGTGGGACCCGGTGGAGAACGCCAGCTTCCTTCCCTGGCTCACCGGAACCGCCTATCTGCACTCGGTGCTGGTGCAGGAGCGTCGCGGCATGTTGCGGGTGTGGAACCTGTCGTTGGTGGTGGCCACCTTCAGCCTCACGATCCTGGGCACGTTCCTCACGCGCTCCGGGGTGATCAACAGCGTGCACGCCTTCAGCGAGGGAAGTGTGGGGCCGTGGCTGTTGGCGTTCTTCGCGGTGGTGGTGTTGTCGTCGGTGATCCTCATCGGCGTTCGCGGTGAGCGCCTTCGTTCACCGGGCTCGATCGATTCGCCATTCAGTCGCGAGGGGGCGTTCCTCGCCAACAACGTGCTCTTCAGCATCTTCGCCTTCGTGGTGCTGCTCGGCACCGTCTTCCCGCTCGTGGTGGAGGTTCTCGACGATCGTCGGCTGGTGGTGGGTTCGCC
>Ga0169931_10001608_pt1 | contig 37155 bp, 39 predicted proteins | sample Kivu_15m_20L_FD_129675 | JGI IMG/M metagenome (GOLD analysis project Ga0169931, IMG submission 129675) | Freshwater microbial communities from Lake Kivu, Western Province, Rwanda to study Microbial Dark Matter (Phase II) - Kivu_15m_20L... | ecosystem: Environmental > Aquatic > Freshwater > Lake...
AGCAGGTGCTGGAGCAGGTGCTGGAGCAGGTGCTGGAGCAGGTGCTGGAGCAGGTGCTGGAGCAGGTGCTGGAGCAGGTGCTGGAGCAGGTGCTGGAGCAGGTGCTGGAGCAGGTGCTGGAGCCGATGTCTCGATTGTTGAAAATGACAGAGCAAATGCCACCATTGCAACAGTGAATCCTATTGCGAAGGCAATGCCAAATTTGTCTGCAGTTGTCATGTCGCTTGTGACATTTAAACAGTAAATAAAGCTAATTGCACAAAGTAGAAACAACGCCTACCTCATGACCATTTCGAGTTGATAATTGGGTGGCTTGAGTGGATTTCTCTATAATTTTAGCAGCTTTGGTATTCGCAACAGTTTATGGCATGATCATAGTGCGTAATGTGAGGGGAATTCATTTCCCAATATGGCTTACAATGTCTTTTGGCGCATTGTCCGTCTTGGCGCTCAACTTAATCTCACCAGAGAACGCATACTACGCAATCAACTTTGAAATGCTGGCATTTCTCTTTGGAATGTTTGCACTTGTAGCAGGACTTGAAACATCTGGATTTTTAAAATATGTAACAACGAAGATCCTGGCACGAGCTAGGACTCCAAACGGCATCATATTCTTCATCTTAGTCGTTCTGGGCGTCTTGTCTGCATTTCTTATTAATGACACAATTGCATTGGCAGCAACCCCTGTAGTTATAGGTCTTGCAACACAGATGAAAATAAGACCCACCCCGCTTCTGATAACTCTGGCATTTGGCATAACGATTGGAAGTATGTTAACTCCAATTGGTAACCCACAGAATCTTCTTATCTCACTGGGAAGTGGAATGGATTACCCTTTTTTGAATTTTGTTTTGTATCTGGGAGGTCCTACTATATCATGCCTCTTTGTGACATATTTTATCATCGTAAAGTTTTACAAAAAACAACTAAATTCAATAGTTATTCCTTCGTCGCAAATAACAACCGTTGTTGAGTATCCGTACTTGGCAAAAATTCCAATAATCACGACAGTGTCTGTTATAGTAACGTTCTTTGCTTTGGGTATAACTCGCTCGCTGGGATTTGAAACGCACATTCATTTTAGCCATGTTGCACTCTTTGGTGGACTATTACTCCTTGCAGTTAGCAAACAACGGAAAAAAATATTCGCGGAGATAAACTGGAAAATAATCGTATTTTTTATGGCAATGTTCGTTTTCATGGCTGCGATGTGGGAATCACAGCTCATCGAAATTCTCTCGTCATTTTTGCCACCATTAAACGCCGGTGACGATTTTTCAACAATGATTGGAATAACTGTGACAAGTGTGAGTCTAAGCCAGGTGATGAGCAATGTACCGTTTGTAGCAGTATACGTACCGGTAATGAACAGTCTGGGCTTTGATGGACAAGATACCGTATTTTGGATAACATTGGCTGCTGCAAGTACGCTTGCTGGTAATCTAACCATTCTTGGGGCTGCCAGCAATATCCTGATAATTGAAGAAGCAGAGAAGAGAAACACTAGGGCATTTGGTTTTTGGGAGTTTTTAAAAATTGGCTCTGTTGTTACTGTGACAAATATTGCAGTTTTATGCGTCTTTTTATCGATGTATCTTTTGCTCTAGGCGCCTATGTTATTTTGCATGTACCTGCTCTGTTATTGTGGCTATGAATAGATTCAGCTGATCATACATGTGCGAAAAATACTCATGCGGGTTGTCCGAACACTCTGTAAATGTAAGATAGTTCTTGCGGTTTCGTAAGGTGTAGGACATTAGAATTTGACCTTTGCCGATTTTAATGACAAATCCGTGCATAGCTTGGTTTCGGAGGCTTTGAAGCTTCCATAAACTGCTTTTCTTCACAACTATTGAATCATGTTCAAAGGTAGGGGTTGTAAAAAAATCGGCAATTGTCGCCTTTACTTTTCCCTGTTTGCCTGAATCTGTTAGGTGTTTTCTTAACCCGTGGATGTAGAATACATTTTTCTTATCAAATACTCGGAATTTGTCATTGATCTTTCTTTTTACAATATCTATTGCACTTGATGAGAAAAACAAAAAGCCTTCAATGTCTGCCTCTAACTCTGCAAATTCCATATTTTTGCCAGGGACCTCATCTGGAATATTTTCAAGAAAGTGCATGGCCATGGATGTTTTAAACAGCAGGGCGTTATCTGCTGGATTTTTGAAAACATCCATTCGCTTACTCATACTGTCTTTTCTAGCTGATTCAGTTTATCATGCTTTTCTATGCTAAAACGTAAATCCGTCTCTTAACATGGTGCGTAGTTCTCGCGCGTGATCGTAGTTTTTAATCAGCCTTAGATTTTCGAGCAAGGTCTCAATTGCGGTGCACTGGTTTTTTGAGAATTGGTAAAAGCATTCGAGCACATCTTCGTACGATTTTGACGATTTGTACTGGGCCTGGAAGTTTTCTGACATTACGTGGTAGTTATACAGGAAGGCCCTGATTGGTTCTTGAACGCTTACGGATGAGTCAAATCGAAGTATGTTTATCAGTAATTTTTCCAATCTGTTGTCTAGTTGAGCCTCGTAAATTGCTTGGTAGATGCTTGATATCGTCAGATCATTATTCTCTAAAAAAGCAAAATAAAACTATCGAGGTGAACAACTTACAAATGTTTGATCTCGGTATGTTGTTTTGGATATCTTTACACAAACATCATCTATGTGTGTCTGTAGTGGTTAGGGTCATGGTGCTTATTATGCCATTTATCCTGCGTATCTTGTTGGTAATTACGTCCTCCAACTCTTTTTGCGTTTGGGCATCTATCTTGCACACTATTTCATAATACCCGAAAACGTCGTTTGCCTCTTTTATTGCTGGTATGTACTTTAGGTTGCGTATTATGTACTGTGTATGGGTCGGATCACAGTGTATTATGACAAAAGCTATTGGCATCTATCTTTTTTCATCTACCATCATCGTTATGGCCGACTCTATGTTCTCAATTCTTCTGAGTCTTTCTAGAACGATATCTCTCAGAACATCGTCGCTTTTTGCTGAAATCTTTACCACGATGTCATATACGCCAAACACCATTTGTGCTTCATGAGGGAGATTAGCTTGCTCCAAAACTGTTTTTATCTTATTTAGAACGTCTATCTCGTGTTTCATTCTGGTGTTGACCAGAAAATAGGCAGTGGACAACTAACCCTGACCTTCCACCACCATGAGGGTAAGCGTAGAGCGTATCCTGTCCATCTTTCTGATCTTCCAAGTTATTATCTCCCGCAATCTCTCAACTGACGCCGTTTCAATCTTTACCAAAACATCATATGCCCCAAAAACCCCTCTGACTTCTTTGATTTCGTCAATTGACTTTACCTGGTCTATGACTTTTTGTTCTGAGCCCATCTCGCAGTTGATCAAGACAAATGCAGTTGCCATGTCACATCCCGGCCGGTGTGGACATGCCTGATGATTTCATGACGCAGTATCATATTGGGCGTATTTATCCTCGGTCATTAAAAAATTAAAAATTTATCAAAGAATATTGCGAGTTTCTTTACAAATATTAATCAAGTTTTGTTTTTTGCATACGCAGAGATCGATTGAATTTAACTCCAAATCGGTGAGCTTCATCCCTTGCAAACTGAAGCACCTTGAGTGACTGCCGGTCTTTTGGAATTATGATTGGATCTTTTTTCTTTGGCACAAAGATCTCCTCATTCTCTTTTGCCAGAGATGCGACTGGAATATGTAATCCAAGACTTGACAAAGCGTCCGTGGCCGAACTTAGCTGTCCCCTTCCGCCATCTATGAGAACTAAATCGGGCATCTGGGTTTTTTCATTATCCAGTCTGAAATATCTGCGCTTTACCACTTCGTTTATCATCGCAAAATCGTTGCGCCCTTTGACTGTTTTTATCTTGAACTTTCTGTAGCCTGATTTATCCGGCGTGCCGTCCACAAATCTGGACATGGAGCCCACTGCGTAATCCGCTCCGTGATTTGATATGTCAAAACACTCTATTATTTTGGGTATGCTGGGCAAACTGAGTGCCTGCTGCAACTCTATTAGCTCTGGCTTGTTGCCTTTTGCCACTATCAGATCAAGATTTTTTAAAATCAATTGTATCATCTCCTTTCTCCTACCGTTCCCAGGAGTCCTGATTTTGACTGAAAATCCCGCGTTTTTTGAGAGCATTTTCTCAAGCGTTGTTACGTTGTCCGGCAGCTGGTTGACTAGGATCATGGGGGGAATCTGGCTTGTCGTGTAATACTGGAATATAAAATTCGAAAATGTGTTATCCCCGACCAAATCAAAGGAAAATTTATTGCTGTCACGTATTACTCCGTTTATCTTTTTGAAATTCATCACAGTTGCAGTCTGATCCATGACTCTTATTCCGAAATATTCCTCATCGTGGCTCTGTATGTTTTCCATTTTTTGCCTAGTGTTGAGGCCGTTTAGCCGGCGTAAGGTGTCGCGGATTTCTCTGGCACGCTCAAATTCCATATTTTCTGAAGCCTCCCTCATCTCACTTTCAAGCTTTTTAGAATATTCATGAAGGTCTTTGCCGCCGAGCGTTGCTTGCAGATCCCTTACATGCTCTTGGTATCTGGTTCGACCTTCCTCGAATTCGCACGGTGCCTCGCAATTTCCAAGATGGTACTCAAGACACGCCTTCTTTGGTAGCCTTTTACATATTCTGATCTTGAATGTTTTTCTTAAGGAGCCGATGGTGAGCAGTTTTGAGCTTCCTTGAGTGAATGGCCCAAAAATTTTGCCGCCACCAAGAAACTTACCGCCACGTGTCCTCCTCGCAACGACCAACCTCGGAAATGTCTCATCTGTCAGCCTTAGGTACGTGTACCTTTGCTGATCCTTTAACTCGATGTTGAAGATCGGTCTGTACTGCTTTATCATGTTTGATTCCAACAGGAATGCCTCGCTCTCATTGTCTGTAAGAACGAATTCAATGTCTGATATTTTTTCTACAAGCTTCTGCGTTTTGTAGTTTTGATTTTTTAGAAAATACGATCTGACTCTGTTTTTCAGGTTCTTTGCCTTTCCTATGTAGATCACAGTTCCTGCCCTGTCTTTCATTAGGTAGATTCCCGTCTGGCTTGGAATGTCGATGTTTTTGATATCTAGTGTCAATTTATGATCTTCTTTAGGTATTGCCCAGTATGGCTTTTTGTGCTCTTTGCCACGTCTTCTGGCCTTCCGGTGGCAATTATCTGTCCGCCCTTGTCTCCTCCCTCCGGACCCAAGTCAACTATCCAGTCGGAATTCCTGATTACATCCATGTTGTGCTCTATTACTACTACGGTATTTCCTAGATTGACCAGTCTGTTTAACACATCCAGCAGCTTTTGAACATCTGCAAAATGTAGTCCCGTGGTTGGCTCATCTAGTATGTATAATGTCTTTCCTGTGTCGCGTTTTGAGAGCTCAGACGCCAACTTTACCCTTTGAGCCTCTCCCCCGGATAATGTGGTCGAAGATTGTCCCAGCTTGATGTATCCAAGACCAACGTCATAAACTGTTTGAAGCATTCTTTTGATTCGTGGAATGTTCTCAAAAAACTGGAGGGCCTCTTCTACAGTCATGTCTAATATGTCGGCTATGTTTTTGCCCTTGTACAATACCGCGAGCGTTTCCGTATTGTATCGTTTTCCCTTACACTCATCACACCTCACATACACGTCTGAGAGAAATTGCATCTCTATTTTTTTCACTCCGTCTCCCTCACAAGCAAAACACCTTCCATCTGCCACGTTAAACGAAAATTGTCCTGGTGCATAACCTCTCTCTTTTGACGTCTCTGTATTTGCAAAAAGATCCCTTATGTGGGTGAACACTCCTATGTATGTGGCTGGATTTGATCTGGGCGTCCTTCCGATGGGAGACTGGTCTATTGCTATGACCTTGTCGATGTTCTCCACTCCAGTGATCTCCTTGTGTTTTCCAGGTTTTTCATTGGTTTTGTAAAAATGAGTTGCAAGCGATTTGAGCAAAATCTCATTGACTAAGGTGGATTTTCCGGAACCCGAAACTCCGGTTACCGTGATGAGCAGGCCAAGCGGGAACTCTACTGTGATGTTCTTGAGGTTGTTTTCAGCTGCTCCTTTCAGGACTATCTTGCCCACCTGGTTACGCTTTTTGCCATCAAGTTTGATTAGGTTCTTGTCCTTCAGATAATCGCCAGTTACTGATTTGTGATTGTTTAGGATCTGCTTTACGGTTCCCTCAAAAACGACGCTTCCTCCGTGGATTCCGGCGCCAGGTCCTAGGTCAACTATCCAGTCGGCATTGCGTATTACCTCCTCGTCGTGTTCCACAACTATTATCGTGTTCCCAAGGTCCCTAAGCTTTACGAGCGTCTTGATTAGCCTTGCATTGTCGCGTTGGTGCAGCCCTATTGTTGGCTCATCGAGTACATACAAAACCCCTGTGAGGTTGGAGCCTATCTGAGTTGCAAGTCTTATCCTTTGCGATTCACCACCTGATAGCGTGCTGCTCTGCCTGTTAAGAGTGAGATAGTCAAGACCGACGTTCTTTAGGAATTCAAGTCTCTCTATGATCTCCTTTAGGATGTCTTTTGCAATGTATCTTTCCGTCTCTGTAAGCTTGATTTTTTTGAAAAAATCATAACAGTCGTCAATCGAAAGATCACACACGTCGGAAATTCCCATTCCGTTGACGTTGACTGCCAGAGCCTCCGGCTTTAGCTTCTTTCCACCGCATTCACTACACGGTATGTCACGCATGAATTGTTTTAGCCACTCTCTTTTTGACTCCGAGTCGGTTTCCATGAATAATCTGTGCAGGGTATTCAGTACGCCCTCAAAGGCGTTGGTATACTCCCAAAACGAGTCGCTTGACTGTGATTCGTATTGATAGTGAATCATCTGCGATGTCCCGTGCAGTATTATCTTGATCTGCTCTTGCGTCATCTTGTTGATGGGCGTCATGAGATCAAATCCAAACTTCTTTCCAACAGCCCTTAATTCCTGCTTTCTGAATGACGAAAACCTGCCGTTCCATGGAACTATTGCTCCGTCTAAGATTGATTTGGCCCTGTCTGGTATTACTAGGTCGGGATCGAATTCCATCTTTAGTCCCAAACCATTGCATGCTTTGCACGAGCCAAACGGCGAGTTGAATGAAAATGTTCTTGGTTCTATCTCGCCTATAGTCACTCCGCAGTACGGGCAAGCGTTATTTTGCGAGAATATCTTCTCATCGGAATCGGTGGCAATCAAAACCGAACCCTTGGCTGCCTTTAATGCGGTTTGAATTGCCTCAAACAGCCTTGATTTTTCTGACTTGCTCGCCTCCAGTCTGTCCACAATTATCTCAATATTGTGCCATTTTTGCTTGTCCAGCGTTGGAACCTCATCCAAAAGTGCCACCTGACCATCTACTCGGGTTCTTGAATATCCGTCCTTTTTCATCTGTTCGAACAGCTTTTCATAAGTTCCCTTTTTTCTTTGAACCAGTGGGGCCAGCACCATGATCTGCTTCTCTGCAAAGTCTTTGAAGATGGACTCGCAGATTGACTCTATTGACTGGTTTGATATTCTTCTGCTGCATTTTGGGCAGTGAGGGATCCCAATTCTGGCGTAAAGCAGTCTTAGGTAGTCATAAATCTCAGTAGTGGTCCCAACCGTGGAACGGGGGTTTTTTGAAGTTGTTTTTTGTTGGATGGATATTGCCGGAGATAGTCCCTCTATCGAATCCACATCAGGCTTGTCCATCATCTCCAAAAACTGCCTTGCATAAGCTGAAAGCGATTCTACGTACCTTCTTTGGCCCTCTGCATATATGGTGTCAAACGCCAAGGTTGATTTTCCAGAGCCTGACAGCCCCGATATTATTACAAGCTTGTTCTTTGGTATGTTTAGGTTCAGGTTTTTTAGATTATGGTGCCTTGCCCCCCTAATTTTTAACAAATCGTGCTGATAATTTGACATGTATTTAGCGCCTTATGTGATCGGTTGTACAACTGAGGCATCTGCGGCATGTAAAACACATCAAACTGACTTTCACCGCCTTACTACGGCAAAAGATCAATTTCTAGCTTTTATTGTAATTATAGGTGATTCTTGGCTGGCGATGAATTGACCAAGTTTGACGATTGACTGCATGCTCTGGGAACTTATGCCGTGTATGGCGTTTGCCAAAGTCGGTATTTTGGCGCTATGTAGTTGCCGCCGCACTTTTCTTTTCCAACTCGATCCGTATTCTGCGTAATCTGTCCCTGCACTCTATTGCCCTCTCAAAGTCTAGCTCTTCTGCGTATCTCTTCATCAAAGCTTCTACTTCTATTGATTCGCCGTTTAGATCGTGCATAGTCTTGTTCTTTGTCTCATCAAGCGTGGCTGTCTGCTCTGGAATTGACTTGATTATTGTCTTTGGGGTTATGTTGTGGGCTTTGTTATACTCGATCTGTTTTGCCTGCCTTCTCTCCGTCTCCTCTATTGCCGCCTTCATTGACTTTGTCATGGTGTCTGCGTATAGTATGACGGATCCGGCCGAATTTCTTGCAGCCCTGCCGAAAGTCTGAATCAGGCTTGTATAGTTTCTCAAAAAGCCCTCCTTGTCGGCATCTAGTATTGCAACTAGAGCAACTTCAGGGATATCCAGTCCCTCTCTTAGCAGATTTATGCCCACTAGAACGTCAAACTCGCCAAGTCTTAGCTGCCTTATCAGCTCGGTCCTCTGTAGGCCGTCTATTTCAGAGTGAAGATAACGAACCTTGATTTCCTTCTTTGCCAGGTATTCTGCCAAATCTTCTGCCATTCTCTTGGTGAGGGTCGTAACCAAAACTCTCTTGTTATCGTTTGTCCTTTTTTTGATCTCTTGTATCAAATCATCCATCTGATCCTTGGTGGATCGTACCTCAATAGATGGATCAACCAATCCTGTCGGGCGTACAAGCTGTTCTGCAACTTGGAACGATTTTTCAATTTCATATTTGGACGGCGTGGCTGAAACAAAAATGCAGTTTTTGATATACTGCTCAAACTCCTCAAACTTTAGAGGTCTGTTGTCAAACGCGCTTGGAAGTCGAAATCCGTAATCGACAAGTGATTTTTTCCTTGTATAGTCGCCTCCATACATTGCATGTAGCTGTGGTACTGTCACATGGCATTCGTCTATCACAAGCAGAAAATCGTCGCCAAAAAAGTCCAAAAGGCAGAATGCCTTCTCCCCCGGTTTCCTTCCATCGAAATGGCGGGAATAGTTTTCAATCCCCGAACAGTAACCAAGTTCTTCAATCATCTCCAAGTCAAACTTGGTGCGCATCTCTAGTCTCTGTCGTTCCAACTCGTTCAGTTCTGCCTTGCGACGCTTTAGCTCTGCTCGGATTGATTTGACTGCTCGTTGCCTTACATCGTTTGCAACAAGATAGTGCTTTGCTGGAAAGATTTTGATGGAGTTCAGTTTCCGTTTTTCTTTTAGCGAAACGCTGTCTAGGACGACTATCTTCTCTACTTCGTCTCCAAACAAGGTGATTCTTATCATATCGTCTGAATAGGCGGGGATTATGTCGATCGTGTCCCCCCTAACTCTGAAATTTCCAGGGGCTACCTCCAAATCATTTCGTTCATACCTTGCATTGATGAGTTTTTTTATCAATTCAGAGCGTTTGTACATTCCTCCGGCAGTTACCGTAGTTGCCATCTCCTCCCAGTCTTTTGGCGAACCAAGAGAATAGATACAAGAGACGGTGGCTACGATGATGGTTGGCTCGCCGGAAAGAAGCATTGCAGTTGCCTCCAGCCTCATTTTTTCAATTTTTTCGTTGATTTCGGTGTCTTTTTCTATGTATGTGTCTGTCTGCGGCATGTAGCTTTCCGGTTGGTAATAGTCGTAATACGACACAAAGTAGCCTACGTTGTTTTTGGGGAAAAACTGCTTTAACTCTGAGAACAACTGCGCTGCAAGCGTCTTGTTGTGTGATATCACGAGCGTGTTTTTTCCAGTCTTTGCAATCACGTTTGCAACTGTAAATGTCTTGCCGCTCCCAGTAACACCAAGAAGCGTCTGCACCCTGTTCTCTTTTACGCCCTCCACAAGCTTTTCAATAGCTTGAGGCTGATCTCCGGTAGGCTTGAAGTCTGATGCCATCTCAAACGACTCAGTCCGTTGCAACAGATCCGATCGTCCAAATCGAAATATAAGGTAATTGCGGCACGTCGTCAGTATGTGTATGTAGTGTACTGAGAATTCATACGTTCATCTTTTAATCTATTTTCGAAGACCAGTTCTGTTTGCAAGGGGAGAATCGCTCGCATCTGATCGGAATCTCGTGCATCACGATAACGCTTTTTGCGGCATTTTGGTTATTCGGGCTTGGTGAAAAAATATTTTTTCAAAAATCACACCAAGAGGCACTGCCAAACTTAGAGCATGTTGTATCTGTGCCCTCGCCGCAAGTCCAGCCCCAACAGGCGTCTGAAACAACAACTGAATCATCAGCACAAAGGAATCTTCCCACAACATCCGGTCCAAGCGGAACGTTTGGGAAAAGACTGGAGTCGGTGTCTGGCGTGGAGCAGGATCGTCTTTCCGCCTTGGAGTCGAGGACTTTTAGACTTGATTTGAAGGGATCCGCATTTCTCACTCCGTCGACGGTGTCAAAGGATGCATCATTGACTGTCAAGATGGCTCCGATATCTGGCACAAAACTTGAGAGCTTTGAAGTAAAGGAGGCTAAAATAATGATAGCAAACACCGCAATGACACTAAAAAGCACCGCAGTAAGCGTAACTGATCAAAAATTGACCATGCTCATTACCTCGGAAGGTGTCGGAGAGTTTACAATCTATGCACATCTTGGCAAAAAAGTGGTCTCAGATGGCAACTACCGGCAGGACGTGGCGCTTAATGACCAGACTTTCTACCTTCCAAAGAAAAGCGTTCCGTACAAACTTGTGATGAGCGGAACTCTTACCTCAATATCACCATGACGGCTCACTGATGATTCTGACATCACTTCCTACTGTGTCAAAACCCATTACCTTTAATGCCTCTTCTGCGCCCCTTGCATTTCGTTTGAGTATTTTTCGTGCAAGCTCTATCCTGGAGCCTCTGTCTACATGCTGTCCGATCTTGTATTTCCCACGAATCGTATTGGGTATTACCTTGATTATTGCTACCTCGTCAACTACTTCCATGTCTGGCCTGATATCTTCATAGTTTCCCTCGGGCTGGTATTTCCTCATGAGTGCATTTAGAGCCATTGATTTTTCACTCTTGTCGAGAACAATTACTCCCATGCCTTTGATCACCACGCTGATGTATAGGGTGTCTGCCTGTGAGGCGTCAGTTGGTGAGGTAAAGTATGACGGCAGAAATGCTATCTCTCGGTCCACTTCGAATCCAACTTTTTCATTCATCTTTATGTTTTCCAGTTTTTCACCCCTTGTATGAGAATGCATGTATACTGCATCGTTGACAAAAGCGAAATTCATTGGGATTATCTGGGGGAACCCATCTTTGTCAACTGTTCCTATCCTACCTACGTGTTCTTCGTTTAGAAACTCTGCAATCTTTTGCTTTGATTTTATTTCCAGTCTGCCTAATAGCTGCATAGATGGGGGTAATACTGATCATAAAAAAAGATACCCGATCATGTGGCGGGCTTGGGGAAAATCTGCCCCAAGCCCTGGGTACATGTGTTGGTTGGCATGAGTCTGCTAAACTCTCTATTCTAACTGCGTTGTTTTTTAAATAAAATAATTGCGTAGGATTTGTCAGTGGAAGTTTAGGAATAAGACCACTCGTAGATTGAAAACGCAAGGCCTTCATCTTTTTCTGAATCCACGATTTTCTTCTCAAACACCATTCTGTATACGACCGAATCATCCTGTATGATGTTCATGCCCGGATCTGCGTCTTTCCCAGATGACATCTCTTTTGATAGAACTGCAAGCAAGACGTTTGATAGCGAATCGAGATCCTTCTTTGCATGGTTTGAATTTTTTTGCAAGAAAAACTCGACGTTGATCCACAGGGGTTTTCCGGCACATCTTTTTCTGACACCGTCTATGTTTTTGCCCATCTTGGTCTCGATTGTATCCTTGATGCGTCTTTTTCCTTCTTTGGCGCTTTTACCCGCGATGGCAGGAACAAATCCTCTTACCTGTATGTTTTGTAATAATACATCGCCCTTCATGCGTTTGGTTGTCTTTGTCTGGATTTAAGTCACCTGCAAACAAAATCTGATCTGGATGTTTACTTTTTCGATTTGAAGGATCTTAAAAGGCAATTGGCTTTTGTTTAAAAAAACCAAGTGTCTCATTTAGGCCGTCAAGCAGTCTCTCAATCCCGGGTGTGCCTGCCTTGTTTTCAACAACCTTTCTTTTCAGGATGTTCAGAAGGTGTATGTTCTGCTTGAGCATCTTTGCCCTTTTTGTCTTAGACATTTCTGTCTCTTTTATAAATTTGAGATTGGCAGATGCCTCACAAAGTTTGATTAAAACCGCACCCCATGGAGCTTCCTGCATCTGTTTTACGTACTGTTCTTGTTGCCTTTGCCTAGGCAGGGTCATGTCTTTTGAAATTGATACTACGACTGTGGCAATCTCACGCCCGAACCTTGAGAAGATCTCGTCAAAGCCGGATCTGGCATTATACAAATACGCCGCACATAAGATGTTCTCGTCTGTGACTCCTATTGATTTTAGTCGGAATACTATGCTTTTACAAAACGCAACATCGACATTTTTTGTTCTGGCATAAGCTTCGGCATCCTCAAGTCTTGGCATCTAGCGCGTCTGAACCTTCTAGTATTTTTCTTTAAGGTACGGCATTATTTTGGAGGCAAACTTGTCAATTGATCCGAAATAGTTGGAGCCCCAGAACCTGATGACAAAGTGGTTCACACCTGCCTTTACGAATCTCTCAAACACCGGAATAACGTCATCCGGCGTTCCTACGGCAACTGATGATCTTGCAATCGCATCTGGGATTGTAGTTGCAGCCTCTCTCATTTTCACAATCCATTCTTGGTTTGACATCGAGTATTCGGTGAAATATTTTTTAAAGTCAAACCCTTCTATTTGCTTTAAGTTGTGGACGCGTAATACTTCTGGCTTGAAAAGGCTCACCTTGACAGCTTCCTTCATCTTTGCCCAAGATTCCTCGGCATCCTCTGAGAAATAAACATCGATATCTAATGCGTACTGGAAGTTCTCCTGATCCTCTTTTGATCTCCCGCTGTCCTGCATTGATTTCTTTATCACTCTGGCATGATCTTCAAACAGTTCGGGAGTGTATCCTATGGGGAGCCAGCCGTCCCCGTACTTGCCTGTCATCTGTAAAGTCCTTTGACCTCCAGCTGCCATGTATACTGGGGGATGTGGATTTCGAACCGGTTTTGCCTGAAGGCACGCTTGGTTGAGCTGATAGTATTTTCCGTCAAAATCAACGCGGTGTTCAGGATCTGACTCGAATAGCTTTTTTATGACCTGAAGCTGCTCCTCCCATTTGCTCACCGGATTGTCAAACGGAATGTTGAACTCTTTTAAATTCTGGGCCTCGCCAGCACCAATTCCCAATATTGCTCTGCCCTTTGATATTCTGTCTAAGGTAATGGATGCCAGGGCTATGTTTGATGGGTGCCTGCGAATTGCGTCTGTGACACAAGTTCCAAGTTCGACATTTTGCGTTGTTGCAGCAATTGCCGAAAGCATAACCCACGGGTCGTTCACTATGGCCTTTGACCATTGCGGAACGTTTGAGTGGTCCATGTAGAAAATTGAGTCGTATCCCGTTCTGTCAGCAAGCAAGCAGGCAGTCAAAATCTGGTCTTCTGAAAATCCGGCACGAGCGACGTTTAGACCGTTTTGAATCCCGAACTTTAACATCTTTTTTCTGGTCAGACGTGGCGATATTTAAGTTTAGAAGGGACGGGGAAACACCGCTGCTAATAAAAGAAAGTTTTAGAGTCTTCCATCTACGATGTCTTTAAGACACTGGACGACATCTTCTTTTGTGACTGGTCTGGGATTTGGATCCAAGTGACCTTTATCGGTCATGACCACGTCTGCTGCCTGCTCGACCGGCGCTTTCAAGGCAAGTCTGTCGAACTTTAGCTTTTCAATGACTTCTTTGAACCTGTCATAGAAAATCGACTTGTTAAACTTGTGTGCCACGGTAGTGCATGATGACAGTGAGTAGCCGTGCGGTACGCCCTCGTTTGAGAATACGTACGACAATGCATGTCCAAGCGTAGTTGAACAGTTGCCAAATCCTATGCCCGATATCATGGAGCCGTATGGATAATTCTCCGGCTTGTTGTTCATTATTGCATCGTACAATACTTCGAAGGCCTCCTTGCACATGGTTCTTGTAAACTCGTTACCAAGCTTACTATCGTATCCCTCGGTTGCCTGTGCGCAAGCATCACATACAGAATTTTTGACTATCTGTTCAGGCGTTCCTTCCATAAAATACGCGTCAACTACAGCCCTGTCTGCAAGAAATCTGTCTTCTCGTAGCAGTTTCTTTTTTCCATCAAACTTGAGTACGCAGTATGTGGTCATTTCAGCACCGGTTCCAAATGTTGTCGGGATCAGAATTTTCTCTAGTCTCATTTCCGATCCGGCATATTTTGCAACATCTAGTGAGCTTCCTCCACCAAGACCTATTATGCATGATGGATTCTTACCTCTGAATTCTGAAATTACGTTATTGACTGTCTCAATTGACGGTTCCGGCTCTACCTTGTCAAAGAGCATATAATCCTGAAGTCCCATCCTGCCGATCCATTTCTCTGAAATCTGTGGTGGCGCGGTAGTGACTACGAGTGCGTTTTTTGGATAGTCTGCCTCTGAGAGTGCGTCTTTGCCAAAGTGTATGATCTTCGGAATTCTAATTGTGTGCATATTTTGGTGGTAAACTTGTATCACTATTATACCTTACATGACGAAATTACTTCGCCTATCAGCCTTGATGCCAAATGTGATGTCATATCGTTAAAATCCCTTGGGGGACACACTTCCATGATATCCATGCCGACCACTCCACGTGAAACGATTTTTTTAACCATGTATAGTGCATCTGGGCCGTAAATGCCGAATGAGACTGGAACTGAGACGCCTGGGGCGTGTGCGGGATCTAGACAATCCATGTCAAACGATATGTAGACGTTTTCTTTTATTGTGTCTGTTATCATTTTTGATGTCTCCGCAATGCCTTTTTCTAGCACTTCAATTGGCGTGATCACTTTGATTCCGTACTTTTTCAGATTGGCAATCTCCTCCTCTTCGGGGCTTCTGATTCCTATTTGCAGGCTTGATTTTGTATCGATAATCTCAAGCGAGTCAGTAATCACCGAGCCATAGTAGTTTCTTGTATGTGACACAAAGTCTGGGTGGGCGTCAAAGTAGACAAGCGAGATTTTGCCGTGCTTTTTTGCTATTTCTTTTAGAATGGGGGTGGTGTTGGAATGATCGCCGCCTATGCCTATGGGGATCTTCGGAAACGACATTATTTTTTCAAACACCTGTGGGATTTGCCGTTTTTTGATGTTCCCGTAATCGTAAACCTTGGTACTGCCAAGCCCGTATGTGGGTAGTGCAAGGCATTTCATCTTGTGTTCTGTGTAAACATCTCGCTCATTAGATACCCTCCTGATGGCAGATGGAGCCTTTGAGGTTCCCGTTAATCTGGCATGTGAGCCTGACTCGTCTTGTATGCCAACTACTACGATTTGGGATTGTTCAAGATCTGGCGTATTTGCCCAGCTGATCTTACTCTCTCTATTAATCATGCCCTTCAAATCGAATTGCAGATTGCCTGATGGGGGTTATAAAATAACTCTTTCTACACCAAATAACTTTGTATTGCCGTCGGTACAGCTGATCTTAAATCTGCTTAAGTCTGCTTAAATGAAGTGGCTTCGGTGATCAAAAACAAAAAGGATCTACCTGATAATGTAAAAGACACAATACAAATAATTGATGCAGGTCTTGAGGCAGCAACCCCTGCAAAATTCCTTAGCCGATTCATCACAAAGGACATGCTGAAGACTGATGGGAAGTTTGTACCACTATCAAGCCATGGTGGAACATACATTGTTGCGGTCGGCAAGGCCGCAGATTCAATGACAAGGTTTGCGTGTGAACGTATCTCGATATCTGGAGGAATCGTTGTGGTGCCAAAGTATTACTCTCAAAAAATAGGACAGGATCTGACTCTTATCAGATCATCCCATCCAGTTCCGACTCAAAGCAGCGTACGTGCTGCAAGGTCAATCATCTCGTTTCTGAATGAGCGGAAAAAAAATGATCTGATCCTGTTTTTCGTGTCTGGCGGGGCCTCATCTTTGGTATCTCTGCCATCACTGATAACACTCAAACAAAAGCAAACCCTGAACCGGATTTTACTCCAATGTGGCGCTACAATAGGTGAGTTGAACGCTCTAAGGAAGCATTTCTCACAGATAAAGGGGGGCAGAATCCTGAATTCCCTCCAATGCCCTGCAGTTTCGTTCGTGATGTCTGATGTTGTGGGTGATGATCTTTCTGTGATAGGTTCCGGGCTTACGTTTTGTGACAAATCCACCTTCTCCGACTGCCTTAAAATAATCAAAAAATACCGTCTCCAAGGCAAGGTGCCAAAACAGGTGCTTTGGGCTGTTGCACAGGGGGCAAAAGGCAAGATCCAGGAAACTCCAAAAAAACCAAAAATTCAGAACGTGATTGTAGCTACAAACTCTGACTGCCTCGTGGTTATGGCGAGCAAGGCTCGATCTCTTGGATATGCCACAAAAATAATGCCGCAACTGCAGGGGGATGTGGGCCTTGTCGCAAAAAAGATCCTAAAAAATCACTCATTTAGGAAAAAATCATGTCTTGTATTTGGGGGGGAGCCGACTGTGTTGGTTCGCGGGAGTGGTAAGGGCGGGAGGAACCAGGAACTGGTGTTGCGTCTGGTGAGCCAGAGCTCAAAACCGCTGATCGCCGCATCTGTGGGCACGGACGGAATCGACGGCAATACAAAATATGCGGGAGCCGTATTCTCTGGCCCTCTGGCAAAGAACACTGCACAAAGTTATCTGACCAAAAACGACTCTAGCGCTTTTTTTAAAAAACACGGCGGGTTGATTCTGACTGGGCCAACGCATACCAATCTTATGGATGTCGGCGTGGTCATTACAGAATGACCTATTAATTCGTAATGTGCCGACTGGGGGGGGGGATCTATGACATCACACGAGAATTGTTACAAGCACAATGCCTTTTGGAATCTTAGAGCATCTTTGTAGCCATGTTTTCCTCTGATTTGATTGACTCATAGATAAGATTGAGGTTCCTTTGAGTGGCAAGCTGATTTATCGATCTTTTTCGATGTTCTGCTAGCATATCGTGTGATCTGAAATCCGACGATAGGTGTTTGATCATCTCTGCCGAATCGAGCTTCATCCGAATCGTGTCGTGATTTTTTATTATGAATACTCCAATGCCCCAAAACATGCTTACGTGTAACGCGATATATTTTGACTGGATCTTGCTTACCTTGTCAACGTATGTGTCTACATGATCTCTGAATTGTTCATTAAGAATTTTTTCTGTTTTGATTGCCCATGCAATTCTTTTCTCATTGCCATCTGCATATAGAATATGTTCCATAGTCAATCAAAAAATCGTAGCTTGTCTATATAATTTGAATTAAGTTCTGAATAACAGACCCGAAAACATATCCTTGATGCAAAAATCATTCGCGTTCTTCACAAAGATGGTCGACGAACTCGTCCAGTTCTCAGATTCTGATCCTGAATTGGCAGAGGGAATAAAATGGCTTGATTCGCAAGCACAAAAAAAGGGCATAACATTTTACGAGATGGTCTTTCAGGTGCTCTACAAACATGACGTCTCTTCCCGTGCAAAACAGTGGCTTGACTCCAGAAATTAATGAATGATCTTCAACAAATAAAAAAAGAATTATCTATCCTTGCAGATCCAAAAAAGTCTAGATCATTTTCCAAGTTCTTCAAGACTGGCTCCGGTCAGTATGGGTACGGGGATGTGTTTGCAGGAATCTCTGTCCCGGATCAGCGTAAAGTGGCAAAAAAATCTGCGTCGCTGAGTCTGACTCATTTGAAACAATTACTTTCAAGCAAAATACATGAACACCGGCTGACGTCACTTTTCATACTGTCCTACAAATACGAGTGTGCTGACGATGCGGAGAAAAACAACTTAATTAGTTTTTATCTTAAGAACGTCCGGCATGTGAATAACTGGGATCTGGTGGATCATTCGGCGGTGGCTTTGCTTGGCAAACATGTTCTTAAAGTGCCACACGCATCTGCGGTTCTTTACGGATTTGCTAGATCGGACAATGTGTGGCAAAGACGGATCTCAATTGTGGCCACGCTGCCATTAATACGTGCAGGTGAGTTCGACGATGCGTTGCAGATATCGCAACTTTTGCTATGTGATGAACATGATCTGATCCACAAAGCAGTGGGTTGGATATTGCGTGAAATAGGAAAACAAAATCGTAGGGTACTAGAAGCGTTCCTAAATGTACATCTTACCATGCTGCCTAGAACTACACTCCGATACGCAATTGAATGCCTTCCAGAGAAAAAACGCCTATCGTACCTGCATAGATATTGACATGGTGTTAAATCCTATACTTTCTGGTCCCTCAACTCGCTTGCTCTTTTAAACTCCATTCTGTGTCTGCCTGGGATGACTTTTGTTTGAGGTTCGATCCGGGGCTTTGTTTTTGTCTTTACTCCTTTTGCTTTCTCGGCTTTTTACCGTAATCTTCCCATTTTATCCGGACCATTTGTCCCTGCTTGAATTTTAGTGTTAAATTTATTGGCGCAGATCTATTGGCTTGTACTCGCACCCTTGTGGGCCGCAATATTTTCCGACATATGTTGCCTTGGGCCTGTACAAAACCGGCTTTGGCGCTGCGCGCGCGAATTTCTCTTCCACCACATGCGCCGCCCATCCTGCCACTCTGGATATGGCGAATATGGGGGTGTTGAGATCTGGGGGAATCTGCAGCATATAGTATAATGACGCACTGTACAGATCTACATTGGGGTAGATGTCTATCCCCTTCTGTCTTTTCATCTCTCTGATGGTGGTCTCCTCGATAATCTCTGTTATGTCATACCATGGCTGTCCTGTTTTTTTTGCAAGCTTCTTTGACAGCTCTTTTAGTACCTGAGCTCGAGGATCGTATGTTTTGTATACTGCGTGGCCCATCCCCATTATTTTTTCTCCACGTGTTAGTCGTTCTTTTACCCATGACTCTGCATTGTCGACGGTTTTTATCTCGAGCAGCATCTTCATCACTTCGTGGTTTGCCCCTCCGTGCAGTGGGCCTGATAAGGCACCTATTGCAGCACTGACCGAGGAGTACATGTGTGCACCAGTTGACGCGACTTCGCGCGCAGCAAACGTAGATGCGTTGAATGTGTGGTCTGCATGCAAGATCAAACAAATGTCGAAAATCCTTTCTGTCTCAACATCTGGTTTTTCGCCAACTAACATGTTCAGAAAATTTGCAGCGTGGGACAACCTTGGGTCTGGATCGACTATGTCCTTGCCAGTCCTTACGCGTTCCCAGCTTGCCACAATTGTGGGTATTTTGGAAATTAAACTGATCGCGCTTTGATGATTAATCTGTTCTTCATTTTCGCCCTTGTCGTCATAATATCCTGCCAATGCAACCACAAATGCCTGCAACATCACCATGGGATCCGCATTCTTCCTCCAATTCCTCATGTTTGACTGCATCTGGCGGGGCATGTCACGGGCATCAATTAGGCGCTGGTTGAATTCTTCCAGTTCTGCCTTTGTGGGCAGCTTATCATTTAGAAGAAGAAACGCCGTCTCCTCAAAGGTGGAATTTTTTGTCAAGTCTAAAATATCATAACCTCGATAGATTAGCTTACCACGCTCACCGTCAATGTCTGATATCTTAGTGTCCGCAACCTCGATGTTTCTCAGGCCGATGTTTTTCGTGTCCAATTCTGTATTTTTGTCTGGAAATTTACTATTAAGTTTTGCATTCAAATTAAGTAATTAGTCTATTCTGACAAAGCTACGATCTATAGGCATATTTTTCATTCATTGTCATGACAACCGTAGAGCGAGAGTTCATGCAGCAGGTGGATAAGATGATTCTTGATGCAACCCCACAAACTCTTGCCAAACTTGCAGAAATTGACAAAAAATCACAACTATCTGCAACTACCTTCTATGATGTCTATCTGCATCTCTCTGAGGCGGATAAAAGGGGCATTATAGTTTCAAATAACGCGACAAAAAACGAATAACTCTGTTTTTTGGTTTAAATATAGCAGTCAGAGACTGCGTGTGTGACTGCCTCAAAAAAGACTGTGAAATCTGCGAAGAAAACCAAAGTCCTGTGCCTTTCTCACATGGAAGATGCAGACGGTGTTAGCTCCGCGGCATTAATCAGGCAGGCGTTTGGAGGGGATACCATTCTAGTTGACTATCCTGGCCTGATGCCTGCAGTTGAATCACTATCACAAGACGAGAATCTAAAGTCGTTATACATCTGCGATTTGGGACTGAGTAAAAATAACCAAGAAAAGTTTGTTGAAGTTCTTTCCGCGTTGAAGAAAAACAAGGTGTCGATAACCTACATCGATCATCATGATATCGACCCTGAGATTGTCAAAAGGCTGCAAAAAGCCAAAGTCAAGATCATTCATGACGTTAACGAATGCACTACGGTGCAAGTATATGATGCGTATAAGACAAAGCTATCTGCTCACTCTTCTTTCGTAGCCGCATGTGCTGCGATAACAGACTATATGGAAGACCGACCCAAAGGCTCCAAACTGTTGCAAATCTACGACCGACAGTTTGCGCTGATTTCTGCAACCGTACTCACTTACAACATAGTTGGCCATCAAAAGGATCCTGACTATCTCTTGTATTTGGTCGAAGTTCTGAGTGAATCAAAGTACCCTCATGAGATTCCAAATTCATTTGAATTTGCCCAAATTCAAGTCGAGAAGCTTGCCGGTATGATTGCCAAGGTCAAAAAATCTCTAAAGAAAATGAAGAATCTCGGATATATGGAAATCACGGATGCCGGTGCAAGCGGTGCGGTGAACTTTGTTCTGGGCTTGTCTGGCAGAGACGTAGGCGTTGCGTACAAAGAAAGAGTGGATCATGGGATTTATGCCGTATCTATACGTGGATCCAAGTCCTGCTCCATTCATCTTGGAAGGCTCGTAAACTCACTTGCCCAAGAATTTGGCGGTTCAGGCGGTGGACACGACAAAGCATGCGGTGCAGTTATCCCAAAGGACAAAATTCTGCAGTTTGTAAAGGCATTGAACTCAAAGCTTAATCAGAAGTAATCTCCGCTATCATATCTATCTCCACTGTTGAGCCTAGCGGTAAGCTGGAGACACCGATTGCTATTCTTGTGTGCTTTCCTTTATCCCCGAATATCTCAAAGAGCAAATCGGACGCGGCATTGATCACTTTTGGATGTTCTGTAAATTCAGGAGTAGAGTTTACGAATCCCGAAACTCTGACAATCTTTGAAATCCTGTCCAGGCTGCCAAGGTTCGCCTTAATCTGCGCTAGGATGTTTATGGCACAGATCCTAGCTGCCTGCTGGGCGTCTTCGACTGTTTTTTCCGATGGTACCTTTCCAGTATGTACGATCTTTCCGTCCTGCATCGGAATCTGACCTGAGATATATGCTGTGTTTCCTGAGACCACCACTGGAATGTATGACCCGGCTGGCTTTGGAGGCGTGGGTAGAGTTATGCCGATATCTTTGAGTCTTTCCTCAATCACAAAATGTGTTGGTTTGTTATCTTTTTAGTCTTATTGGACTATCTTTAGGTGAACCTGCTCCCCTTTGTGCGTATCTGAGCGGTAGATCATCTTCGGGTGGTGTCCTTTTTGCTCAAGATAGCTTCCAAGAAGCATTGCCCATGGGAGCGAATGGCCGCTGTTAAGCTTTGACTCCAAAACTATGTTGTGTGCCTTTTCATCATACTGTGCCCTTCCTGAACATGTGATTTCCAAGGTGGAGTTTATCAAATCCATTACCTGTTCTAGGGATTTTTCCTTTATGGATATGCCGCTTTTTTCTAACAATTTTACAAAATCTACAGTTTTTGCTCTGGAATTTGCAATGGAGTTTAGTGCAAATCCGAGACCGTCCTCGTTGATGCTGTTGATTATTTTACAAACTTCGAGGGCCTGACTCTTTGTCATCTCAGTAAGATTGTCGATTTTCAGCGCACCCTTCCATATCTGGCCAAAAAGCCTTGTCTGGTTTGCCCCTAAAACGTCAGTGGATGAAAAGATTGCCCCTCTGCCATTCGTGTTGTCAATCAGCAGAATCTCAGTGTCGTCAAAAATAAAACAATTTTGGATGACTTCGGATGATCTGATTTTCACTCCCTCCGGAATCGTCCTAAACGGCTCGCTTCCAATCACCTGCATTGGAACTATGAGGCGGACATCTAGGTCTCGCCTCAGGATCAGTAATAACTCCTCCTTACACTCTGCAAGTATACTCATGCCCCAAGCGTCGGCTGTTATGTAAATTGATGACTTGGCACCCTTTATCATCACCTTCATTTGGTTTACCACGTAGTTTGGATGAAGGTGGAAATACCGCTGCTCTTCAGCTCCGCGGTCCTTCTTACTCTCCTCGCTTATCTTTTTGAGTTTTGAGACAAGCGTGTTCATGGCATCAACCTTGTTTATCTGCTCATGGACTATGTCGTCAAAGGCGTCCTCGGGGGCTATTGCAGTACACATGACCGGCTTGCTTTTTGAAAGAATGGCCAGTTTTTTCTGCTGCAGCTTTAAAAGAACTGGATACACCTTGGTCCTTGGAAGCTCAGCATAGTATGCTACCTCGCTGGCCGATATTGTCCCACGTGTCACTAGGGCGACATACGCCCGCGCCTCGTACTTTGAGAGTCCAAACTCTTCCAAGCTTACCGTTATCTCGTGCTCTTTTGCCATTGGGTACCGTTTACAACATCTTAGGTAAGATCCATTGTCAATTTCATTGGACTAAACCTTGAAAAAAAATTCCAGAATGTAACCCTTGGGTACTGTGACTGCGGTTAAACCAAAATTCGGGACACCGCTCTAATATACGCATAACATGTTTGTGATCAGGCATGGTCGCAAGTTCGATATTCGTAAATAACGAGGTCCAGGTTCTGCCAAATCCCTGCGCTTTGACTATAAAGCCAAGGCTGGAATACCTGTTATTTCTGACAGAGTCCATAATCCAGAAACTCCGGGCGGCCAGAACCATTGCACGAGAATCCAACGGTAGGTTCTATCTAGACAACTGTGATTTTGTAAACGATAACCAGCAGTTTAAAAAACAGGTGAACATGGAGGCAACTCTTGTCCGTGCCCTAGAATCCGTCAAAATAATCCGAAAAACACTTGGCAATATATCACAAATTGATAATATCTCTCAGACCGTCTCTCCTCTAGTATTGGTCGCACGCACTGTGAATTCTGATATATATGCTGGCATGCCTCAAATCAGCCGCGATTTAATCGAGCTTTCCGGACTAATGGGCAGCATTGTGATGGACTCGGGGAGTCTTGCTGAAGCCAAATTTGACTTTAAGCAGACCAACCTTGAGTCCAAAAGAATGCTAGCTGAAGTAAATTTGATAGCAGAATCTAAAATTCGCACCTTGTACCCTAATCTGAACTGTTGAAAAGGTCTGTTGCTTATGAAGTCATTTGAGACAAGTAATCTTGAACGCGATATTGACAAAGTTCGACACATCTCCAGTTTTGTAAAAAAAAGGCTCCTTGACTCTGATCCGAACTATAGGCAAAAAATAGACATACTTTCAGACGAGGAACTTGGGGATTTGGACCAAATACTGGGAATCACAGAACAACTTTTGTTAAAATACCGTCACAAAAAAGACACGCATTCACTACTAAAGGAATTCGTTGACATGATAAAGGCCTGGTCTTATCCCTTCGAGGAAATCAATGACGACGTCAGGGAGTTGATAATATCTGCACAATCCTCCGTGTCCGAAATAAAAACCGCCCAAAACGATGTTACTCTGAGCCTTTCGTTTGACGAACAGAAAAAGCACGTGGAGATACACGCCGCAAAAAATGGTACAATAAATTTAACAAAATCTGCTACACCTGTTTACACACAAGGATACCTTCAAAATCATCAAGCCCAATATGAGCAGGTAGTGTAATATGAGTTTGGCACCACAAGAATTAGAAAACAGTGCGAGCAAGTACGCCTCGGATGCGATACGCCTTGATTCTCAGGGCGCAAGAGGCATGGCCGTTGCGAACTACCAAAAGGCCATAGATGCGCTTGTAAAGTTAATCCACCTGTATCCTGATAACAAGCTAAACAAGGTCTACACTGAGCGCTGCCGTGCTTATGAAAATAGAATAAAGTCGTTGCAAATGACACATGGCGTAGATTTGGAGCCTGCCGTTGACCCAAAGGCTTCTCCGACCGAACAAAAGGCTCAGCTTGAGAAGAAAAAGGACGAGGATGAATTTGACGATCTAATAATGAAGGAAAAACCCGATGTTACCTGGAAAGAGGTAATCGGTCTCGATGATGCAAAAACAGCACTAAGAGAGTCCATTGTTTATCCCACTCAGAGGCCTGACTTGTTCCCGCTTGGGTGGCCACGAGGAATTCTGTTATACGGCCCACCGGGATGCGGAAAGACTGTTCTTGCCGCGGCAACTGCGAATGAAATTGACGGATACTTTATCGTAGTTGACGCTGCCTCGATGATGAGCAAGTGGCTTGGCGAGGCTGAAAAGAATGTGTCAAAAGTATTCAAACTGGCGCGCGGATATGCCGAAAAGGAAAACAAACCCGTGATATTATTCATAGACGAAATCGATTCTCTACTTGGTAACCGAAATTCAGAAGTTGGCGGTGAGGTGAGGACCAAGAATCAATTCCTCACCGAGATGGACGGGATTAACGGAAAGGGTAAGGACATAAAACTCTACGTGATTGGAGCAACAAACAAACCTTGGAGCCTTGATTGGCCATTTTTGAGGAGATTCCAAAAAAGAGTATATGTCTCACTGCCTACACTGGAAGCGCGAGAGGCATTGTTCGAATTATATACAGTACAACTCAAAAAGGATGAAAAAATTCGCTCATCGGATCTAGCAAAGATGTTTGATGGCTACTCTGCATCGGATGTAAAGGATATCTGTCAGAGCGCACAGCTAAAGATTGTAAACGAATTGTTCAGCAATCCTGGATATCATGAGCCAATTGCGGGAGAGAGCCCTCCGCAACCACGAGAGCTGACACTGTCAGACTTTAAGGACATAATGGGCAGGCGAAAGCCAAGCGTCTCTATGGATATGATTCGCGCCTATTACAAGTGGAGCGAACAATTCAAAGCGCTATAGTTTTCTCGGCGCTTCTGGCCCGGAAATAGGTATTCTAAAAGCCAATGCCTGCCATGGCACATGATGTGTCTGCAATAACTACGGCATCATGAGCTTTCCGCCAATTTTGTGCTCTATTTCTGATTTTTCATGTTCTATGACGTTGAGCAGTTTCTCCTCGGCGCTTTCCATCTTTTTTATGTTCTTTTCAGAGGCCTTCTGTATGGCTGACTCCTCATTCATGTAAGGCAGTCCAAGCAATGACGCTACGGCGACAATTAGGGCGATGCCTATTATGACCCCCACCTTGGTCTTGATGCTATACTTCACTGATCGTGGTGTTCACTAGAACAAAATTAATCCGTATGTGATCGTTTTAAACAAATATCCGTTTTTAATTAAATTTGGGCGCAGCATACCATTCTTTCCCCCCCACTTTTTTCGGTCAATGGAACTCGTGGCAAAAACTACCACGTTCTGTGATTTGGTAAGCCGGCCACACCCAATCTGCAAAGGTCGTGTTTGGCCGAGTGTTATCGCAGCAAAATGACTCAAAATAATCCGTAGATCGCATATTTTCATCTGATGAACAGATGCAGGCGGATTTTTACTGCGATCATCTCTCATAAAACTTAAATTTACAAGTAAATCCACTTTTCGAGGGTCACAATTTCGATAAAAAAATCCCAGTTTGCAAACAAGCATGGAAAACTAATCCTGTCCGACGGTACCGTCTTTGACGGGATGGGGTTTGGGTACCCAAAGACGATTTTTGGTGAGATTGTGTTCAACACAGGCATGGTTGGCTATACTGAGACCCTAACCGATCCATCCTATGCCGGACAGATTCTGACCCTGACATACCCTCTGATCGGTAACTACGGGGTACCTGACCCAGACACGGTGGACGAATCTGGAATATCATCGTATTTTGAATCTGACAGAATTCAGGTGCGCGGCCTCGTGGTGCATGAGCTTTCCGAGGTAGCAAGCCACTGGAACCTGAAAATGACCCTTGATGAATGGCTGTATAATGAGGGGGTGCCGGGAATATCGGGAATTGATACGCGCCAGATAACAAAAACCCTTAGAACAAGCGGGGTCATGATGGCCGCTCTGACAGTATCTGACTCTGAGATAGACGTCGAACATGTCAAAAAACAACTGGCGGAGACCATGCCTTACACATCGGAGCAGTTCATGAATCAGGTCTCTACAAAAAACGCACAGTCGTTTGGCACTGAAAAAGACAACATCGTAGTAATCGACACCGGCGTCAAAAATGCCATCCTGAGGAACATCCGAGATTTGGGGTATAATGTAGTCAAACTCCCCTGGGATGCGCCAATCGATGTGGTGCTATCGCACAACCCGAAGGGCGTTGTGTTCAGTAACGGTCCGGGTGATCCGGAAAACTGCCTGCCGACTGTCCAGACTGCAAAGCAACTGATCGAAAAAAACGTCCCAACGTTGGGAATATGCCTTGGCGCACAGATAATCGGCCTTGCGGGAGGCGCGTCAACGTACAAACTAAAGTATGGCCATCGGGGGCAGAACAAATCGTGCGTCAATCTTGCAAACAACCAAGTCTATGTGACGAGCCAAAATCACGGTTATGGGATTGACCCTGACTCATTAAAGAATACTGACTTTGACTTGTGGTTTACGAACGTTGATGATGATACCGTTGAAGGAATACGACACAAAAACAAAAAGGTAATCGCTGTGCAGTTCCACCCAGAAGCTTCTCCTGGCCCGTATGATTGTAAATACGTCTTTGAGGAGCTGGACCGTCTAATAAAGGAGGGAGATTCTAATCAGAAATGAGCAACTGAAAAAAATTCTGGTTCTAGGTAGTGGGGCAATCAAAATCGGAGAAGCAGGCGAAAGTCGCAAAAACGACCGCTAATTCGACTACTCCGGTAGCCAATGCCTCAAAGCAATCCGAGAAGATGGTCTGAAGAGTGTACTAATCAATCCAAACATAGCGACCATTCAAACAGACACAAGATTTGCGGATAAAGTATACTTGCTACCAGTTACGCCAGAGTATGTTCAGTCAATAATAGAGTCGGAGAGACCGGACGGGATAATGCTGGGGTATGGGGGACAGACAGCTCTTAACTGCGGCGTAAATCTTGGGGAGGGCGGAGTGCTGGAAAAGTACGGCGTCAAAGTTCTAGGCACACAGATTCCGGGAATACAGAAAACCGAAGACAGGCAACTCTTCAAGGACTCGATGTTGGAGTGCAACGTCCCGGTACTGAAAAGTAAAACGGTAAAGACGTTCGATGACGCAAAAAAGGCGGCAGAGGAGCTCGGCTATCCTGTAATAATTCGCGTGGCGTACACCCTTGGAGGAAAAGGGGGCGGCGTGGCTCATAACGAGTATGAATTGCATGAGATAGTGGAACGCGGACTTAATGCAAGCCTTGTACACCAAGTGCTGATTGAAGAATACATTGGCCACTGGAAACAGATTGAGTATGAGGTAATGCAGGACTTTGAAGGAAACAACGTCATCGTATGCAACATGGAAAACGTGCTTTCGATGAGGGTTCATACAGGTGATAACATAGTGGTGGCCCCGTCACAAACAATCAACAACCGTGAGTACCATATGCTGCGTTCCGCAGCGCTACGCGGCACAAAACATGTCGGGATTATAGGCGAATGCAACATCCAGTTTGCATTGGACCCAAGGTCTGAGCACTATGTGGCAATAGAGATAAACCCACGACTTTCACGATCCTCGGCCCTTGCAAGCAAGGCAACTGGCTATCCGCTGGCATACATGTCAGCCAAAATCGGCCTCGGACACACTCTGCCGGAGCTTGTTAACCGCATAACCAAGACTACGACTGCCTGCTTTGAACCATCTTTGGATTATGCCGTAGTAAAGCATCCGAGGTGGGACTTTGCCAAATTCGAGATGGCCAACCGTAAACTGGGCCCGACGATGAAATCTGTCGGCGAGGTAATGGCGATAGGCCGCACATTTGAAGAATCACTACAAAAAGCAATCCGAATGCTTGAGATTGGAAACGACGGACTGGTGCTTAACCGTGCAAACGGAGTCACTTACGATGTGGAAGATATTGAAAACCATCTGCTCAACCCCAATGATCACATACTATACTATGTGGCCGCCGCCCTCAAAAAAGGACTTTCGGTTGAAAAAATATACAAGCTTTCCGCAATCGATCCTTGGTTTATTGAAAAAATCAAGAACATAGTGGAAATAGAAGACCGATTAAAGAAAGAAGATCTCTCAAAAAGTCTGATGCAAAGAGCAAAGCACTTGGGATTTTCAGACCGGCAGATTGGAAGGGCCAAGGGCAAAGATGAGCTGGAAATCCGAGCGATTCGAAAAGATTACGGGATATTGCCGGCTATAAAACAGATAGATACACTGGCAGCGGAATGGCCGGCAAAGACCAACTATCTTTACCTTACATACGGGGGGCAGGAAAACGACATCGCTGTGACCTCTGAACAAAAGGGTGTGATAGTTCTGGGCGCAGGCCCATACCGAATAGGTAGTAGCGTGGAATTTGACTGGGGCACGGTAAACATGGTCTGGGGGCTCAAGGAAAACGGTGAAAATAATGTGATCGTGGTTAACTGCAACCCAGAAACCGTTTCCACCGACTATGACATATGCAGCAGGTTGTACTTTGAGGAGCTCACGCTGGAGAGAATACTGGATATTACCGAATTTGAAAACCCTAAGGGGATAGTTACCTCTGTCGGAGGGCAGACTGCGAATAACCTTACCCCGAAACTTGCGAAATCTGGAATAACTTTGCTGGGAACTTCGGCAGACGATGTGGATAGGGCAGAAGACCGCTCTAAATTCAGCAGCGTTTTGGACAAGCTACACATCAAACAACCCCCCTGGCAGGCATTTTCTAACTTTTCCGAGGCAAAGTCATTTGCATCAAAGGTCGGATATCCGGTACTTGTAAGACCATCGTACGTCCTATCTGGGGCCGCAATGAAAGTAGTATGGTCACAAGACGAGCTGACAAAATATGTTGCAGACGCCACTACCCTTTCGCCTGATCATCCGGTAGTAATTTCCAAATTCATGCTAAACTCACTGGAAGTTGATGTCGACGGTGTCTCTGATGGGAAACACGTGATGATTGGAGCCATTGTGGAGCACATAGACGCGGCGGGGGTCCACTCTGGGGATGCGATGATGGTGATTCCACCTTGGCGTCTGTCTAATAAGCAAATTGAAACCATTACGGATTATGCACACAAGATCGCAAAGTCATTTAACATCAGAGGCCCGTTTAATCTGCAATTTCTGATCCATAACGATCAGGTCTACGTAATCGAACTCAACATTCGGGCTTCACGCTCGATGCCGTTCGTATCAAAGCTGATAAACACAAACCTGATCAGTATTGCGGCAAAAGCGGTGTTGGGAAAAGAGATTCCTAACATACCTTCTGACAAATGGAAGAAAACATCGACATACGGGATCAAAGTTCCGCAGTTCTCCTTTATGCAGCTTGATGGGGCAGACATAGTACTGGGCGTGGAGATGCAGTCCACTGGCGAAGCTGCGTGCTTTGGCAACAGCTTTTACGACGCGCTATCCAAAGGGTTGATCTCCGTAGGATACAACCTTCCAAAGACGGGAACAGCTCTTATCACAATTGGTGGGGCTGAAAACAAAGAAAAAATGCTTCAAACGATGGCCTTGCTAAAGAGCCTCGGATTTAAAATACTCGCAACAGAACACACGGCAGAATTTCTGTCCGAAAAGAACATTGATGGCGTTGAAATCGTATACAAAATCAGCGAGCCTGAACGCAAACCAAACATCTCAGATCTGCTTTATGAGCGGAAAATCAACTTTATCATAAATATCCCGTCCACTTCGACCCTTGAAAAATACGTCGGGATGCTCTATGACGAATATCAAATAAGAAGAAAAGCAATCGAGCTTGGAATCCCGGTCCTTACGACGACTGAGCTTGCAGAGTCTTTTGTCAAGACGCTTGAGTGGCTTCAAGACAACGAAACTACGAAAAAACCACTGGCGCCGTACGATCCAATATGACTGTTCCTAGTTGTCAGTAACTGATAGGTGATCACCTGTTGCCTTGCAGACTTTGGTTCACTGTAATGAGAATTCAAATCTAATGAGTCGATGACAAAAGCTTAGAAGCACTTATCAGCATCGACTACGTGCTAATGTTGGAAGATTTTGAATAGTGTTCTACTCGTTTTGACCGTCTCGTTGCTGGTGGGAGTCGCATCGTCTTCAAGTTTATGGAGTTGGGACTGCACTCAATTTGCAGTACTAGAGTATCTTGCACACTGTGGCACCGCAGCTCCGTTCTTTGTGCTACCAAACGCACTCGCACTTGAAAATCTGTTTTACGGATCCTCCAGCTTTGAACGCATATCTTCAGTATCTCAAGGCAAACCGCTCTTGTTTACATTGGAAGTGGAGTATGACCAAGGCCCAGAATCAATGCAATCGGTACAACCTATATTTCAGATATATCCGGAAGACGCGGCACGATATGTTCAAGTTCAATATGACCAGCCAATAACACTTAGACGAGACGCCACAGGAATTATCTCAAACACAATCGTTGTATCTGATGGCTTTGAACACTCGCAGGTGTTTCTGAGTGTCTATTTTGTCGGAAATGACAGTTTTGGCAATTACTACGAGAGTGGATGGATTGATTCCATTGCAGTAGATGTTGTGCATGGTGAAGAACAAACACCTCCATCAATGCGCGATGTGAACGTTTCTACATCATCGCTGCCGCCTCTGAAGCAACTCAAAGCTGGGATTGCAAAGGGAGATGTTGTGTGTAAAAGTGGGTTCGTCATGGCCATAAAGTCAAGTAATGGTGATCCAATATGCCTGAGTTTGGAAACAAAGGAAAAACTTTTGGCACGAGGCTGGATTGCGCAATAGGACAGAGAACTAGTTTCTCAGAGTTAGGACGGGAACCTTGACCTTGTCAAGTATGGCTTTGATTACGTCTGAGGAAAGGTCTATGTCGTATTGTGGCTCATGAGGGTGGTCAACAATAAGCAGATCTATTTTGTTGGACTTCACATGGTCTGTCACCCAATCTGTCACCGAGTCTGTTAGTACCAACTTCGTCTTGATTTTCACGTTAGCCTCGTTTGCAAACTTTTCAAGGCCATTTAACGTCTTGAGCGCCTTTTGTCTTTGTTTTTCCACCATTTCCTTGTCTGCTTTGGTCTCAAAGAAGTGAAACTTTGGAGGGTGCCTATAGACGCAATCCACCACAATGATGTCTGATTCGAACTTTTTGGCAACGCCTAAACCTGTAAGAAACGCCTTTGTTTTTATCTGCGTTCCAATAAAAACGACCATGATGTGTTTGAACATTGATAATTCTAAATTCTAATTTCTTTTAATAAAATGTTCTGTTCTGATTACCAACAGTTAATAGTAATAAATCGAAACGTGATTCGTGCCAAAGTCACGACAAGACCACAAATCGTTGCTCAAAAACCTAATTGAGCATTTTACTTCATGCGGGCTTGAGATACAGTATGCAAATTATGATGGTTATGACAAACCGTTCGTAATTAACAGGCATGCGCCGGACGTAATTGCGTTCGATCGAAATGCACAGCTTGGCTACATTGGGGAGGCAAAAATGTGCAGTGAACTCACTGATGAAAGAACAAAGGAACAGTTTGAAGATTTTTCCAAAAAATTAATGAGGTCAGGCAAGTCTGAACGTGCAAAGCTACCGTTTTTCATAGCCGTCCCACACGAATGTACATCCAAAATCCCTCAAACCCTAAAGAATATCGGTTTGGATGAGAGGGACAATATCAAAATAATCGGATTCTAATTAGATCAGACTGACTCCTTTTCTCAGAGAATTTGCGTTAAGATGGATTCATCGCCGATAATGGTGCCATCAAGAGTTACAATACGGGCAGAAACATTCTTCTTTATCTTTTCAATTACGGGGGAGATGGATTTTTTATAGTACCTCTTTTTTGTGGCGTAGAAATACTTGTTAAAAGACGGGATTATGATTATTTCTAGTTCTCCACTCATGGATGGAAACAGGTTTTCCTTGTCCGTTTTGATTGATACCCATACGCGTTGTCCATTTAGAATTGAATTTTCATCAAAAAACACGGGATGTACATGACCCATTATGAGTCTGTTAATGTGTCCGAAATTTTCAGACGGCATGACATGACCGTGCGTTAGCAATGTGTTTTCAATCACCACTCCGGTTGAGCTTGTCAGATTTATCCCCTCTGGAATAAGTCTCTGTATATTCCCGTCGTGATTTCCAGGTATGATGATTGTCTCCGTCTTTTCTTGAATTTTCTTCAAAAATTCTGGAACATCGTTCCACTCGTTCGTTGTAATTCGCTCTATGCCGGACTTTAGATCTCCTAATATGATCAAACTGTCCGGCTTTTGCGTGTCAATTATTGAAATCACGTCATCAATCAGTTCATTTAACGTCGTATTCTTTCCAACGAAGATCTTGTTTTGAGCAAGGCCTGCCTCAAAGCCTATGTGTAGATCGGTGATGATGAGGTACCTCCTTTGACCTTCTAAAACTAATGCCGGCTTTGATGGAACCAGTCTTGTCGTTGCCACCAAAAATATAGGCTTTGGTTTGCATTAAATTCTTGTGGGCAAAGACAAAAAAGACATAATCCTGTCAGAGAGAAGAACCAAAGTACACATATTTGATACGAGCCAGAGGCGAATTTGGACTGTCGTTGGTATGGGAAAGGAATACTGGCTTGACCCCGACCTTGATTTCTGTTCTTGTGAAGGGTATTATTTTGGCAGACTGCGTGGCAAAAAGTCGTGCTATCATCTGGATGCAATAAGGCAAGCGAAACGGGAAAACGATATTGAGGTCATCTCATTTTCTGACGAAGAGTATTCGTATTTTCTAAAAAGTCTCGTTGACGATCTTTAGCTTACGATAATCCATGTCTGCATGTGTTGCTATTTGTTTCGTATGGAGTCACGCGAGTGACCTTTGTTGACGATCATTTGGATTATTGCATCGATGGAGTAATCGATACCGTGCTCACTGTCAAAGTGCTCCTTTAACTTGGTGATCAGCGAGAGGCTTTTCTCGCCCTCGAGTACAAATTCGCACTCAAACCCATAGTCACTGCAAACAAGTTTTATGGTCTTGATGCTGAGAAAAAAACGTTAGCTTATAACTTTTGTTTTACGGTACCTGTCTTGATTTAAACTGATTCTAGAGTGGGATTGTCATTATGTCTTCCTTTGAGACGCCTTTCCACAACCCGATCATGCCCTGCGGCTCGACTGGGTCTATTTTGGTTATGATCTGAATCTTTATGTGATCTGGGTTTGGCGGCATCCACAGCATGGCCATATAGTCCCCAATACTGCCTACCTTATTCGGGATGGCAGATACTATTTTTTCCTTTGCGAATCCTTGTGATACTAAGGCATTGACCGATTTTTCTTGCAGGTCCATCCTCCCATGTACAAAAAGATAGACGTCTTTTGATGTGTCGATGGACATTTGGTTCTGTTATACTGCGGCGTTAAATCAATGTTTCCAAGTTCAAAAACGGTTAAATTGGTACATGGGACACGCACAACTGTGAAGATAGTCACCCTCGGCAGCAGAATCTTCGTTACGTCTTTTCAGCTTGCCGGTGTTCAGGGCGTCATCGTGGACAGTCCTCAAAACGCATTATCTGAAATAAAAAAACTGGCCGACGATCCCGATGTTGGCCTCGTTCTGGTAAGCGAGGACATATCTACTCCAATCAGTACTGATCTCACAAAGCTTCGCGCAACAAGATCAAAGCCACTGATATTCTCACTTCCTTCGGCAGGCTCTGAAAAGCAGGAAGTTGATTATCGTAAAATGCTCAAAACGATTCTGGGCGTCTAAATCCTATCGTATTTTGATTCGTTCAGCGGCAGCTTGTTTATCTTCGGTCCGCGTGATTCTACGTATGTGCTAACATAAGCGATGCTTCCGCAAATGATGCCCGTTGCAAACAGCAATGCCGATCCTGCGATGGGTAGTCTGACAGTTTCCATTATCTGTGATTGTGATTCGTGTGCTCCAGATGCAACATCGATGAAACCAGTGCCGACGAATCCTGCCACAATCAATAATGTGGTGGCAGTCGCCCCTCCAAGATTCATTCCAAAAAACTGCATGCATACTAGATGCTTTTTTACACCTCTGATGGACCTGCCAAGGTTTGATTCCAGATGGTTGTAAAACACCGCAGTTATGGCTATTGACACGACAAGCGTTATGTGCATAAAATATCCAAAAAAGAACCATTTTGCAGGCCCGTCAAGCGCTGTCGTTAGAAACTGGATTAGGCCAATCTCATCGAATACTACCTGAAACAATACCAGCGCGACTGTCAGTCCCATGATTGCCGCACCTTGTATGACGGCAGAGAGAACAAACCTGTTGCCCCAGACGCTTGTTCTCTTTCTGTCTGAAACCTCGAGAAATCTCCGCCTCTCGGATTCCTTTTTTTCAATTTCAGCATAGTCGTAGAATTTCTTGAGAAGTCTTGACTCTTCATCTTCTTCAAATTTGTCATAATTTGAACTATCCCACCTAGACATTGATTAACCTGATTCTGTTTTCATAATAATCGATTTTATGTTCGATTCGAACGGAATGTTTGATTTTTTTCACGAGTGTGGAAAATGCATGAATGTACTTATAGAACAGTTTTTGTACGATCACACATGAGGGCAGCATTCGTCAAAGGTCCGGCGTCTGTTCAAATCGAAGAAACACCAGCGCCTGTTCTTGGCTCAGGAGACATTTTGGTAAAGATGGAATCCTGCGGAATATGTGGCTCGGATGTTGAGAAAGTATTTGGCAAATACGGCAAATCATCTATGCGTCTTGGACACGAACCGTCTGGTACAATACTTGATGTCGGGAGCAATGTTACTGGCTTTAAAAAAGGAGATCGTGTGTTCACTCATCACCACGTTCCGTGTTATTCATGTCATCTCTGCACTCATGGAAACGAAACAATGTGCCAAAAATACTCTGAAACAAACCTCTCACCATGCGGGCTTTCTGAAGTATACGTGGTACCAGAGTGGAACGTGCTCCACGGGGGGGTGTTAAAAATTCCTGATAACATGTCGTTTGATGAGGCAGCCATGATAGAGCCGCTTGCTTGTTGCGTTAGAGCGTGGTCCAAATTTTCCTATAAAAAAGAAGATACTTTGGCCATATTTGGAACAGGGCCTACTGGTGTAATGCATGCGATGATTGGAAGAGCAAACGAGTTTTCCAAGATATTTTGCTTTGACCTAAACGAGTTCAGACTTGACTTTGCAAAGCAGTTTGACATCATACCAATAAAGTCCGTGGGAGGATCTGTGGATAAGGTACTTGCTGAAACACAGAATCTGGGAGTTGATGTGTCTGTTGTGGCAACCAGCCATCTTGGGGCAGTAGCCGACGCAATATCGTGCACGAGAGCGGGTGGAACCATCATCTTGTTTGGAGTGCCCACAAAGGGAGCTACTATGAATATTGACATGAGTGTGATCTATTCGAAGGAGATCACCCTGACACCCACCTACGCTGCTTCTGACAAGGATACCAAGGCAGCATTGGATCTTATATCGTCGGGCAAGGTCGACGTAAAAAAACTCATCACACATAGATATCCTCTTGTGGATTCACAAAAAGCGTTCGAACATGCTCATACTGGTCAAAACGCGATGAAGATAATCATAAACAACTGAGAAAAGATTAAGAAGGGTCAGAATTCCCAAAATGCGATAGATATGGATTGGGGTTTAAAAAACAGACTTGCAAGCATTATCAAACCGCAGAGCAACCGCGGAGTTATGCTTGCCGTAGATCATGGTTACTTTTTAGGACCGACAGAAAAGCTTGAAGTTCCAAAAAAAACAATTGCGCCGCTTTTGAAATACTGCGACTCGCTTATGGTGACAAGGGGTGTTGTAAGAACATCCGTTGACGCGTCGTATCCGGTGCCAATCGTTTTGAGGGTTTCTGGAGGCTCAAGTATTATTGGTGAGGATCTTTCCAATGAGCAAATCACGACTAGTGTTAAAGATGCCATTAGAATAAACGCAAGTGCACTGGCAATGTCGATATTCGTGGGCGCAAAATATGAACCCAACTCCCTCGTTAATCTTGGCAACTTGGTAAATGAAGCAGAAGAATACGGTATTCCAGTATTGGCAGTCACGGCTGTGGGCAAGGAGCTTGAAAAGCGTGATGCCAGGTACCTGTCACTTTCCTGCAGGATAGCGGCAGAATTTGGGGCACACGTAGTGAAAACCTATTACTGTGATAATTTCGAGAAAGTCGTTAACAGCTGCCCAATCCCCGTGATAATCGCCGGGGGGCCAAAATTACCCGAGCGTGACGCATTGGCACTAACATACAACGCAATAAAATCTGGAGCTGCTGGCGTTGACATGGGTCGAAATATCTGGCAATCTCAGTTCCCAATTCCGATGATTAGAGCAGTTAGGGCAATAGTGCATTCTAACTACAATCTAGATCAAGCGTACGATCTATTCAAAAGACTATGTAAGGAATATCCTGCAAACAACAAACAAGCACAACCGTCTGCAGGACAACTGCCAAGCCGCAAACAGAACCAAAAGCCGCAGCAAAAACCACAACAGCAGAACCAAAAGCCGCAGCAAAAACCACAACAGCAGAACCAAAAGCCGCAGCAAAAACCACA